>Ga0208297_1001068_pt1 | contig 32671 bp, 35 predicted proteins | sample LMS_cellobiose_e_FD_187367 | JGI IMG/M metagenome (GOLD analysis project Ga0208297, IMG submission 187367) | Rumen-fistulated moose microbial communities from Alaska, USA - LMS_cellobiose_enrichment (SPAdes) (version 2) | ecosystem: Host-associated > Mammals > Digestive system > Stomach > Rumen... | reverse complement strand
CTTCATTTCGTTTCGTCCGAGCTCCGGGTAATTGACTCAACCCCAAAGCTCAGACCTTTGGTTCGCACTCTCGTGCGTCCCGTCTGGTGCTTTCTCGTTCATTGTTTAATTTACAAGGTACACTCCCACCGCCGTATCGGCGACAGCTTTGATAGAATACCATCTCCCACACCGTTTGTCAACAACTTTTTTCCCTTTATTTTCGAAATTTTTTGACTCTCCCATTAGCGGTATTTATGTCTTTTCTTCCGGCCGTTCATCTGGTATACTGAGCACATCAAGAACGGGAGATTTAGCCGATGATACACTATCCCTATCTGCTGTTTGACGCTGATAATACGCTGTTCGATTTCAATCGGGCCAACCGAAGCGCCTTCCACCAGGTCTGTTTCACCTGCGATCTGCCGGAGAGCGAAGAAAACTATCAGCTCTATGAAAGCATCAACTCCGCTCTGTGGCAGGCCTTTGACCGGGGTGAGTGTACAAAGGATTACCTGGTGGTGGAGCGATTCCGGCGCTTCCTGGCAAAACTCGGCCTTGAGAGAGATCCGGAGCGATGCAACGAGGTGCATTTGACCACCCTGGGACGCAGCCAGGTACTTCTGCCATATGCCGAAGAGGTGTGCCGGGAACTGTCGCGGACTCACCGGCTGTACCTGGTGACCAATGCGGTAGCCTCTGTCCAGCGGAACCGGCTGGCGAGCAGCGCCATCGCCCCATACATCACCGACGCCTTTATTTCCGAGGAGGCCGGAGCCAGCAAGCCCTCCGCCGCCTATTTTGACTACGTGTTTTCCCGGGTGGAGGGGTTGCGGCGGGATAATTGCCTGCTGATCGGCGACTCCCTCTCCAGCGATATCCGAGGCGCCAACAATGCCGGTCTCACCTGCTGCTGGTACAATCCCAATATGCTGCCGCGGCCTGCGGACCTGCGGATCGACTACGAGATCCGCGACCTGCGGGAGCTGTATGATCTCGTGTAACTTACTCATATATCACAAGAAGGACGGCGCGCCTGTACGGCACGCCGTCCTTTGTATTTACAGCTCGAAATCCTCCCGCTTCAGCTTATCCGTAGCCAGCTTTACAGGGCGCGGCGGCACGCGGCGCAGCGGATCGTAGGTGAAACTGCCGCAGTGGTCCTCCGGCGCCATGATCCCCTTTTTGATGCAGGCCACCTGGTCGTCGCCGATGGTACGGCCCTTGGCGCAATAGGCGCAACGGGGCTCCATTTTTTTACGAAACAGCATCTTCCTCACCTCACAACGTATAGAGCGCTATCTCCTCGCCCTCCATGGCCGCCCTGATCTGGGTGATGGGCTGCTCAAAGCTGGCGATGATGCGGCTTGCCATGGGATCCTCGATCTCCTTCTGGATGGTGCGGCGCAGGTTCCGGGCGCCGTAGGCGGCGGAGTAGGAGACCTTGACCAGGTGCTCCACCACGGCGTCATCATAGCTGAAGTGGTATCCCTTCTCGTCCAGGGACTGCCGCAGCTCCTCCAGCATGATCCGGGCGATGGCGGCGAAATTCTCCTGGGAGAGCTGGTTGAAGTAGACGATCTCGTCCACCCGGTTGATGAATTCCGGCCGCAGGAAGCCCTGCAGCGCCTTCATAACCTTCTCCTTGCCCTGCTCGTTGGCGCTCTTTCCGAAGCCCACGGCGCCCACCGATTTGTCGGAGCCGGCGTTGGAGGTCATGACGATGACCGTGTTCTCAAAATTGACCTTGCGGCCGTGGGCGTCGGTGATCTGGCCGTCGTCCAGGATCTGGAGCAGCACGTTCAGCACGTCGGGATGGGCCTTCTCGATCTCGTCGAACAGCACCACGCTGTAGGGCTTCCGGCGGATCTTCTCCGTCAGCTGGCCGGCCTCGTCATAGCCCACATAGCCCGGAGGCGAGCCCACGATGCGGCTGACCGAGTGCTTCTCCATGAACTCGGACATATCCAGCCGGATCAGGGACTCCGGCGCGTTGAACAGATCGTCCGCCAGGCGCTTCACCAGCTCCGTCTTGCCCACGCCGGTGGCGCCCACGAAGATAAAGGACACCGGCTTGTGCTTGGGACTGATCCCCACCCGGTTGCGGCGGATGGCTGCAGCCACGGCGGCCACGGCCTCGTCCTGGCCCACGATGTGCTCCTTCAGCCGCTTCTCCAGCTCGTCGAGGCGTTTGAACTCCTCCTCCCGGATCTTACTGGCGGGGATCTTCGTCCACATCTCGATGACCCGGGCGATATTCTCCATGGACAGCTGGGGCGTACCCTTGGCCTCCAGGGTCTGCAGCTCCTCCTGGGAGCGCATCTCCTGGCTGCGCAGCTGGGCGATACGGGCGTAACGGGCATCCCGCTCGGCGTCGTTGGTCTCCTCCGCCTCCTGCTGCATCAAGCTCTCCCGCTCAAAAGCGATGTTCTCCAGGTCCTGCTTCAGCTCCATGCGGCGGTTGATGTCCGCGTCGTGGAGGTTCAGATCGGAGCAGGCCTCGTCGATGAGGTCGATGGCCTTGTCCGGCAGGAAACGGTCTGTGATATATCGCTCGCTGAGCAGCACCGCCTGGCGCAGTACTCCCTCCGGGATGGATACGCCGTGGAAATTCTCATAGTAGTGGGCGACGCCCTTGAGGATCTTCAGCGTATCCTCGATGTTGGGCTCGTTGACGGTGACGGGCTGGAATCGGCGCTCCAGGGCGGAGTCCTTCTCAATGTGCTTGCGGTACTCGTTGAAGGTGGTGGCGCCGATGACCTGGATCTCACCCCGGCTCAACGCAGGCTTGAGGATGTTGGCGGCGTTCATGCTGCCCTCGGCGTCGCCGGCGCCCACGATGTTGTGGACCTCGTCGATAACCAGGATCACGTTGCCGGCCTTGCGGATCTCCTCGATGAGCCCCTTCATGCGGCTCTCAAACTGGCCCCGGAACTGGGTGCCGGCCACCAAGGCCGTCAGATCCAGCAGATAGACCTCCTTCTGGCGCAGCTTGAAGGGCACGTCGCCGTCCACGATCCGCTGGGCCAGGCCCTCGGCGATGGCCGTCTTGCCCACGCCGGGCTCGCCGATGAGGCAGGGATTGTTCTTCTGGCGGCGGTTGAGGATCTGGACCACCCGTTCGATCTCCTGCTCACGGCCCACCAGATTGTCCAGCTTGTGCTGGCGGGCCCGCTGGCTCAGGTTGATGCAGTAGCTGTCCAGAAATTTATATTTTTTCTCGGTCTTCTTCTCTTTTTTTCCGTTCTCCCGTCCGCTGGCGGTTCCGCTCTCCTGCCCCGGGGCAGGCACGCCGCCGTTGAACAGACGGTTCAGAAACGGGAAGGTGGCTGTCTTGCCGCTCTCCTCGTCGTCCTCAGAGTCGTCGGCGCCGGGCAGATCCTCCATCTCCTCGGCCCCGCCGAAGGCCTGCATCATCTCGGAGTTGAGATTCTCCAGATCCTCCGGCGTGATGCCCATGCGCTTCATCATGTCCTCCACCTGGGGCAGACCCAGCTCGGCGGCGCACTTGAGGCACAGGCCCTCGTTGACCATCTCGTTCTTCTCGTTCATCCGGGAGATGAACACCACGGCCACATTCTTCTTGCACTTGGAACAAATCGTAGGTTGCATGGAATATCCTCCAAATCTCTTGGGATGCTTACAGGGAAGTAATCAGGCTGATCGGACTGTAATTGACAAAAATCTTCAGGAACATGGACTCCTCGATGAGCTGGGGCGTAATCACCAGCTGGAGCTTGCGCAGCGCCCAGACCACCAGATACAGCAGCAGCGCCGACTCGATGAAGCCCAGCGCAGCCCCGCCCAGACCGTTGAGGGTACGCAGCCCCGGCAGTTTGGAGGCCAGGTCCAGCGGTTTGAGCAGCAGCTTCAGCAGCAGATAGATGACGAAGAAGGAGAGCACGTACAGCAGCGCGTAGGCGATAGAGTGGATCACGCTGCCCACCACCTCCTCCAGCAGGGTCCTCCCCGTCTGGATCGCCCGGGCGGTAACGGCCTCGATCAGCTCCGTCAGGCTCCGTCCGCTGAACCCGAACAGCTGCAGCATGTCGCCGGCAGAGGCCGTGGCGGGTGTCTGGCTCTGGATCTTGCTGGTCAGCGTCTGCTCCAGGATCGGCTGCAGCCACCGGGCGACGGGATCGGCAAAATGGCGGGCCACCCAGGCGGCGCAGAAGAACGCCAGCACCACGACGATCACCCCCGCCAGGGACTGCAGCAGACCGCGTCTGGCGCCCAGGACGATGCCTGCCAGCAGCACCGCCACGATCACAACGTCCGTGATAACAGCCATGAAAACCCCTCCTCTCAGGGCAAATACAGCCTGGCGGCGGACACGCCGGCCAGGACGGCAGAGCCGTCGGGCCGCATCATGACCTCCCGCACCGCGCTGACGTCGTGCAGTGTGGCGCACTCGGTCAGATTCTTGTCGTAAATGGTCATATGGTCACTGTACAGGGCCGCCACGTAGCGTCCCCTGACGGACAGATCCAGCACGTCGCTGTTCACCTCCAGGGCGGCGATCTCCACCCCGTCGTCGTTGACCGTCACCAGGCGGCACTGGCTGCCGGACTTGTAGTGCCCCAGCAGCAGCGTGGCATAACCGTCGCCGCCCAGGTCGCAGCGGCGCAGACTGTCCCCCTCGAAGCTGTAGGTAGCCCGGTGGTTCCCGTCGGAGGACAGGAAATACAGCGCGTCCTCCGCCACGGCGCAGAAGCCGTTCCCCACGGTGCCCACGTCATATACGGCGCCCACCGTCACGTCATAGGCGGCCTCGCTCTCCGTGCTGGTCAGACGGTAAGTCACCAGCCGGCTGGAGAATACGCCCTCCGACTCCCCCATGGTCACCGCCATGAGATAGCGGCTGTCCCGGGAGACGGCGGCCGTCATCACGAAGCGGTCCGCCGAATTGAAGGTAAACGCCGGCTCACCCTCGGCGTCGTATACGTCCACAGCCGCCTTGTACCCGCTGGCGTTGGAGGTTACGGCCAGGTAGCCCTTCTCGTTCAGCGTAGCGGAGACGATCTCGCTGCCGTTGGTCATATGCCGCACCAAGCCGTGGCTGTCCATCACGTACAGCTCCGTCCCGCCGATATCGTATACCACCGCCAGATTGCCGCACCTGGCAATGGCGCAGCTCTGGAACCGGATGTTCTCCTCAAACCGGACGGCGCCGTCCTCCCCGATCAGGCGGAGCTGATTGGGTGAGGCGATCAGCAATCCCCCCTCCAGGGCGGCGAAGCGGCTGGTGCGGTCGCTGGAGTAGTCATACAGCATGGCGCAGCCGTTCTCATCCTTTTGGGCCCTGGCATAGATGATTTGCCGCCGCAGGCCGTCAAAGCTGTTGGCGTCCCACAGCACGGCGATCAGCACGCCGATCAGCACCACCGCCGCCAGAAGCGCGAACAGCAGGCTCCTTTTCTTCTTCGGTTTTTCCAGGATGCGCTTGGGCGCCTCCTCCTGGGTATTGCCCAGGTTGAATTCCAACTTATCCATTCAGTCGTTCATCCTCATACCAAACGTGTGTCAAGTACAGTCCCCCCGGCGGCGCCGTGGGCCCGGCCAGAGTCCGGTTGCCGGAGTCCAGGATCGCCGGGATATCCTCCGGCAGCATCTTCCCCTCCGCCGCGTACAGCACCGTGCCGGTGATGGCACGTACCATATTATACAGGAAGCCGTCGGCGCATACCTTCAGCTCCAGCAGCTCGCCGCTGCGGCTGACGCGGCAGTAGTGTATGGTGCGCACCGTGCTCTTGACGTTGGTGCCCACGCTGCGGACCGCCGCGAAATCGTGTGTCCCCTCGAACATCCGGGCCGCCCGGTCCATCAGCTCTTCGTCCAGCTTCTTGGGATAGAAGTAGGCCCGGTTCACGTAGAAGGGATTCTTGATCCGGGAATTGTAGATCCGGTAGGTGTATTCCTTGCGCAGGCAGGAGCCGATGGCGTTGAAATCCTCCGCCACCTCGTAGGCGGCCTTCACGGCGATGTCCTCGGGGACGTGGGTGTTCACCGCGAAGGGCAGCCGCTCCACCGGGATCCGGGAGCTTGTGCGGAAATTGGCCACATAGTGCTCGGCGTGGACGCCGGCGTCGGTGCGCCCGCAGCCCACCACCCGGATCTTCTCGCCGCAGACCATGGTGAGGCCCCGCTCCAGCGTCTCCGCCACGGAGCTCTCCGTCTTCTGGACCTGCCAGCCGTGGTAGGCCGTGCCGTTATACATCAATACAAGCGCAATATTACGCAACAGCCCGCCTCCTCAATCGTTTTATAAGCCCAACCGCCGCAGCACGATCACCGCCGCCAGCAGCAGGATAAACAGGGCGAAAGCAACATAGTCCGCCGCCCTGTAGCGCAGCACGTACAGGGCTGTCCGCCCCTCGCCGCCGTGATAGCAGCGGCTCTCCATGGCGGTGGCCAGCTCGTCGGCCCGGCGGAAAGCGCTGATGAACAGCGGCACCAGAATGGGGATCAGCGCCTTGGCCCGGCGAAGAATGTTGCCGCTTTCAAAGTCGGCGCCCCGGGCCTTCTGGGCGGACATGATCTTGTCCGTCTCCTCGATCAGCGTGGGGATGAATCGCAGGGCCAGGGACATCATCAGCGTCAGCTCGTGGACGGGCACATGGAGCTTCTTCAGCGGGGACAGCAGGCTGTCCAACGCGTCCGTCAGAGAGATGGGGCTGGTGGTGTAGGTCAAGAGGAACGTGCCCATGATCAGCAGCACGATCCGCAGCATCATGAATACGGCGGCGTAGATGCCGGCCACGGAGATATGCCGCAGGATGGGCAGGTCGCTGACGGGCTGGCCGCCGGTGAAGAACAGGTTCATAATGGCGGTGAACGCCACGATGATGTACACGGTCCTGAGGCCCCGGGTCAGGGCCTTCAGCTTCACCCGGGACAGCCGGATGCAGAGGATCAGCATGGCCGCCACCACGGCGTAGGACACGAACCACTTGGCGCAGAACAGCGCCACGATATACAGGATCACGCACAGCAGCTTGGTGCGGGGGTCCAGCCGGTGCACCGCGGTATCGCCGGGGAAATACTGGCCCAGGGTGATATCCTTCAGCATCCGCCGTCGCCCCCTTTCAGCGCCAGCAGCTGCCGCCGCAGCTCCTCCACCGTATAGACGGCGGGGTCCACGTCCACGCCCCGCTGATGCAGGGCCAGGGCCACCTTGGTCACCTGGGGCACGTCCAGGCCGATCTCCTCCAGCTCCCGGGCCCGGGCAAAGACCTCCGCCGGCGTACCCTCCATGTAATTGCGGGCACTGTGGAGCACGGCGATACGGTCCACGTTCCGGGCGATCTCCTCCATGCTGTGGCTCACCAGGATCACCGTGTTGCCCCGGGCCTTGTGATAGGCCCGGATCTGGCCCAGGATCTTCTCCCGGCCCCGGGGGTCCAGGCCCGCGGTGGGCTCGTCCAGGATCAGCACCTCCGGCTCCATGGCGATGACGCCGGCGATGGCCGCCCGGCGCTTCTGTCCGCCGGATAGCTCGAAGGGCGACCGCTCCAGCTGATCCTCATCCAGTCCCACAAAGGCCGCCGCCGACCGGACCCGCCGGTCGATCTCCGCCTGATCCAGCCCCATGTTGCCGGGGCCGAAGGCGATGTCCTGATACACCGTCTCTTCAAAGAGCTGGTACTCCGGGTACTGAAACACCAGTCCCACCTGGAAACGCACCCTGCGGATCTCCTTGGGTTTCGCCCAGATATCCTGTCCGTTCAGATAGACGTGCCCGGAGGTGGGCTTCAGCAGTCCGTTCAGGTGCTGGATCAGGGTGGACTTCCCCGATCCGGTGTGTCCGATGATGCCCAGGAACTCCCCCGGCATCACCGTCAGGTCCATGTCCTGCACGGCGCTGTGCTGGAAGGGCGTCCCCTCGCTATAGGTATGCGTCAGTTTCTCGACGCGAATGATCGGTTCCAATGGTTACTTCTCCTCTTGCAGCGCCGACACGATGGCGTCCGCGCACTCCTCCACGGTGATGGCGTCCAGCGGCAGGTCCATGCCGTGGCCGTTCAGATCGTACAGCAGCTCCACCGTCTCCGGGGAGGCCAGCCCCAGGGCGTGGAGCTCCTCCACCCGGCTGAAGATCTCCCGGGGTGTGCCGTCCATGGCCACGGTACCGTCGTCCATGACCACCACCCGGTCTGCGTCCGCCGCCTCGTCCATGTGGTGGGTGATGAGCACCACGGTGATGCCCCGCTCCCGGTTCAGCTGATGGACGGTACGCAGCACGTCCCGCCGCCCCACCGGGTCCAGCATGGCCGTGGCCTCGTCCAGCACGATGTACTCCGGCTCCATGGCGATGACGCCGGCGATGGCGATCCGCTGCTTCTGTCCACCGGAGAGCAGATGCGGCGCGTGGCGGGGATACTCCCCCATGCCCACGGCGGCCAGGGCGTCGTCCACCCGGCGGCGGATCTCCTCCGTGGGAACGCCCAGGTTCTCCGGGGCGAAAGCCACGTCCTCCTCCACCACGTTGGCCACGATCTGGTTGTCCGGGTTCTGGAACACCATGCCCACCCGGCGCCGGATCTCCAGCAGCACCGCCTCGTCCTTCGTATCCATGCCCTCCACCCACACGGTGCCGCCGGAGGGCAGCAGCACGGCGTTGAAGTGCTTGGCCAGGGTGGACTTGCCGGAGCCGTTATGCCCCAGCACCGCCACGAAGGTCCCCTTCTCCACCTGCAGACCCACGTCCCGCAGGGCCGGGGACGCATCTCGCCCCTCCTCCGCCGGATAGGTAAAGGTCAGTTCTCTCGTTTCGATCATCTATCGTTCCTCACAGGTCAATGTCGGTTTTTTCAGCGCCAGCCACAGCAGCCAGCCCAACAGGGCGCCCACGGCGTTCAGCAGCAGATCGTCCACGTCAAAGGTCCGGCCGACGAAAAACTGCCAGCTCTCGATGGCCGCCGTGACCCCCACGGCAATGGCCAGGGTCTTGTACCACCGGCTGCCCCGCCACAGCACCGCCGGCAGGAGGCCGAAGGGGGCGAACAGGAGCACGTTGCCCCAGAAGAAGATGGGGGAATAGGCCAGAGCGCGCCGGATCTCCCGGAACACCTGCCAGTTCACGTCGCCGGGACGGAAGAAACGCTCGGGGTAGCCGTAGTGCAGCACGATCCACACGTCGAAGTCCGGCGGCGTCAGGGTGGCCGCCGCCATGGCGCCGCAGAAGGCCACGAACAAAAGCAGCAGGATCTCCCGGGCGGCGCTGCTGCGCAGGCCCAGCCCGGTCAGCCGGCGCCGGCGCAGCGGGTACAGGGCCAGCCAGAGAATGGCGGCGATGACGGCGCCGGAGATCATATTGCCGGCGAAATACAGGATATCTGCCATCACTCGCTCATCCAGCGTCCCGTGGCGCCGCAGGGCAGCGCCATGCCGGACTCGGTACAGGGCAGGCCCAGCTCGTCCCAGGTCACCTTGCCGCCGAACTGCTTGCCCACCAGCATCTGCAGGATATAACCCAGCACCGACGGGGCCAGCCCCGTGGTGTAGGAGTTCAAAATCACAAACAGCGGCTTATCTGACAGCACCCGGGCGCACAGCTTCACGAAGGGGTAGAGGTTCTCCTCCAGCTTCCACACCTCGCCGCCGGGTCCCCGGCCGTAGGACGGCGGGTCCATGATGACGGCGTCGTACTGCTTGCCCCGGCGGATTTCCCGCTCCACGAACTTGGCGCAGTCGTCCACGATCCAGCGGATGGGGGCGTCCTCCAGGCCGGAGCATCTGGCGTTCTCCCTGGCCCAGGCCACCATCCCCTTGGCCGCGTCCACGTGGCACACGCTGGCGCCGGCCTTGGCGCAGGCCACTGTGGCGCCGCCGGTGTAGGCGAACAGGTTCAGCACCCGGATGGGCCGATCGGCCTGACGGATCTTCTCCATGGCGAAATCCCAGTTGGCCGCCTGCTCCGGAAACAGGCCCGTGTGCTTGAAGTTCATGGGCTTGACCTGGAAGGTCAGCTCCTTGTAGCGGATGGGCCAGCTCTCCGGCACCGCCTTCTTGTCCCAGTGTCCGCCGCCGGTGGAGGAGCGGCTGTACCGGGCGTCAGCCCGCTTCCAGCCGGGGTTCTTCCGGTCCGTCTCCCAGATGGCCTGGGGGTCCGGGCGCACCAGAATCTGCCTGTCCCACCGCTCCAGCTTTTCGCCGCCGCCGCAGTCCAGCAGTTCATAGTCCTTCCATCCGTCCGCGATCCACATCAGGTACATACCTCCGCATAATAAATCAGTTTATTATACAATAAGCGAGCCCGAACCGTCAACCGTCCGTGCCCGTCGGATTTTGTTAATTTTTCTCTGTTCAGCTGCCCCTTGTTCTGCTACAATAGAGGCAGCGATGGAGGAAGGAGGCGCATCCCATGGCCAACAAGAAGCTGAAGCTGCTGTATCTGGCCCGATTCATGGCCCAGCAGACCGACGAACAGCACCCCAGGACCATCCAGGACATGATCGACCACCTGGCGCTCTACGGCATCTCCGCCGAGCGCAAGAGCATCTACGACGATCTGGAGCTGCTGCGGATCTACGGCATGGACATCCAGAGCGTCAAGAGCAAGTCCTACGGCTACTTTCTGGGGGAACGGGATTTCCAGCTGCCGGAGCTGAAGCTCCTCATCGACGTGGTCCAGGCCTCCCCCTTCCTGACCCAGGGCAAGAGCATGGAGCTGATCGGCAAGCTGGAGACGCTGACCAGTCAGCCGCAGGCCCGCCAGCTGCGCCGCCAGGTCTACGTGATGAACCGGGTCCGCACCCACAACGAGCGGCTCTACTACACCGTGGACGGCATCAACGCCGCCATCAACGACAACCGCCGGGTCTCCTTCCGGTACTTCGACTGGACCGTGGACGGCAAGAAGGCCTACCGCCGGGACGGGGCCCTCTACACCACCAACCCGGTGGCCCTGTGCGTGGACCGCAACTACTATCTGGTGGCCTATGACGACCAGCTGCAGGACTACCGCCACTACCGTCTGGACCGGATGGAGGGCCTCACCGTCACCGATCAGCCCCGCTGTGAGCTGCCGGCGGACTTCGATCTGGGCTCCTACGTCAAGAGCCGCTTCGATATGTACAAGGGCAATACCGCCACCGTGACGCTCCGCTTTGCCGACAAGCTCCGCAACGTGGTCATCGACCGGTTCGGCACCGACGCCCATATGCGCTCCGACGGGGACGGCTGCTTTGCCCTCACCGCGCCGGTAGAGGTGGGCCCCACCTTCTTCGGCTGGCTCTTCCAGTTCGGCACCGAGGCGGAGATCCTCTCCCCGCCGGAGGTCCGGGATGCGTTCGCGGACTACTGCCGTCAGGTCCTGGCCAAATATGAATAGGAAAACCGGCTCCCCGCAGGGAGCCGGTTTTTCAGATGGTGGCCTCCACCGGGATTCGCTCCCGGCCCACCTGGACCCAGTGGACCTGCACCTGTTCATCCGGCAGCGCCGAGGCGCAGAAGCCCACCTTACCCATCCGCCCCTCCACGGGGATGTCCCCGCCCAGGGCGGCGGCAAAGCGGCGGATGTAGCCCACCAGCTCCCGGATGGTCCGCAGCGGCAGATCCGCCTGCAGATAGTCGAAAAACTTATTCATATGTCACCCTCCTTTTCATCGGTGGTTTTGAATCCCTCCTTGGATCGTACTCATCATACCAAATTTTCTGTCCTAAAATACGGACAGTTCTCTGTAAAACACGGACTTTCCTGTCGCTTGTGTTTTCGGCGGGATTATGATAAAATATGATAGTTAAAGGATCTTTCCGGGAGGTGACGACCTGTGCCTGATTTCGAGCTGCCCCAGCTTGCCCCCAGAGACCGCTGCACCGGCTGCGGCGCCTGTATGAGCGGCTGTCCCAAGGGCGCCATCCATATGCTGCCGGACCGGGAGGGCTTCCGCTACCCCACGGTGACGGACGCCTGTATCCAGTGCGGCCACTGCACCCATATCTGCCCGGTGCTCAAGCAGCGGGAGAAGCGCAGCGCCCCCGCCGTGTTCGCCGCCTGGAACCCGGATGAGGCGATCCGCGGCGTCTCCACCGCCGGCGGCGTCTTCGCCCTGCTGGCTGACTACGTGCTGGAGGGCGGCGGCGTGGTGTTTGGCGCGGCCCTGGACGAGGAGCTCCGGGTGCGCCACGTGGCCATTACCTCCCCGGCTGACCTTCCCTCTCTCCTGGGCTCCAAGCCCATCCAGAGCGACACGGGCGACTCCTATGAACGGGTCCGCCGCTATCTGGACCAGGGCCGCCGCGTCCTGTTCAGCGGCACACCCTGTCAGGTGGACGGCCTTTACAGATACCTGGGCGAGTATCCCGAGAATTTGCTGACGGTGGACGTCCTCTGCCGGGGCGTTTCCTCCCCCGGCGTATGGGAGCACCTGGTGCGTTCCATGGCCTACGTCAAGCGCAAGCGCCCGGTGGCCGTCTCCTTCTACAGTAAGCTCTCCGGCTCCCGTACCCGCCGCTTCCGGGTCCGCTTTGCGGACGGCTCCCACTTCGATGCCCCCTATGACAAGAGCGAGCTGGGCCGTGGCCACCGCCGGGGCCTCTTCCTCCGCGCCTCCTGCCACACCTGCCCCTACACCTCCGCCGACCGGCCCGGCGATTTGTCCCTGGGTCAGTTCAAGGGTCTGCCCAAGGACTTCTATCCCGACGAGCAGAAGAGGGGTGTCTCCCTCCTGCTGGTCAATACCGCCCGGGGCGCACAGGCCGTGGACGTTCTGCCGCTGAAGAAGGAGCGGCGCACGTTGGCCGAGGCCGTGGCCGCCAATCCTGCTCTGTCCCATCCCATGCCCGCCCCGGCAGAGCGGACCGCCTTCTTCAACGCCTTCGCCCAGCAGCCCTTCCAGCAGGTGCGCAACCGCTTTCTGGCTCCCTTGGCCTATCAGGCGAAAAAGGAGCGTAGTATTTTGCGCAATCTGCTGCCAAAAAAGCCAAAAGAGGATCGAAAGTTGCCATGGAAAAAACGCTGATGCACACCTGCTGCGCCCCCTGCTCCGTCTCCTGCATCGAGCTGCTGCGCTCCCAGGAGATCGAGCCGGTGGCCTACTGGTTTAACCCCAATATCCACCCCTACCAGGAGTACAAGGCCCGCCGGGACACGCTGATGTCCTATGCCCCCGCTATCGGCATGGAGCTGATCGTCCAGGAGAACTACGGCCTGCGGGACTTCTGCCGGGCCGTGTGCGGCGACATCGACCGCCGCTGCGGCAAGTGCTACGAGATGCGCCTGGACCAGACCGCCCGCTACGCCGCGGAGCACGGCTTCTCCTCCTTCACCACCACGCTGCTGGTGAGCCCCTATCAGCAGCACGAGCTGATCGCGGAGACCGCCCGCAGGATGGCCGAGCGCCACGGCGTGACCTTCCTCTACCGGGACTTCCGCCCCGGCTTCCGGGCCGGCCAGGCCAAGGCCCGGGAACTGGGCTTCTACATGCAGAAGTACTGCGGCTGCGTCTTCAGCGAGGAGGACCGCTACCAAAAGCAGATCCAGAAGGACCTGCAAACCCCGGAAAAGCACATCGGATAACAAAAAAGACGCCGTCACGACGGCGTCTTTTTTCTTTGATACATCCCCCGCATACCGGCCCGGTATGCGGATATCCTTTTTATATAGCCCCTCTCACCCCGCCAGGATCTGGAACTTCAGCACGCCCTCGGCGGCGGAGACGCGGGCGATCATCTCCTCCAGCTCCTCGATCATCTCGCTGGTCTCGGCGGAGATGGTGACGCCGGCGCAGCCGTTGGTGGGGATACTCTGGTTGATGGTGAGAATATTCGCGCCGGAATCGGCGAAAATAGACAGGTAGCTGCTGAGCACGCCTGGCTCGTCCTTCAGGAGAGCGTAAAAGGTGATGATCTGCCCGGCCTTCATATCCTGAAATGGCTGGACCTGATTCCGGTACTTGTAGAACGCGCTGCGGCTGATGCCCACGGCGGCGGCCGCCTCACTGACGTTGCGCGCCTCTCCCACCTGCATCATCCGCTTGGCCTCCGCCACCCTGATGAATACCTCCGGCAGCGCCTCTGCCGACACGATGTAGTATTTATTCGTCTTCATACGCTCTCCCCGTCCATATGCGGAAAACAAATGTCCGCATTTTGTTTTTCTCATCGTAGCACACACCGCCGAAAAACGCAAGGCGTTTTGGAAAGGAGCCTCCCCGTGGCAGACAAGCAATCCCGCTTTCTGATCCGTCTGGCCTATGCCGCCGCCCTGGCCGCCCTGGGCTGGGTACTGCTCCGCTATCTGCTGGTATGGCTGCTGCCCTTTCTGCTGGCGTTGGCCGTGGCCGCCCTGGCGGACCCGCTCATCGAGGGGATCCGGCGAAAGATGCACCTGCAGCGCGGGTTTGTGGCGGCTGTCTTCACCCTGGCCCTGCTGGCGGTGCTGGTGACGGTGGCGGCGACGCTGCTGACCCAGCTGACCCGCCAGGCATCCGAGGCAGCCCAGCAGCTGCCCCGCTATCTGGCGGCGCTGCCCGCCCTGACGGATACCGTCTTCCAGCGGCTGGACTCCTTCTGCGCCGCCTGCCCCGCCGAACTGCGCCAGGACGTAGAGCAGTTCCTCTCCCACCTGCCCCAGCAGCTGTCCCAGCTGGTGGGCTCCCTCTCCGCCGCCGGCGTGCGGGCCATGGCCGCGCTGATGGCCTCCCTGCCCCGGGCTGCGCTGTTCTGTGTCACCACCATGCTGGCGGTGTTTTTCTCCGTCAGCGCCTATCCCGCCATCGCCGCCTTTCTCCGCCGGCAGATCCGCCCGGAGCGGCGGGAGTGGGTCCGGGGCGTGCGGGACAGCCTGTTCTCCACCCTGGGAAAATGGCTGCGGGCCCAGTGCATCCTGCTGTTGATCACCTTTGCCCAGCTGCTGGCCGGCTTCCTGCTGCTGCGCCAGCCCTACGCCCTGCTGCTGGCCTTTCTCATCGCCGTGATCGACGCCCTGCCGGTGCTGGGCACCGGCACGGTGCTGCTGCCCTGGGCCGCCGCTCTGTTCCTGGTGGGCAACGTGCCCCGGGCGGTGGCTCTGACGGCGCTCTACGCCGTGATCGCCCTGGTGCGCAGCGTGACGGAGCCCCGGATCATGGCCGCCCAGGCCGGCCTGCCGCCGCTGGCGGCGCTGATGGCCATGTACGTGGGCTTTCGCACCCTGGGGATAGGCGGCATGCTGCTCCTGCCCATCCTGCTCCTGCTCATTAAGCAGCTCCACGATGCCGGCTACCTGAAACTGTGGAAATAATCGTTTCCTTTTTTCGTTTTCTGTGCTATAATTTGTTGTCAGTTGATGGGAAAGGGCGGTGAGCACTGTGACAAAACAGAGGAAAGCCGATCTGCTGCTGGTAATGGTCACCGCCTTCTGGGGCGCGTCCTACTATCTCACCGACCTGTGTCTGGACGAGATGCCGCCCATGTGCCTCAACGCCTTCCGCTTTTTGTCGGCCTTTTTGCTGCTGAGCGCGGTATTCTTCAAAAACGTCCGCCGCGTCAACGCCATCACCTTGAAATACAGTCTCCTGGTGGGGCTGGCCCTGGCCGGGTGCTACATCTTCTATGGCTATGCCATCACCCGCACGTCCCTCTCCAACGCCGGCTTCATCTGCGCCCTGCCGGTGGTGTTCACCCCGCTGCTGGACTTCCTGTTCCGCGGCAGAAGGCCCAAGCGCAAGCTGCTGTTTGCGTTGGTCCTGTGCACCCTCGGTCTGGCCCTGATGACGCTGAACGAGCAATTTCGCCCCCGCAGCGGCGATCTGCTGAGCCTGGGTGTGGCATTGTGCTACAGTGTGGACCTGCTGCTGACGGAGGAGGCGGTCCGCCAGCCGGAGGTGGATCCTCTGGCCCTGGGCGTCTGCCAGCTGGCCGTGGTGGGCGTGCTGACGCTGATCCTCTCCTGCGCCATCGAGACGCCCTCCCTGCCCCGCACGCCTGCCACTTGGGGCGCGGCGCTGTTTCTGGGCATCTTCTGCTCGGGCATCGCCTTTGTGATCCAGAGCGTCCAGCAGCAGTACACCACCGCCAGCCACGTGGGACTGATCTTCACCCTGGAGCCGGTGTTCTCCGCCACAGTGGCCTTTTTCCTGGCCGGCGAACGGCTGCTGCTCCGGGGCTATCTGGGCGCGGCGCTGATGCTTCTCAGTCTGATCCTGATGGAAGCGGAGTGGCCCCGAAAGAAGCAACCAGAAGTCGAAACACGAGAAAAGCTGTAAGGGGATATCCCCTTACAGCTTTTCTTTCGCTTGTTACTGTCGGTTCTCCTTTACCCATCGGAGCAGAGCCTCCCGATCATTGGGCAGCTTCTCCTCCAGCACCAGCTCCAGCAGCGTCTGGAGCGTTCGCCCCACGGTGGGGCCGCTGAGTCCCAGGGTCAGCATGTCCCGGCCGTCCACCGCCAGCTGCTTCAAGGAGAAGCAGGCGTCCTCCGCCAGCAGCTCCCGGACGATCTCCTCCGCCCGGTCCAGCTCCGCCTGTCTGCCCCGGTAGGCAGACGCCTGGGCCAGGTTGTCCGCCCGCTTTACGGCGATCAGTTGGGTCACGCCGTCGGCGCCCAGGCGGTTCAGCGCCCGGCGCAGGCCCTTGCGGGTGCAGGGCACCACCCGGTCGTGCCAGTTCACCAGCCGTAAAATCCGATCCCGGCTGTCGTTGTCGAATTTCAGGCGGGCTGTGGCCTCCCGGGCCAGCGCCTCGCTGATTTTCCCGTGGCCGTAAAAGTGGCCTGTCCCCTTCTCGTCCACGGTGAAGCACCGGGTCTTGCCCAGATCGTGGAACAGCATGGTCCACCGGAGCACCGGCTCCGCCGGTACCGCCTCCACCGAGCGGACCGTGTGCTCCCACACGTCGTAGCAGTGGTGGGGATTGCGCTGGTCAAAGCCCACCGCGTCACGCATCTCCGGCAGAAATACACCGATGACCTCCGGAAAGTCCAGCAGCACCCGGGCGGCGTCGCGGCCGCACAGCAGCTTGTCCATCTCCACCCGGATCCGCTCCACGGCGATGAGCCGCAGCTTCTCCCGCCCCCGGCGGATGGCCTCCGCCGTACCCGGCTCGATGGCAAAGCCCAGCACCGAGGCAAAGCGCAGCGCCCGCATGAGGCGCAGAGCGTCCTCGTCAAAGCGGAGATCCGGGTCTCCCACGCAGCGGATCACGCCGTTTTTCAGGTCCTCCCGCCCGCCGAAGGGGTCAACGATCTCCCCCCGGGCATCCATGGCCATGGCGCCGATGGTGAAATCCCGTCGGCTGAGGTCCTCCTCCAGGTCGTCCGAGAATACCACCTCATCCGGGTGCCGGTGGTCGGAGTAGGACCCGTCTTTGCGGAAGGTGGTCACCTCAAAGGGCCGATGATTCTCCCGCACCGTCACCGTGCCGTGCTGCAGTCCGGTGGGGATACAGCGGGGCGCAAACAGCTCCATGACCTGCTCCGGCCGGGCCGACGTGGTCAGATCCCAGTCCTCCGGCTCCCGGCCCAGCAGCCCGTCCCGCACGCAGCCGCCCACCGCGTAGGCGGCAAAGCCGCTCTCATTCAGGCGGCGCAAAATCTCCAATACTTCCTTCGGCAGCACGACTTCCCCCCTTTCGCGGTTTTCACCATCCACTTTGTGAAATTTCCGTTGCACTTCTTCTGTTTTCGTATTATAATATAGGATACGAAAAAATGCAATGCGGTGTTTCCACCGCTTTCATGAAACCTGGAGGAAGTTATATGTTCCATCCCACTGTGGATATCACCTGTTACATGCGCCCCGGCGTCCGCGCCCATCTGGCCGGCATCGGCGGCGTTTCCATGTGCCCGCTGGCGGAGGTCCTCAACGACATGGGTCTGACCGTCCAGGGCTCCGATATGAACGACAGCGCCACCGTGGAGCACCTGCGCAGTCTGGGCATCCACGTGGACATCGGCCACAGCGCCGAGAACCTGCGGGACTGCGACCTGGTGATCCGCACCGCCGCCGTCAAGGACGAGAATCCCGAGATCGCCGGCGCCATCGCCCGGGGCATCCCCGTCTACGAGCGGGCACAGGCCTGGGGCGCCATCATGCGGGAATACGAGAACGCCCTGTGCATCTCCGGCACCCACGGCAAGACCACCACCACCTCCATGGCCACCCATATCTTCATGGCGGCTCAGGCCGACCCCACCGTGATGATCGGCGGCACGCTGCCGCTGCTCCACCACGCGGGCTATCGGGTGGGCCGGGGCGACACCATCATCCTGGAGAGCTGCGAATACTGCAACTCCTTCCTGAACTTCTTCCCCACCGTGGCGGTGATCCTGAACGTGGCCGCCGATCACCTGGACTTTTTCAAGGACCTGGCGGATATCGAGCACTCCTTCCGCGCCTTTGCCGAGCTGGTGCCCCAGGACGGCCACGTAGTGGCCAACCGGGACGACCCCGGCGCCCGTGAGGCTCTGGCCGGATACGAGGGCTCCCTCCTGTGGTTCAGTCTCTTCGACCGCAGCGCCGACTGTTATGCCGACAGCGTGTCCTACTTTGACGGCCTTCCCGCCTTCGATGTGATGATCCGCGGTCAGCGGTACGCCCACGTGGAGCTGCAGGTGGGCGGAGAGCACAACATCTCCAACGCCCTGGCGGCGGCCTGCTCCGCCTGGCTGCTGGGCGTCAGCGGCAAGGCGGTGGAGGATGGCCTGCGGGCCTTCCGCGGCGCCGGACGCCGCTTTGAGTTCAAGGGCGTCTATCACGGGGCCGACGTCTACGACGATTACGCCCACCACCCCGACGAGCTCCACGCCCTGCTGACCATGGCCAAGCAGCGGCCCTACGAGCGCATCATCTGCGCCTTTCAGCCCCACACCTACTCCCGCACGAAGCTGCTGTTCGACCGCTTCGCGGAGGAGCTGAAGCTGCCGGACGTGACCGTCCTGGCGGAGATCTACGCTGCCCGGGAGAACAACGACATCGGCATCTCCTCCCAGGATCTGGCCCGGGAGATCCCCGGCTCCGTCTACTGCTCCAGCCTGGACAAGGTGACGGACACCCTGGCCCGCCTGGCCCGGCCCGGCGACCTGATCCTGACGGTGGGCGCCGGCGATATCTACCGCACCGGCGAGCGTCTGGTGGCTCTGCCCTGATTGTCCCGGAACGATCCGCACGCAGTCCCTGCCGGGGCTGCGTGCTTCTCATTTTTTTCGAAAATTTTTCAAAAACCGCCGCTGAAAAAGAGGATTTTCCGAAGCAATTTGGTATATTGGAATAGGCGTTTTCCGGGGATAAAGCACATATACTTTCGCCTTTTTGTCCCCACACACCGATTTCGACGGAAAGGAGGCCGGTCCCATGGCGTTTCCCCAGAGCTTTCTGGACGAGCTGATCGCCCGCAACGACATCGTGGACGTGGTGGGCGGATACGTCACCCTCACCAGCAAAGGCGGCAGCTATTGGGGCTGCTGTCCCTTCCACAACGAGAAGACCCCCTCCTTCCACGTGCTGCCAGACAAGCAGTTTTACCACTGCTTCGGCTGCAAGAAGGGCGGCGGCGTCATCAACTTCATCATGGACATGGAGAACCTCTCCTATCCGGACGCCGTGCGGTTTCTGGCCAAGCGGGCCAACATCCCCGTGCCGGAGGACGAGCGGGACGGCAGCGACAAGCTGCGCCGCCGGATTCTGGAGCTGAACCGGGAGGCCGCCCGCTTCTACTACGACCTGCTGCAAAAGCCCGAGGGTGCCGCCGTGCAGGCGTATCTGGACAAGCGGCAGATCCGCCGGCCCATCGCCGTCCGCTTCGGCATGGGCGCCGCGCCCGACAGCTGGGACACCCTGCTGCGGGAGATGACCGCCCGGGGCTACACCAAGGCCGAGCTCATCAGCGCCGGTCTGGCAGTCCAGAGCAAGAACGGACACATCTACGACAAATTCCGCAACCGCCTGATCCTGCCCGTCATCGACGTGCGGGGCGACGTGGTGGGCTTCGGCAGCCGGGTGCTGGACAAGTCCGAGCCCAAGTACATGAACACGCCGGAGACCATCGCCTACAGCAAGCGCCGGGTGCTATACGGCCTCAACCTGGCCAAGAAGACCAAGCGGCCCAACATCATCCTCTGCGAGGGCAACCTGGACGTGGTGACGCTGCACCAGGCGGGCTTTGACAACGCCGTGGCCTCCATGGGCACAGCCCTCACCCAGGAGCAGACCCGGCTCCTCAGCCGCTACACCAAGGAGCTGGTCCTCTGCTACGACAACGACAACGCCGGTCAGCTGGCCACCCAGCGGGCGCTGGAGCTGCTGAACAACTCGGAGTTCTCTGTCAAGGTACTTCGCTTGCCAAACCGCATGGTAGAGGGGAAACCCGTCAAGCAGGACGCCGACGACTTCATCAAGAGCTACGGACCCGACGCCTTTGAGCGGCTGCTCAACAGCAGTGAGAACGGCATTGAGTTCCGCATGGCCCAGATCGCCGGGAAGTACGACCTGACCGACGACCGCCACCGCATCGCCTACGCCGGGGAGGTCAGCCAGGAGCTGGCCACCCTGGAGAACGCCGTGGAGCGGGAGGTCTACACCGTCCGGGCGGCGGAGGCCGCCGGTCTGACCCCCGACGCCATGCGCCTGGAGGTAAAGCGGGCCTTCAAAAAGAAGCTGGCCATCGACCGGAGGAAGCGGGAGCGCCGGGAGTTGAACCCCGCCGTCACCCTGCAGCCCAAGGAGCGGGGCATCCGGTATGAGAATCTCCGCAGCGCTCTGGCGGAGGAGGGCGTGATCCGCCTGCTGATGCAGGACGAGAGCCTGTTCCCGCCGGAGATGCCCCTGGCGGAGGAGGACTTCTCCTCCCCCCTGCTGGGCCGCATCTTTGCCCTGCTGTGGCAGGACCGCCAGTCGGGCCACGCCTTGAGTCTGGCCCAGCTGTCCGGTGTGCTGTCCGGCGACGAGATGAGCCACCTGACCACCATCATGCAGAAGCCGGAGTCCGCCGCCAACGCCTCCCAGGCGCTGCAGGACTACCTGACGGTGATCCGGCAGGAGAAAGAAAAACGCGACGGCAGCCGCCACACAGACCCGCTGGCCGCCGCACAGGATACATTCAAAGAAAAAAAGGGATACGGAGGAAAGCGAACATGAGTGAAAAACTGACCGAGCAGCAGCTGGAGGAGATGGCCGATCAGCTCCTGGCCGAGAACGAGAAGGGCGCGGAGCCCCAGGGCAAGAAGAGCAAAAACGTCAAGCTGGACGACAAGACCATCGCCACGCTGCCCGCCGCGTCCCTGCTGCAGGGCAACGAGAAGCTGAAGGATCTGTTCATCCGGGCCAAGAAGAAGAGCAAGGTCAACACCACCGAGCTGGGCGACATGATGGACGAGCTGGATCTGAACAACGAGCAGATGGAGCAGGTCTACGACTCTCTGGAGATGCTGGATATCGAGCTGAGCAGCGAGGAATTCGCCGGCGACCTGCCCGAGGATGTGGAACCCCCGCTGGAGGAGATCGCCGAGATCGAGGAGGAGGAGCTGGTCGATCCCAACACGCTGGTGGACAGCTTCAACATCGACGATCCGGTCCGCATGTACCTGAAGGAGATCGGCAAGGTCCCCCTGCTGAACGCCGACGAGGAGGTTGAGCTCGCCACAGCCATGGCGGCCGGCAGCCAGGCCAGGGAGCGTCTGTCCGCCGCCCGGGAGAATGAGGAATCCCTCCCCGCCGATGAGCTTGCGCAGCTGAACGATACCGTGAAGCAGGGCGAGGACGCCAAGCAGAAGCTGGCCGAGGCCAACCTCCGTCTGGTGGTCTCCATCGCCAAGCGCTACGTGGGCCGCGGCATGCTGTTCCTGGATCTGATCCAGGAGGGCAACCTGGGCCTCATCAAGGCTGTGGAGAAGTTCGACTACACCAAGGGCTACAAGTTCTCCACCTACGCCACCTGGTGGATTCGCCAGGCCATCACCCGCGCCATCGCCGACCAGGCCCGCACCATCCGTATCCCCGTCCACATGGTGGAGACCATCAACAAGGTCATCCGTGTCAGCCGTCAGCTGCTCCAGGAGCTGGGCCACGATCCCACCCCCGAGGAGATCTCCGAGGAGATGGGCATGCCGGTGGACAAGGTCCGGGAGATCCTGAAGATCGCCCAGGAGCCAGTGTCCCTGGAGACCCCTATCGGCGAGGAGGAGGACTCCCATCTGGGCGACTTCATCCCCGACGAGGGCGCCAGCGAGCCCAGTGAGGCCGCCAGCTTCACGCTGCTCAAGGAGCAGTTGGTGGACGTGCTGAGCACCCTGACCCCCCGGGAGGAGAAGGTGCTGAAGCTGCGCTTCGGCATTGAGGACGGCCGCACTCGCACCCTGGAGGAGGTGGGCAAGGAGTTCAACGTGACCCGTGAGCGCATCCGCCAGATCGAGGCCAAGGCCCTGCGGAAGCTCCGCCACCCCAGCCGCAGCAAGAAGCTGAAGGACTTCCTGAACTGAGGGAAATCACCGGAGCGCCGCCCCGCGCTCTCCCGTTATTGCCGACTCCGCCGGGACCCGTTGTCCTCTCCGCAGGGGCGGGGCTCTGTCCCCGCCCACCGACGCGTCGCCGGCGTCTGAATCCACATCAAAAAACAGGAGGTGTCCCATGACTCTTGACGGCAAAGACATCCCCCTCCAGATCCTGCCCCACTTCAAGGGCGGCACCGGCGAGGCCCACGCCCGCCTCTTCACTGATGAGCGCGGCAAGTTCATGCACTGCACCCTGCCGGCGGGCTCCTCCATCGGCCCCCACGTCCACGAGGGCAGCTATGAGGTGATGTACTTCCTCTCCGGCACCGGCGTCTGCATCGACGACGGGCGGGAGATCCCCCTCTGTCCCGGCATGGTCCACTACTGCCTGCCGGACCACAGTCACAGCATCGTCAACACCGGCACGGAGCCGCTGGTCCTTTTCGCCGTGATCCCCAAGGTCTGAACAAAGAAAAAGCAGATGTGACGTTTGTCACATCTGCTTTTTTGTTGCTTGTTCAGAAGGAACTTACTTGAGCTCGACCTTGCCGCCGACTTCCTCGACCTTCTTCTTCAGCTCCTCGGCGTCCTCCTTGGACAGAGCCTCCTTCATGGTGGTGGGAGCGCCCTCAACGGCAGCCTTGGCCTCGGCCAGACCCAGACCCATGACCTCGCGGACGACCTTGATGACCTTGATCTTCTGAGCGGCGTCGAAGCCGGTCAGGACCACGTCAAACTCGGTCTTCTCCTCGGCAGCGGGAGCGGCGGCGCCGGCAGCGGGAGCGGCCATGGCGGCGGCGGAAACACCGAACACTTCCTCCAGAGCGTGAACCAGCTCGCTGAGCTCCAGAACGGTCAGGCCCTTGATCTCCTCGATCATAGCAGTAATCTTCTCAGACATTGTAATAGCCTCCTAATTTGTAAGATAGTTTTTGTGTGTGGGACGATCTGCGTCCCGGTGGATTTCTCGCTGATTACTCAGCGGCGGCTTCCTCGGCAGGAGCGCCGTTCTTCTCGGCGATCTGCTTCAGGACGCAGGCCAGAGCGGAGATGGGCGCCAGCATGGTACCCAGGAACTGAGCCTGCAGGACAGGCAGTGCGGGGATGGCAGCCAGGGACTGGATGGTCTCCAGGGAGACGACCTTGCCGTCCATGAAGCCGCCCTTGATCTCGAACTTGCCGTTAAGCTTCTTTGCATAGTCAGCAATCACGCGGGCGGGAGCCACGGGATCGTCAGCGCAGATAGCCAGAGAAGTGGTACCGTTGAGCTGATCGTCCAGATCGTTCAGACCGCAGTTGTTGAATGCAAAGCGCAGCAGGGTGTTCTTGATGACGGAGTACTCCACGTTGTTCTCGCGGCAATCAGCGCGCAGAGCGGTATCCTCTGCCACGGTGATGCCCTTGTAGTCAACGATGACGCCGGCAGCTGCGTTCTGCAGCTTCTCGGTCAGCGCCGCCACGATCGCCTGCTTTTCAGACAGAACCTTTGCGTTGGGCATTCTTGTGTTTCACCTCCATGAGAATTGTCGGTGCGTTCAAAAAAAGGAAACCGTCCTCCATGCCGCAAGACAGGAGGACGGTAAGACAATCTTAACGATTTGCCATCCTCGGCAGGATTTACGGCCTCGCGGCCACCTGCTGTCTTTGGAACGCATCAGATATTATATCCGGGGGCCGACAGCCTGTCAACCCCAGAATATCATTTTTTCGGAACTTTTTGGTTCCTGTTCCATGCACCCAAGAAAGCGGGGCAAGTGCGCAGATCGCGGAGCAGATTTTTCGTCGGGCAAGGCAAAAAATCACAGGAATACTCTGTGTATTTCAAGATTTTTTAACGCACCCCGGCGGAGAATATGCCGGCGAGATGTGTGCGGGGCCTGCTTTCGCGGGTGCTGCCAAAATTACAGCTGCTTGGCGGCGTTCATCTTCACGCCGGGGCCCATGGTGGAAGCGGCCACGCAGGAGCGGATATACTGGCCCTTGGCGGCGGCGGGCTTGGCCTTGATGATGGCGCCCAGGAGAGCGGTGTAGTTCTCGTACAGCTTGTCAGCGCCGAAGGAGACCTTGCCGATGGGGCAGTGGATGATGTTCGTCTTGTCCAGACGATACTCCACCTTACCGGCCTTGACCTCCTTGACGGCCTTGGCCACGTCGGGGGTCACGGTGCCGGCCTTGGGGGAGGGCATCAGGCCCTTGGGGCCCAGCAGCTTACCCAGACGGCCGACAACGCCCATCATATCGGGGGAGGCGACGACCACGTCGAAGTCGAACCAGTTCTCCTTCTGGATCTTCTCCACCATGTCCATATCGCCCACGTAGTCGGCGCCGGCCTCACGGGCAGCGTCGGCCTTGTCGCCCTTGGCGAAGACCAGCACGCGGGCGGTCTTGCCGGTGCCGTTGGGCAGAACGATGGCGCCGCGGACCTGCTGGTCGGCGTGCCGGGAGTCGACGCCCAGCTTCACGTGCAGCTCTACGGTCTCATCGAACTTGGCGCTGGCGGTCTTGCAGATCAGGTCCAGACCCTCCTTGGGGTCATACAGCATGGCGCGGTCGATCTGCTTGGCGCTCTCTTTATATTTCTTACCTCTAAACATCTTGCACCCTCCTTACTCGCCCACGACGACGCCCATGGAACGGGCGGTGCCGGCGATCATGCTCATGGCGGCCTCCAGGGAGGCGGCGTTCAGATCACGCATCTTCAGCTCGGCGATCTTCTGGATGGAGGCCTTGGAGATGGTAGCGACCTTTTCCTTGTTGGGAACGCCGGAACCGGACTCGATGTTGCACTCCTTCTTGATCAGGACGGCTGCGGGAGGGGTCTTGGTGATAAAGGAGAAGGAACGGTCGGAATACACGGTGATCACAACGGGGATGATCAGACCCATGTCATTCTTGGTGCGCTCGTTGAACTCCTTGGTAAAAGCGGCGATGTTCACGCCGTGCTGGCCCAGAGCGGGGCCGACGGGGGGTGCGGGGGTTGCTCTGCCTGCAGGGATCTGCAGCTTCACGTAACCAACAACTTTCTGTGCCATAAATAGGCACCTCCTTCATTCTAATGTGGTAGCGTACGGCTCGTTGGCAGCCGTGCGCCCTTGGCGAGACGTCTTTGCGTCTCTCCCACTTTGCCGGTAAACCGTACCGGCTTCAGGAAACGACCTCCACCTGGTCGAGCTCCAGCTCGACGGGTGTCTCTCGGCCGAACATAGAGACCACGACCCGGACCTTGTTCTTCTCCGGCTCAATCTCCTCAACCGTCCCCGTAAAGGTGGACAGCGGGCCATCCGTGATCTTCACGGTATCGCCCACGTGGTACATGACCACGATCTCATGCTTCTCCATACCCAGCGCGGCCACCTCGTCCTCCGTCAGGGGGATGGCCTTGTTGGCCGACCCGACGAAGCCGGTGACGCCGCGGATATTGCGGATCAGATGCCACGTATCGTCCGTCAGCACCATCTTGATGAGCACGTAGCCGGGAAAGACCTTGCGCTCCACCTCTTTCACGACGCCCTCCTCGGTGACCTCGGTCACCGTCTCCATGGGGATCTCCATCCGCTGGACCATGTCGTGGAGGTTGAGGTTGTTGATGGACTTCTCGATCGCCGCCTTCACCGCGTTTTCATACCCGGAATAGGTGTGGATCACATACCATTTTGCGTTATCAGCCATGTCCTTCCCTCTCAAGCGAACAGACCGATCAGGGTGTTGACCGCCAGCACAGCCACCGCATCAAAGATCCAGATGGCGGCGCCTACCGCCAGGGAGCACAGCAGCACGGTGCCGGTGTTCTTCATGGTGGTTTCGCCGTTGGGCCAGACGACCTTCTTCAGCTCGCTTCTCATTTCCCGGAACCACTTAAAGCGGTCCTTCTTGACCTTCTTCTCTTCAGCCATCGTTCTCTCCTCCGATCACTTGGTCTCGGTGTGGACCGTGTGCTTCTTGCAGAAGGGGCAATACTTGTTCATCTCAAGCTTGTCCGGGGTGTTCTTCTTGTTCTTCATCGTGTTGTAATTTCTCTGCTTGCACTCGTTGCATCTGAGAGTGACTTTCACGCGCATATAACGGCACCTCCTTATTAGATTAGGCATCCCGCATCGGGGATACCGATTGCCTCCCTGATCAGCGGTGTCCTCCTTGCCCGCCCGAAGCGAAAAAAGCGCGCAAAAAGAAAGCACCCACTCACAGGTAATGGAGATTGTAACACAGTTTCTGTTCAAGGTCAACAACTTTTTTCACAAAAAATCGGGAATTTGACGGTTTTTTCCGGCCTTTTTCTTGCACACCGGCGGGAAATCGTGTATGATGAAAAAACAGATGCGGACCCGGTGTTTCATCCGGCTCCGCTGGACCGTCATCCCCCCCATGGGACGGGGCCGGATCGGGTTGGACAGGAGGGCGCGTATGCACCACTATGAGCTGAAAACGGAGCGGATGCTGCTGCGGCCGCTGACCGTGGCGGACGCGGAGGCCGTGTGGCAGTGGGCCAGCGACGAGGATGTGGCCCGGTACATGGTCTACCCCACCTACACGGACCTGGAGGACGTGCGGGCCTGGCTTCGCTCCGTGGAGCGATCCGACGACGTCTATGAGTTCGGCTTCCAGCGGCTTTCGGACGGGCTGCTGATGGGCAGCGGCAGCATTGGCCCGGACGAAAAGGCCGGCTTCTGGGGCTTCGGCTACAACCTGCGCCGGGACTGCTGGGGCTTCGGCTACGCCACCGAGGCGGCAAAGGCCATGATCGCCTTCGCCCACGACGCCTTCGGCGTCACCCGGTTCCGGGCCAGCCACGTGGATGTCAACCGTGCCTCCGGTCACGTGATGGAAAAGTGCGGCCTGCATTTCGCCGGCTACGGCCGCCACGTGAAGCTGGACGGCACCTGTCCTGCCCGGTCCATGGAGTACGAGGGGATACTTTATAAGGAGGAAGGTCCTGTGAAAATCATGGCCATCGACTATGGAGACGCCCACACCGGCGTGGCCGTATCCGATCCCACCGGCACGCTGGCCGGCTTCACCACGGTGATCCACAGCCGCAGGGAGTCCGTCGTTCTGGACGAGCTGGCCCGCCTCATCGCCGAGCACGGCGTCACCGAGCTGGTGGTGGGCTATCCCAAGAATATGGACGGCACTTTGGGACCCCGGGCGGAGAAGTGCGCCGCCTTTGCCGGTGAGCTGGGGCGGGCCACCTCCCTGCCTGTCACGCTGTGGGACGAGCGCCGCAGCACCGTGGAGGCTCACAGCATCCTCTTTGAAAACGGCAAAAAAGCCAAAAAGCGCAAGAAGCTCGTGGACGCGGTGGCCGCCAGTCTGATGCTGGAGGGGTATCTCACCCGGAAGCGGCTGGGGGGGCAGCTATGACAGTCTGCATCATCGGCGCCGGCGCCAGCGGCATGGCCGCCGCTCTCACCGCGGCGGAAAACGGCCATCACGTCATCCTGCTGGAGCGGCAGGCCCGGGTAGGCCGCAAGCTCCTGTCCACCGGCAACGGCCGCTGCAATCTGACCAATCTCCAGGCCGGCCTCCCCGGCCACTACCACGGGGACGCCGCCTTTGCCGGCGCCGTGCTGGGCCGGGGCGATCTGAACGTGCCGTCCACGCTGGACTGGTTCGCCTCCCTGGGCCTTCTGACCGCCGCTGAGAACAGCGGCCGGGTCTATCCCTACTCCAACATGGCCGGCAGCGTGCTGGACGTGCTGCGTTTCGCCCTGGATGACCCCCGTATCGAGCTGCACACCGGCTGCGTCGTCACCGCCATCCGTGTAAAGGATCACACCTTTACGATCCAGACGGAAGAAGCGGTTTTCACCGCCGACGCGGTGATCCTGGCGGCTGGCGGCGCCGCCGGCGGCAAGCTGGGCGGCGTCATGGACGGCTACCGCCTGGCCAAGGGTCTGGGCCACCACCGGACGGCGCTGGCCCCCTCTCTGGTGCAGCTTAAGACCGATCCCACCTATCCCCGGGCGCTGAAGGGCGTCAAGGCCCAGGCCGCTGTCCGCATCCTGCGGGGTGGTCAGACCCTGGCGGAAACCAGCGGTGAGGTCCTGTTCACCGAGTACGGCGTCAGCGGCCCCGCCGTCTTCGACGTGTCCCGCTGTGCCGCCGCCGGCGGCGACGGCCTGGTCTGCGAGCTGGATCTTCTGCCGGACTGGGACGAGGCGAAGACCCTGTCCTGGCTCCGGAATCGGCAGTCCGCCATGGCGGGCCGGGAGGCCCAAAGCCTTTTGACCGGCCTGTTCCACACCCGCCTGGGTCAGATCCTATGCAAGGTCTCCGGCTTTACAGCCCAGAGCGCGGCATCGTTGACGGAGAGCGACCTCCGCCGCGTCGCCCGCACGGTCCACCACTTTGCCCTGCCCGTCACCGGCACCTGCGGCTTTGACCAGGCCCAGGTCACCGCCGGCGGCCTGCGCACCGACGAGTTCGACCCCAGGACCCTCCAGAGCCGGCTGGTACCCGGCTTCTACGCCTGCGGTGAGGTGCTGGACGTGGACGGCGACTGCGGCGGCTACAACCTCCAGTGGGCCTGGTCCAGCGGACGGCTGGCCGGTATGCTGCAATAGACGCCAAAAAGCGGCGAAGCGATCACGCTTCGCCGCCTTTTCTTTTTGTCTCACTCCGTGGTCCGCTGGTTGATGAACTCCGCCCGGAGCTTGGAGTAAAGGATGGTCTGGCTGCTGTACAGTCCGCAGTAGCCGGACAGTACGTAGCTGACGGCGCAGGCCATGGCGAAGTACAGGATCCCCTGTCCTCCGAACAGCTCGATGCTCAGCACGATGGAGGCCAGCGGGCAGTTCACCGCCCCGCAGAACACCGCCGTCAGGCCCAGGGCGGCGCCGAAGCCGGCGGGCAGGCCCATCAGCCCGCCCAGCACGCAACCAAAGGTAGCGCCCACGAAGAATGACGGGACCACCTCGCCGCCCTTGAAGCCCACGCCGATGGTGATGGCGGTGAACAGCAGCTTCCACAGCCAGGCCAGCGCGTCCGCCTCCCCCGCCATGGCCCGCTGGATCACCTCCATGCCGGCACCGTTGTAGTCGCCGCCGGTCAGCACCGTCAGGCCGATCAGCACCGCCGCGCCCACCGCGATCCGCAGCCACGGGTTTTTCAGATACCGATCCGCCGCCCGCTCCGTGTAGTGCAGGCCCCGGACGAAGATGATGCTGACGAAGGCGCAGGCCACCGCCAGCACCACCACCAGGACCATCTTCCAGGCGTCCAGCCCTGGGATCTCCACCGCGAACCGGGTGGGCTCGATGCCCATCAGCCGGGACACCAGATAGCCCATCATGGACGCGGTGATGCAGGGCACCAGCCCGGCGTAGTACAGCACACCCACGGAGATGACCTCCAGCGCGAACACCGTGGCCGTCAGGGGTGTGCCGAACAGGGCGGCAAACACGCCGCTCATGCCGCACAGCGTGGCCAGGGGCAGGTCCTTCTCCCCCATCTGCAGCAGCCTGCCGGCTCCGTAGCCGATGCCGCCGCCGATCTGCAGCGCGGCGCCCTCACGGCCGGCGCTGCCGCCCACCAGGTGGGTGATGACCGTGGACAGGAAGATCACCGGCACCAGCAGGATAGGCACCTCCTTGCCGAAATGCACCGATTCGATGACAGCGTTGGTGCCTTTTCCCTCCGTTCCGGTGGCCCGATAGAGCCACACGATGGCCAGGCCTCCCGCCGGCATCAGATACAGCACCCAGGGATGGGCCAGCCGGATGGCCGTGGCATAGCCGACGCCCAGGTGGAACAGGGACCCCACGATCCCGCCCACGGTGCCGATCAGGGCGCCCACCAGCATCCACTTCACCAGCGCCGACATATAATCACAAAAAGAACCCCATTTTCCGCGGAAATAATCCTTCATTTCTCTCTCACTCCGTTGCGATGTCGCATCCTGTTATATCATGTTCCCCGCGGCCTGTCAATGCGCCGATTTTCGAAAAAACCCGCTGTTTTCGAGAGCCCTTTTGGCTTTTCCCTGTTGATTATCCGGACGATTTGCCGTATACTATGGAGTATAGGATAGAATTGGAGTACAAGCGAAATCTATTCAATTTGAGGAGGAAAACAGAGATGAAGTACAACCGCACGTTCAACTTCTCCGCCGGCCCGGCGATGATGCCGGAGAGCGTTCTGGAGGAGATTCGCGACGAGATGATGAACTACCGCGGCAGCGGCATGTGCGTCATGGAGATGAGCCACCGCTCCAAGGTCTTTCAGCAGATCGTGGACGAGGCCGAGGCCGATCTCCGTGAGCTGATGAACATCCCCGACAACTACAAGGTCCTGTTCGTCCAGGGCGGCGGCACGTTGCAGTTTGCCATGGTCCCCATGAACCTGATGCGCAACGGCAAGGCCGTCTATATCGAGACGGGCGCCTGGTCCAAGAAGGCCATTGCCGAGGCCAGGAAGTACGGCGAGGTCATCGTGGCCGCCTCCGCCAAGGACAAGAACTTCTCCTACATCCCCGACTGCTCCGATCTGGACATCCCCGAGGACACCGATTACGTCTACATCTGCGAGAACGAGACCATCAACGGCGTCACCTGGAACACCCTGCCCAACACCAAGGGCCACGTCCTGGTGTCCGACCAGTCCTCCATGTTCCTGAGCAAGCCCTGCAACGTCTCCGACTACGGTCTGATCTGGGCCGGCGTGCAGAAGAACGTGGGTCCTGCCGGCATGGCCGTCGTCATCATCCGGGAGGATCTGATCCGCGACGACCTGGATCCCAAGACTCCCATCTACATGATGTACAAGACCCACGCCGACGCCGGCTCCATGTACAACACCCCCAACTGCTGGGCCATCTACTGCTGCGGCAAGGTCTTCAAGTATCTCAAGAGCATCGGCGGCCTGGAGGAGATGCACCGCCGCAACATCGCCAAGGCCAAGGTCATCTACGACTTCCTGGACAGCTCCAAGCTGTTCAAGGGCGCCGTGGTGCCCCAGGACCGCAGCCTGATGAACATCCCCTTCGTCACCGGCGACAAGGATATGGACGCCGCCGTGGTGGCCGCCTCCAAGGAGGCCGGCTTCGACAATCTGAAGGGGCACAAGAGCGTGGGTGGCCTTCGGGCCAGCGTCTACAACGCCATGCCCATCGAGGGCGCCCAGGCGCTGGTGGAGTTCCTGACCAAGTTTGAGAACGAGCATTGATGAACGATTGAGGGAATAGAAAGGGGTACATCGCTATGAGAATTCTGGTTACCGACGGAATGGACAAGACCGCCATGGCGCAGCTGCGCGAGCTGGGTCACGAGGTGGTGGAGCAGTTCTATGAGCCCGATCAGCTGGGCGCCGCCCTGCGGGACTTTGACGTGGCCGTGGTCCGCTCCAAGACCAAGGTCCGTGCCAACCATATCGACGAGGCTCTCGGCGGCAAGCTGAAGCTGATCATCCGCGGCGGCGTGGGCGTGGACAACATCGACGTCAAGTACGCCGAGGCCCACGGCATCACCGTGAAGAACACGCCCCGGGCCTCCTCCCAGTCTGTGGCCGAGCTGGCCATGGGCCACATGTTCGCCTGCGCCCGCTTCCTCTCCATCGCCGGCCACACCATGCGTGAGGGCAAGTGGGAGAAGAAGGCCTACGGCAAGGGCATCGAGCTCCAGGGCAAGACCCTGGGCATCGTGGGCTTCGGCCGCATCGGCCAGCACCTGGGCGTGATGGCCAAGGCCATCGGCATGAAGGTCGTCGCCTTCGATATCTTCCACATCCCCGGCATCGAGGAGCAGTTGGGCATCCCCTACGTGGAGATGGATGAGCTGCTGGCCCAGGCCGACTTTGTCTCCGTCCACGCTCCCGCCGTGGATGGCGGCGCTCTGATCAGCGCCGAGAACATCGCCAAGATGAAGGACGGCGTGGTGGTCATCAACACCAGCCGCGGCACCAACGTGGACGAGGCCGCCCTGCTGGCCGCCCTGGAGAGCGGCAAGGTCCGCGCCGCCGGTCTGGACGTCTACGCCGACGAGCCCGCCACCAACTCCGCCCTGTACAGCCACCCCATGGTGTCCTGCACGCCGCATATCGGCGCCGCCACCGTGGAGGCTCAGAAGCGCATCGGCGCGGAGATCGTGGACATCATCAAGAACTTCTGATCACAATGCAACTCCAAGGGAGCCCATCCGCCCGGGTGGGCTCCCTTGTTTTTCCGCGCCTCGCGTTCACACCGTCGTGTCAGCCGGTTTTCGCTCCCACAGGTCGTGAAAACCGGGACACTTCCTCGAAATCAGCTCGCTTCATCTGCCGCCGGCAGCGCTTCGCGTTCACACCGTCGTGTCAGCC
>Ga0208297_1001067_pt1 | contig 32682 bp, 24 predicted proteins | sample LMS_cellobiose_e_FD_187367 | JGI IMG/M metagenome (GOLD analysis project Ga0208297, IMG submission 187367) | Rumen-fistulated moose microbial communities from Alaska, USA - LMS_cellobiose_enrichment (SPAdes) (version 2) | ecosystem: Host-associated > Mammals > Digestive system > Stomach > Rumen... | reverse complement strand
AACTTGCCAAACTGTCTCCTAATGAATACTATCGCTATGTAACTACAGGTGTATATCCACTTCCTATCTACAGATCAGATTAACTGTTCTGTTTTGTAAATGTGTCCTTGACAAAGGGTACACTTTACAATGTCTTTCATTACGGAGGATCTGCACAATGCTGCCCGATGTCCATTTGATATTTCCCAGATAAGACTTTCTTTCCATTGCGATGAACACATCCGCTATCTGCTGAGTGGAATAGCCGTACAGGTACATGAAGAAAGCGAGCTTGACTGTAGGTGCCTCTTCCGGATTGATCACAAGATTTCCGTCCATATCGTGGGTATACCCAAGCAGCTTTGGCGTGAGCGGTATCCCGTTGTCCAGCCTCATCCTGAGAGATGTTTCCATGCTCCTGCTTCTTGTATGGGACTCCTCCTCGGCCATGGTTGCTTGAAATGTAAGCGCCATCTGTGAATCGTCATTCAGCGAGAATATGCATTCCGATTCAAAGAAGACTCCTACAGGCGGCTTCATGCGGGAAAGGTCTCTGGTGATCCCGATAGTGATCATCACATTCCTTGCGAATCGTGAAACGCTTTTGGTGATTATCAGATCGATCTTCCCGGCTTTGCAGTCCTGTATCATCCTGTTGAAGGCATTCCGGTGTTTAAGGGATGTTCCGCTTATGCCTTCATCCGCATATATGTCTACCAGCGTCCAGTTGGGATGACGGTTAACAAAATCCTCGTAATACTTTTTCTGAAGCTCATATGAGGTCGTCTGCCGGATATCATCAGTTGATACCCTTACATAAATCGCTACTCGCTGAAGTATGTCCGTGTCGTAGTAGTCTGCCGGCTTTTTGGCCGGGATGTATTCATAGTTTTCCGGATCGACGGATACATTCATCCGCCTGCGGATCTTCTCTTTCTGTTGTTGTTTTGTTAGTCTTTTGTCTTTATCTATCATTCAGGTATGCAGTGATTTCATCTAAAGGAAGCGGAGCCCAGTCCCCTTCGGGAAGGAACGCTTCATCCTTAAGGTCATCCAGATAATATGTCGCCAGTGTAAATATGTCTTCTGAAATGAAGTACATCCCTACAGGAGGGTTCAGTGAGGCAAGCATTCTGGCGCAGAACGTCATTTCGTCGATACTTTTCGAAACATTGGAGACCTTCTGGGTTATTATCAGGTCTACTTTTCCCGACATGCAGTCTTCCATAAGCCTGCACCATTCAGGGGCATTTTCCATATTCGGGGTCGATGAGCCCTCATCGATATAAAAACCCTGAAATGTCCAGTTGGGGCAAAGAGCTATGGAATCAGCGAACTGCTTCTTGTGGTAGGAAAGGTAGTTCTCGTATTTCGTCTGATTGAAATATCTGATATACACTCCGACCTTGTATGGCCGTTTTACGTTTGGCCGTTCATGCCGGATCTGCTGCAGCCAGATCTTGTGCTTGGCGATAAGCTGTGCCCGCTCCGATCCATCTTCAAAGATGAACGGGAACTGAAGCTGACTGCTCTCCGTTTCAATGCTGCCGTATTTTTCGATTTCGTTCATTGCCATCCTCTTCGTTTGTTTGATTCTTATCTATAGAATATAGTCGCTTTCGGTCATACAGAGAATAAACCGGCGGTTCAGATACCTGACTGCCGGTTTATGAACGATAAAAAAACAGACCAGTTTCTGCCGGTCTGCTACTCAGAATATTCTTTTCTCTGGCTTTCAAATGTGGATTTGACCTGCCGCGCGATACGCATTATTGACTCGCATTCAGCAGGCGTACAGCCCTCAAACAGCTCGGTCATCTCTTTGGGATAACCAAGACTCGCCTCCGGGGTATTCAGTCTTAATATGTCATCGGCTGATACCTGCAGGGCTTCTGCGATCTTCGCAAAGGTTACGAGCCAGACTTTGCTGCGGGCATTTTCTATACTGCTGATAACGGGGAGCGACAGATGTGCTTTTTCGGCAAGGTCCGCCTGGCTCATTCCCTTCTGGATTCTGAGATCCCGGATCCGTTCACCGATCATCTGATAGAATTCATTGAATTGATCGTCCACAGGCGCACCTCCCTTCGTCAAGTGGCTATATTTTCATACACTTTATCAAGATACGGCTTTGTTTTATATAACCGTATGGCTATGAAATAGCCACTTGGCTATCATTAGACCTGACTTTTTATAGAGGAGGTTAATGATATGACACTTGATATTGAAGCACTTGGAAGACGGATCAAAGCGACAAGAAGGAGACGGGGACTTTCACAGAACAGCCTTGCTGAGATGATCGATAAATCTCCGACCTACTTGAGCTATATCGAAAGCGGAAGCAAATGCATGAGCCTGGACACTTTCACCGATATAGTCAATGCGCTGAATACCACCGCTGATGATCTGCTTAAGGACAGCCTTGAAAATATCGCCGTTGTGTCCGGCAGCAATTTTGCAGCAGTCCTTTCCGACTGCGACTCCTATGAGCAAAGGGTGCTTCTTGAACTCATCTCTTCGGCAAAGGAGATCCTCAGATCAAACAAGGAATACTTCCCGAAGCGCTATATAAAATGGTAGACGATTCGGATCGGCTTTGGAATCGACTGGTAGTCAGTTATTATTCCTGCAGTTTGCAAATGACGAAGCGGGCAAGAGCGTACTACATTTTCAGCGAAACCGACTACATTTTTCTCGGAGCGTGGACGCCCTTGAACATATGAAATATACTGACTCTGAAGATTCGCACATTTCCCATATGGAGGCTCTCTTCATATACTTATGCCTGTAGGAGGCAGAATGTATGAAGAACTCAATTGCAGCCATGCATCCGGAACTTATACCTGAATGGTCAGAGAGGAACCATCCTCTGACCTGCAGTGATGTGAGCTATGGTTCAAATAAGAGATATTGGTGGAAAGGGAAGTGCGGTCACGAATGGGAGACAAGCCCTAAGGCAAGATCTGCCGGGGAATGCTGCCCTATCTGTTCGGGTGCAAGAGTTGCTGCCGGGATAAATGATTTGGAAAGCCTTTGTCCCTCGCTGGCTTTGGAATGGGCTGATAAAAGCATCCTTCCTTCGCAGGTGACGCCGGGATCGCACAAGAAGGTCTTGTGGCGATGCAGCCGAGGACACGAATGGACAGCAGAAATCAAGAGCCGGGCCCTTGGCGGAAACGGCTGTCCTTATTGTACGCATAATAAGGTGCTGGCCGGGTTCAATGATTTTGCAAGCCTGTTTCCTGCTGAAGCAGAGGACTGGGATTATGAGAAGAACGGTTCACTGACGCCAGAGCAGGTTACTGCTTTTTCAAACAGGAAAGTATGGTGGCGATGCGGCAGGGGCCATTCTTTTGACATGCGTATAGCAGACAGAGCAAAGGGACATGGCTGCCCCTACTGCAACGACAACAAACTTTTGCCGGGGTTTAATGATCTTAAGACTGTAAGACCAGATATTGCGGCGGAGTGGTCGGAAAGGAATCTCCCGGTCAGGCCGGAGGATATAAGCAGCAAGGCGGCTAAAAGCTTCTGGTGGGAGTGCTCCGTCTGTGGTCACGAGTGGAAGGGTACTGTTCGCGGAAGGCTATATGGGACGATGTGCCCTGTTTGTGCTGATCGGAAGGTGAAAGCAGGAGTGAACGATTTGGCTTTTACGGATCCGGAAATCGCAGCCGAGTGGGACTTTGAATTGAACAAAAGCTTTGGTCCGCAGGATATAGCAAGACATTCCTCCAAAAGAGCCTGGTGGAAATGTCCGCACGGTCACTCGTGGAATTCTATTATATATATGAGGACACTTGAGGGCCAAACCTGTACGGAGTGCGAAAAAGAGTTCAGACAATATGCGCTCAGGCTGATGGTCATGTACTGCGCCGGGGTGATGGGTTTTGATGTCGTGATTGATTCTGATGAGGTTATAGGGGTTCCTCTTGGGACCTATATCCCCGAGATTGGGCTTGCGATTGAAATGAAAGAAATAGGCAGACACCTTCAAGCTGAGCAAGATGTAAAAAGGCATGTATTATCGAAAAGATCGATAACATACATTACCTTGAAACAATCTTCAGATATGTGTAGGCTGGCAGCCGAAGTATTAGAGTGCTTTCAAAAGGTTAATGTCTTCTTGCCAAAGACTCCTGATATAATAGTAACATCAAGTAAAAAAATCTTTGAAAAAGTTAGAAATAATACTTGACGGGGACAATCTCCCCATCAGTTAAGATAGCCTCGGAAAGGAGGAAAGCACGATGCTGCAAACAAAGGACGTAACAAAAAAGCTTGGGATAAATCGAGATCGTATCAAGTATTTCAAGAGGCAAGGAGTATTTATTCAGGAAAACCCTGCTGAAGGTTTTACCGACAAGGATATATACAATCTGGAGCGACTAGTTGTATTAACTAAGGCCGGGCTTACTTGCGATGATATTATTGAGATTCAAAACGGAAAGTGTTCTCTGTCAGAGGCTTTCGTATCTCGAAGAAAGAAACTCGAAGATAAGATCAAGCAGATGGAAGGTTCGCTGAAACTTTCTTCAGAAATGCTTAGCGAAGAAGTCCAATATGAGTCTTTATCCACGGACTACTATTTAGATGTAATTCGTAAGCGGGAAGAAGCAGGCGAGGAGTTTATGGACATCGACGAAGATTACTTTCAGCTTTCTCTTAATCGAAAGATAAGATGCCCTCAGTGTCAGTCAGAATATGATATTGATTTGGGTGATTACATCACAGGCGAATATAGCAGCTCCGATAGAAGAGATGACGATATGGGGCCGGATAACTATTATCAGTTCGACACAGAAGATAACTACAAGTGTCCATGTTGTGGCAAAAAGTTGCAACTAACCGGTTGGATTCGAGAGTATCCTATCAGCTCGGTTGATTCTGAGCACATTGATATTAGCCTGGTTGAAGAAGCATGATTACTACGATTTTTAGAAAGAGAGTTATAAAGATGGAAGAAACAAGAAACCTGTTAAGTGATGAAGTACAAATTGAAATAGTCCGAAGCATAAAAGAGATTTTGCTTATGCTTATCGAAAGAGCCTTTTCATCGACTGAACGTAGGCTGGGTATTGGTCGCGCAGAATAGAAATATGCTAATGAAAGAAGAATAATAGCTGCCGTAACAACTTTAACACATGGCATAACAATTTGGATTCATCTTTCGTATTGACTGTCATCGGCGTGCGTCTATGACGCCTCTTGAAATAATGAGCTTTATTGTTTATTATTGATGTGTATCCCGTGATGTTCGGCAGACTTTCCGTTCCCGACGATGAAACCCGAAGGCGCCGGCAAGGCTTCAGGAAGCGAAGCTGCCCCGGCCTCGGCCGCAGAGAACGCAGAAGCTGCACCCGTGATCGACTTCAGCAAGGTCGAGATCGAGCCGATGTTCGCGGACTACGTCGCCTTCGAAGATTTCAGCAAGTGCGACTTCCGCGCCGTCAAGGTCAAGGCCTGCGAGGCCGTCAAGAAGAGCAAGAAGCTGCTTCAGTTCACGCTCGACGACGGCACCGGCACCGACCGCACCATACTCAGCGGCATCCACGCCTTCTACGAGCCCGAAGAGCTCGTCGGCAAGACTCTCATCGCCATCACCAACCTGCCTCCGCGCAGCATGATGGGCATCGACAGCTGCGGCATGCTTCTCTCCGCGCTCCACACCGAGGAAGGCGAAGAAAAGCTCAACCTGCTGATCGTCGACCCGCACATCCCCGCCGGCGCGAAGCTGTACTAAAACAGAGTCAAAATACGTCAACTCACACGGACTCTTTCCGCGATATGCGGCGAGAGTCCATTTTTTGTTGAAAAAATGCGCAATTTGTTGGACATCTGATGGACACGGGCTTTTATTATTAAAACAACAACATTGGAGAAACGTATTTTGCAGAATATTGCCAGGAGGCAGACATGATAAGTTTAGAAGGATTGAAGAATAAGCTCAAAAACCCCGAGACCGGCACTTTGGCATTCAACGTTTTTCAAAACGCCTTAGCTGCTGCGGCGGAGGAACTGCGCGAAAAAGGTGAAAAAGATCTTGCGCTGAAGGCGCAGCAGTACTCAGAAGCTTTCAAAACACTGTATGGTCTTGATCCCATATCCCCAGATGAGAAGGCGATCGAAGAAGCCTATGAAAAACTCGGCGGTTTCTCTGAATTCATCTCAGGGGGAAAGCCCGGCGAGGCTACGAATTACGAGAAGATCACCTCATGTCTGCCCAAGGAGATGGCGGAATTGTGTAACACCGGCCTGCCTATGCTGAATCAGAGCCTGGAGCTCGGTCTTGACGTTGAAGCGCTGATACCTGAGAAAAAGGCAGAGGATGCGGTTCAGCAGGAAGCAGAAGATCCGGAGATCGATGATCCTGACAATGCGGAACCCGGGAGCATGAATGCAGATGAGCTTACGGACAATGGCGGCCGTCAGCGGGCTTCGGCTTACATAGAGATCATAAGAGACAACGGGTTCCCCGAGAAGGACCCCGCAAAGCTCAGCGAAGAGCAGAAAGAGCAGGCGTTTGACCGCATGCTTAAGATCATGGCGGCCAGAGAGCTGGTCGATTCCGACCGCGGCAAAAAGAAAAAGCTGCAGGAGAATGAGGTCGATCCCGCAGATGTAAAACGCCGCGCAGAAATGATGAAGAAGGACCCCACCTTCCAGAAGTTCCTGCAGGCCCTCAGCGATGACCCGAAGAAGTTCAAGGCGGCCATGGCTGCGGCCACGAAGCGCCCCGGCCACGGCGGCGGGCTCGACGACATGTTCAAGAGCTTCGTGAAGAACCAGCCGCCCTGCGAATTCCGCAACGACACCATATTAAAACGATACATGCCCACGGTGAAGGAAAGGCTGGAGGTCCTTCAGGATCAGTTCAGGAAGTGCATTGCTGCCGATAAAGAAATGCAGAGCGTCGACGCAAAGCTGGACTCGATCCAGAAAAAGAGCACCGGGAAAGAAAAAACGATCGAAAAACTGCTCAGTAAGAGGGGAAAACTGAATGAGATGGTAGAAGATTATGCTCCGCAAAGGGTCGCCGGTGAAATGATCGTCCTTCGCAACCTGATCAAAGCAGATAAAGGCAATAAGGCCAGCCTCGAAAAGCCGATACCTGTTGCGGAGAACGGCGAGCTCCTGACCGACGACGCAAACGAGCTCTATAATAATATCGGCGGGATCTTCGAGGATGAGAAGATCCGCGACCTGGTCGCGGACGGCCACGGCGGCAGGATGATGGAAAAGGTCAGAAAGCAGGCCCATGAAGAACTCGATCCCAGAGAAACAGCGTTAACTCTGGAGCTCCTTGATAAGAACAGCATCAAGGTGCGTATGGAAGAGATCAAGAATGAAGCCGGAGTGCTTGCGGAGGATCTGCTGACTGCCAATCTGACGGGAAAACCGAACGAAGACCTGATGAAACGCAGCAAAGATCTCCTGAGCGAGTATCTGCTCCTTGACGGCAGGACCCGCGATAAGAAGACCGGCGAGATCGACGAAAGCAAGCTTTTGAACGACGTCCCGTACGGAAGTATCGAGACCATGAAGCAGATGGGTCCGGAGAATAACGCGACGTTCAACGAGCTGGTCGGAGGCGTCGATCCGATGACGATGCAGACCATCATGGAAAATCTTAACCAGGACGATCAGAAAGACTTCATCACGTCCCTCGCAAGCGGAAAGCTTGAGCGGGACAAGCTCAGGACCTGGAACGGCCCGTCGCTGGCTGAACAGGAACAGGCAGAGAAGGGCGACAACATCAGCGAACTTGATGACTCTGACGCCTATGAGAACGATGTTCCGACCGGCCCGCTGTTCTGATAATGATGGAAATACCCGGGAGGATCCGGCCGTGCCGCTTAATGCGGTTCCGGCTCGCGGGCGCGTTTTGCGGAAAAATAACTGTGTGATCCCGGTGCCTTTTCCGTCGATCTGTCACGGCCGCGCTTCATGGAAAGCTTAAAGAGTTTATTGCCAACAACTTATTGACACTTTCTTACAATTTGATATAATAAGCGCAAAGAGAGCTGCCGATAAACGGTCAGCCCCTCAAATATTTGGTTAAGGAATAACCGCAGACTTGTGAGGTCACTTGGCGGTTATTTCTTTTTTGAAATAGAAACTACGACGTAAACAACTTGGGCAATAAGTGCAATAAGCGCTATCACTTCGTTTGTACTCATAGTACCACTCCCTCGCTCGAGGGGATGACCGCCTACCATCCTGGCAAACTCTCTTTGCCGCAATATTGTAACATAAATATGCTTTAATGTAAATAAAAGTTTAATATGTAAATTGTGTGAATTTGAAGAAGGCGTCAAATAACACAGATTCCATGATGAAAGTATTATTTTAATATGTTTTTGGGGCGGATCGCGTGGCCTAATGCGTTTTAGTGGCGATTCGTGAGAGATCTTGTGTTTTCGACGCCCAGTCTCACATTTATTTTTCTGTTCCAAGGTTGTTCCCGGGATGTTCCCAGGTTGAACGTGCCAATTCCTCAATCGCCGGGGGCATTTTTCACGCTTCTGCACCCATTTTTGCGCGGTTCCTGCCCGCGGGGGCGTTTTGGGGTAAAATAACTGTGTGATTTCAGCTTCTATTTAGGCTGTCTGTCACAGTTGTACTTTGTGAAGGCCTTAGGGACCCAAATAACAGTGATTTCAGTGCGCTTTTTCTGGCAATCTGTCACGTTTGACCCGGGAAGTGCTCTAGTCTATTTGTTCGCAAAAACAGCTCCCATTATGAGCGCAATGCTCAGAAAGGAGCTGTTTCATTATGGCGAAAAAGGACAATAACCTGCCCAGGTGGGAACCTGCCCGCTACACAAAAGTTATTCGCTTCTTTTCGCTTACGCACTCGTCAAGATACAGGTTGATCAATGACTGATACGGAATTCCGCTCTCAGCAGCCATTGCCTTGAAATAGTTGACAGTGCTGATGTTCAGATTGATCGTAACCTGCTGCTTCAGGACTTTCGCATAAGGGTTCTTGCGGGGATTCAATTCTTTGATGTTATATTCGTCTCTCATATCATTACGTGATGGTCTTTGTATGCTTATATAATTATATTATAATTATATAAGCATTATAGTCAAGTTGTTTGTTGTTTATCATCTATCGAAGATATCTTATCGGTGCATCATTCAAGCCTGTGCGCTTTTTTGTACACCTGAGGGTGTATTTTGATAGTGACAAAATGGGAATCAATAGCGTTAAGCAACAGGAGGTAAGTGCTATGAAGACCTATTTCACTATCACCGGAACCTGCCACTATCACGGGAGCGAGTTTTTTAAGCCTGACATGCAGGTAAAGCTTTTCAAGGAGCCGAAGAACGAGATCGACAAGGAAGCTATCAGGGTGGAGGTCGAAGGCCTCGGCAAGGTCGGCTACGTCGCGAACAGTCCTTTCACCGTGCTCGGGGAAAGCTACAGCGCAGGGAGGCTCTACGACAAACTGGTCAGCAACACGATTCTCGAGTACCCGTATTACACTGGGACGGTCCTGTATGTGCTCCCCAAAGGTGTGCTGTGCTGGACGGAGACGGAGGAGTAGTCTTGTAGTCAAATTACTTGTGGCTTATTTGATAGCCTTGACGATGTTCCGTTCTAAAATGGTATAATATAATCGGATTAAGAGTCAGGAGATTTGAGTCAAACTGAAAGGATTAACCACATGAAGGAAAAGTTTCAGTATATCCTAGACCATTATAACGACGGATCCCGCATAGTCGATAAAACGACGGAATTATATAGCGTCCTGGTACGTTTACTACCAGGTGAGATAAAGGATTTCATCGATTCTCCGGATCATATTGTTAAAGGTTCAATGGGTCAAGGCTATAAGACCGATTATCCATGGATTGCTGTTCTAAACCGTAACCTGACGACGTCAACTCAACACGGTATATATATCGTGTTCTTGTTTAAGCGCGATATGTCAGGTTTTTATTTATCTTTAGATCAAGGCATTACACATTTCGACAAGATGTTCAGGTCTAATAAATACGAATATGCACAAAAAGTTGCAGAGTATTTCAGATCACAGCTTGGTGAGAGTTCTTTTTCGACAGGTGAAATATCGTTGGGTGGCAAGCGTGGTGATCTAGGTTATGGATATGAGAAAACAACAGTAGTAGCAAAATACTATCCATCAAACCAGTTTAATGAAGACATGCTCAAGATGGACCTTATAGAGCTGATGGATATTTATGATTTGATTATCCAGCATATGTCGACCAAGAGTTATGATTCAGTAATTAAAAATATCATCGAAGAAGAGCAGGATGCTGTAATAGATGGCGACTCTGCAATTGAACAGATTAAGGATATTGTTGATCCGGATGATAGTATTCCATTTGGATACAACAGAACTATGCAAGAGGTCGTTCCATATTCGGATTTGAGTCATAGGTTCAGACGGCTTACAACTCCCAAATCTGGCAAAATAGATTATTTAAAAAAGGCTGAGCGCGATGCAAAAGCAGGACTTCTTGGAGAAGAGCTTGCAATTAAGTTTGAGCAGCAACGGTTGATCGATCTTGGACGGGAGGATTTGGCTGATAAGGTCTCTTGGGTCTCAAAGCGCTCTGACGCTTATGGGTATGTTATTCAGTCCTATAACGTTGATGACAGCGGTTCCGAATACAAGATTTACATAGAGGTTAAGACCACATCGAACCGCGTTGACACAGAGTTCTTTGTGAGTCGTAACGAGGTTGATCGTTCCGCAGAATTAAACAAGAATTATTGTGTTTTTAGAATCTATGACGTGAACTCTGAGTACCCAAAGTTCTATAAAGTCTTTGGTAAGATTGAGGACAACTTCATCTTGGATCCCGTAACGTTTATGGCTCGCTATAAAGGTGCAGCTTAATGAAAGAGCTCAACAAACGTAATTACTTCTCACGTTGATGAAACAAGAATCCTGGAACTACCCCATACTGATGCTTAACGATATGCACACCATCCACGTAGTTGCAGCAATAATAACTGACGGGCCGCGCGTCTTCGCCACCCAGCGCGGGTACGGCGACTGGAAGGATCACTGGGAGTTCCCCGGCGGCAAGATCGAGCCTGGCGAGACTCCCGAGGAGGCGCTGCGCCGTGAGATACGGGAAGAACTCGATACTGAGATCGCCGTGGGCGAAAAGTTTACGACCGTGGAATATGATTATCCGCAGTTCCACCTTTCGATGGACTGCTTTCTGTGCACGGTCACCGGCGGGCAGCTGACTCTCCTTGAGGCTGAAGCTTCCGCATGGCTTATGGCGGAGACTCTGTTCACTGTGGACTGGCTCCCCGCTGATCGTCAGCTCGTAAAGCTGATCGGGGAAAAGCTCCTTTGATCAGGGAATAGTAAAAAAAGGACAAACATGAACCCCATTTTTATCGACTGGAACAACAACGGAGAGATCGACTACTCGGACATCGCGCTTTCGCTTGCGATCGCCGAGGAAGAAGAAGCTGACGAAGAAGAGGACGGCGGGGTCCCGCCCGCAGAACGATGAACAGAACGGAATTCGCAGATTTCCTGACGCGCCGGCTCACTGCCGACAGCTTCAGGGACGTAAGGGTGTCGGTGTCACGGCGCGGCGACCGCGCGGAGGCGCAGGCCATAGATACCAACGGCCGCAGGCGCTTAATAAAGGCCAGGCTTGAACGCCGCCGCGGTGAGGACGTTGTGGTGCTCGACACTGTCGATCAGGACTGGATCGACGAGCTCGAGATGCTCGACGCGATCCTTGACGATTAGTTATGGTAAGAGAGATCATGAAAGACCCGCTGTTCCTGTCGGTCAGGAGCACGGACGCGACAAAGGCTGATATCCCGGCCGCGATGGACCTGCTCGACACGCTGAACGCCCACAGGCATGAGTGCGTCGGCATGGCGGCGAATATGATAGGGGTCAGCAAGCGCATCATAGTGTTTGTCGACGAGGCGAGCGGCCAGCCGCAGCTTATGCTGAACCCCGCGATCACGGCAAAGTCGAAGCCGTACGAAACAGAAGAGGGCTGCCTTTCGCTGCCCGGCGTCAGGCCCGCGGCGCGCTACGGAAAGATCACGGTCGAGTACTTCGACCTTTCATTCCGCAAGCACAAGGGCACGTACACCGGCTTCACGGCGCAGATCATCCAGCACGAGATCGACATGACCAACGGGATACTTATCTGAATAGACCGGCGGCCAGCGGGACCCGCACATCTCCCGCGCCGTCCGGGCGCGTTTATGGTATAATTATAATATGGCTATGAATACGAGTATTTATTCAGTATTGATCGCGGCGCTGTTGATACAGATGGCGGGGCTGGTCTTCGCGGTCTACGCGGATCCGTATGTCAAGCGCGCGCATCGCATAATTATGATGATGATCACGGGCATGGTGCTGCTGCTCATCGCGCAGAACTACGCGGACATGGTGCTGTCCAAGAGCGTCTCGATGCCGTTCGTTCGCACGATGGTGTGCATAGCCGGCTATACGCTGCGCCCGATGATCATAGTGCTGTTCTTCTACATCGTTAAAGAAGACGGCGATTACGACCGCGCCTGGCTGCTGAACGGCATAAACGCTGCGCTCCAGCTTACGGCGCTGTTCTCGGGCGTCGTCTTTTCCATCAGCCCCGGCAACATCTTCGAAAGAGGTCCGCTGGGCTACAGCTGCCACATAATCAGCGCTCTGCTGCTGATACAGCTCTTCTACATCTCCATCCATTCCTACGGGCGGCTCCACAAGGCTGATATCGTGATACCTATGTTCAACGTGCTGCTCATAGTCGGGGCGGTCGTCGCCGACTCAGTGATCGACGTGTCAGATTCCCCGGTATCGTTCCTGACGGCCGCCGTTGTCAGCTGCTGCCTGCTTTATTACATCTGGCTCCACCTGCAGTTCGTCCACGATTACGAGACCGAAAAACAGGCTGAGCAGCGCATTCAGCTGATGATATCGCAGATTCAGCCGCACTTCCTATTCAACACGCTCTCGACCATACAGGCGCTCTGCCGCATAAACCCCGAAAAGGCGTCCGAGACCACCGAAAAGTTCGGCACTTACCTGCGCCAGAACCTCAGATCGATGGACCAGCCAGGGCTCATTCCCTTCGAGAATGAGCTCGAGCACGTCAGGCTCTACGCGGACATCGAGATGATAAGGTTCCCGTTCATCAAGGTCGAATATCTTATCGAGGACGACGATTTCAGCGTGCCCGCGCTGAGCGTGCAGCCCCTGGTGGAGAACGCCATACGCCACGGCGTGCGCATACGCGAGAACGGCCTTGTCACCGTGCGTTCGTGGCTCGACATGGACGCCCACATGATCTCCATCACAGACAACGGCTGCGGATTTGACGTACAGAAGGCCCTGTCCGCGGACAAGAGCCATATAGGCATAAGAAACGTAAAGGAACGCATAGAAAAGATGTGCGGGGGCACATTCACTATCAACAGCACTCCCGGAAACGGCGCCTCCGTGATCATAAGCATCCCGAAAGGAATGGGGATAGTATGAAGCTTATTTGTGTTGACGACGAGGCGCTGGTGCTGCGCCTTACCGAGTCCCTTTGCAGGGAGATACTCCCGAAAGACTCGGAGATACACAGTTTCACCCACGCGGCCGAAGCTCTCGAATGGACCGCATCAAACCCGGCCGACGTCGCCCTGCTCGACATCGACATGCCCGGCATGAACGGTCTTGAGCTTGCCGCGAACATAAAGCGGCTGAGCCCCGACACCCGCATAATCTTCCTTACGGGCTATTCGGAATACGCTGTCGAAGCCTTCTCAATGCACGTCGCGGGATATCTGATGAAGCCCGTCAGCCGCGAACGCCTGGCTGAAGAGATAGGCTACGCGCTCGAGGGCCATTCCTCCGGCGACGAGCCTCCGGCGCACATTTCCGCGAAGACCTTCGGCAACTTCGACCTCCTGGTCGACGGCAGCGCGGTCGCGTTCGCGCGTTCCAAGTCCAAAGAATTGCTGTCCTACCTGGTGGACCGCCAGGGCAGCAGCATAACCCGCGCCGAGGCCGCCGCCGTGCTGTGGGAAGACAGCTTCTACGACAGGGCGATGCAGAAGCAGCTCGACGTCGTCATCCGCAGCCTGCGCACCACCCTCGAGACCTACGGGGCGGACGGCATACTCGAGATACAGAAGGGCTCCATGCGCGTGCGCCACGAGATGATCGACTGCGATCTGTACCGTTTTATGAACGGAGATATCGACGCCGTGAACGCTTTCAGGGGCGAATATATGTCGGCTTACCCCTGGGCGGAGCTCACCGAGGCCTATATGGAGCGCAGGGCGCAATCCCGCGAATAGTTCAAAAATGAGGCTTTTCAGCCTGTTTTCACTGCCCCGGCAAAAGCCCCGGCAGTATTGTTTTGTTTTGTTGGACATCTGTTGGACACAGGGGTGTAAAAATGAAAGCGTAGAAATAGTATTACGGTCTTTTAAATGGCCCGAGAGTCTGTTTCTATAGAGAATCTTTCAGGAAAGGAGAAAAATATGTTCCAGGAAATTGCTAATCCTATCATTAACCTGCTCAGTCAGATAATTACCCCTCTGCTGGGTATAGTCGGCGCTGCCGGCGCTATCTACTGCGTCATCCTCGGCGTAAAGTTCGCCAAGGCAGAGGAGCCTCAGGATCGTGAAAAGGCCAAGGGCGCGCTCAAGAACGCCATCATCGGCTTCGTGCTGATCTTCGTTCTGCTTCTCGCGCTCCGCATCGGTATGAACGGAATGATCCAGTGGGTCGAGTCCGTCAAGCCGGGCACCATCAAGTAAGCTTTCCGAAAAGGCAGGGCGCCGCGCGCGCGAAAAAAGCTGGCGCACTGTGGATAGAGCAAGCTTGCAGAAGAAAACGCTTTTCGAAAGCCTTACATCAAGGCTTTCGATCCGGGGACCCGCAGGGCCGGATCCCGGGATCGGAAGCTTTGACCGGAAAGCGCAAACGGGAGGATCCCGATGACAGATAAGAACGTAAAGAAGAATAACGGAAGATCGGGGCTGCAGAGACTTATCGGCAGTCTTCTTGCCGTTGCGATGATATTCGGCTGCGCCATGTTCGGCGTTCCGGCTGCGAGCGCGGCGGACTTTACCATAGACACCTCCAAACACAGAGCGGTCAACAAGAACGCCGAGACCGTCTATTACTGGCACGAAGGGCTGCCCCCCGCGACCGCTGTGGACGGCACAAAATATCCTGTGCTCATTACCTGGGACGACAAGTATTATCTTTCGGCCGATGACTCCTTTGGCAAGGCCATCAATGACCGCAAGGCAACACGCCTATCCAACTACGTTAAAAAGGCGGAATGGAACGACTGCATAAACCGTCTGACCAGCCAGCTGGGAGTTGTAGCCGTCGCCAATCTCGGCCTTCAGGACAAACTCATTTCCGGAGACGATCTGAAGAACAATGTGTCCCCGAGCATGTCGCTTACGGGCAACTTCACGTCAACAACGATGTACTATTCGATCTATAACGGTAGCAGTTCAACAAGAACCACCGCGACGGTTCCTTTTTCCGGCTTGAATAATGTCAGAGACTACATCATGACCTACCAGAAGAACAGTTACGGCCACCCCACTGTCAACTCCTATGCCCGCCCTGTTGCGCTCTACAACATGAGCAGCAACGCCATACTGGCAAACAATCCGGTCTATCAGGAGTATAAGTCCATTTCGGAAAGCTCCGAAGAGTTTATTGACGAGCTATTAAAGAACGGCTTCGCCGCTACTACGACTATCCCCAACGTGCCTTATCTGGTCTGCACCGAAGCGTCCCCGAAATCGAATACAACGGATCAGTCTTCAAGCGGCGGCACCGGCTTATATAATACCAACCAGTCCCGCTGGGCCATCTGGATCCCCAAGCAGGAGGGCAGCAGCTATTTCAGCGAAGACAACAACTGGCTCGTGGGCATGCAGCACATGGATGCAGAGGTGATCGATTATCTCGGTTATACGCCTGCTCAGGGCAGCCGCTGGCGTACCGACGTCCTGTACGACTTCTATCTGGACGTGATGAGCGGAAGCAATACTTTTTCTAATATTGCAAGCACAGGGAGTCCCATCTATATTTATACCCCAAAGGAATTCATCAAAAAAGAAAACAAAGTCACGTCACCGGTCTTTGCCCAGAGTGCCATGCATGCTCCGCTGATCTCACTGGAAAAGCGGTCCTGGATATTTCAAAAGCAGTCCGACGGTCTGTATACCATCGGCACCTGGTGCGGCTTCAACTGCTACCTCGATAATGAACTGACATCGTACCAGGGATATTTTTCCGCACAGAAGACCAATATTGAAAAGATGTTCGCGTACACGATGCTACACTCATGCGACACTCTCGGCACCGCTCAGTATATGAACCTTCTGCACAGCGGAAGCAAGCTTGTAAGCCGGGCCTCAACGTCTGTTCCGTCTGGCACTAAGGGCTTTCGCATCTTCTGGGGCGAGCCCATAACTATCAACTACTACCGCGACAGCTTCAGCGTTATGGACGGCCAGGTCGTCAACATCGACGGCCCCGCCTGCATCGATAAAGGCGCGATCTACAGGGTCAAGGCAGGCGGAACTCTCGTCATGACCGACTGGGTGGTCAACAACGGCGTCATTATAGTCGAAAACGGCGGAACTCTCATTCTGGAAGAGAACACGGACGATTACGGCCATACCAGGAGCTGCCTGCTCATGAGCCAGATGTCGGGAGGCGACGGCGGGCGCATAGCCTGCGAAGGCACGATAATAATCATGGACGGCTGCAAGTGCTTCGGGGGCGGCAAGTACGGCATACAGCTCGGCGACGGCGCCTATGTGGTCAACTACGGCACCATAGGTTCTGAGAACTTCACCTGTTATCACGATTACACGATAGAGAACCGCGGCACTGAAAGCTCGGTCTTCGCCGGCTACAGCGTACTCGGCCACGGCATTTCGCTCACCAATTACAGGATCACCGGAAGCACCTATCCAAACCAGGGCAACCGTGAATCCGTCTTCAAAGTTCAGATAGCGCAGAACGCGGTCTACGGACCCAGCTCGCGCCGCTTCTACACCAACCCGTCCGTGCCGAACGCTGACACGAGAGTCGCTCCCAGAAGCGGCAAAGTCGTCAACGCCGTCAAATACAAGGAGCTCGAATGGGCCTACACGGCGGATAAGTTCTACGATGTCACGTTCCCGTACTATTACGACGGCGGAATGCTGAAGAGCCTGTGGGTATACAGGAACAGTACATTAAGGAAGTACACCACCGGCGAGTTCGATTTCGAAGTACCGTCGAACGTATCCGGCGTCAACACTCCGATGATCGAGACGGTATCGGGAGACGACTACGTCGAGATATACGAGGGAAATCCCGGCCCGCAGTGGCAATACCCGCAGTCGGGACGAAATGTATTCTACGGATATCTGAAGGACTGGAAGCCGTCAGGCGCTGTAGATTATCTCACTAATAACTGATGCGCGTCATGGTGCAGGCTGCGCAGCCCGTAGGAAAGGGGGTCGTGATATTATGAAAAAACTGAATATTCGTCTTATTGCGGCTCTTCTCGCCGCACTGCTCGTGCTCTGCGCGGCTGGCGCGGCCTTCGCTGTCGACATCGACTATTCCGGTGATATCGACGGAGAGTCATTCGAGCCGGCAGATACAGGTTCGGACGACACCCGCACCGTTCTCACATCTTCGCTTTATTTCGACTGGACCACCCACCTGTTCGTCGTACCCGTCGAAGACTCGCTCACTGAAGTCAAATCGAACGTGGCGGACGGCATGGTCGTGAACGAAGCCGTGAATATAGATTCCGGCGGCGACTCGTCCGTCGCGGTCTTTAAGGACGGGGTAGAGCAGGCCAATATAACCAATCTGCGCGAGCCCGGCGAATACGTGGTCTCGGTGCGCAAGGGAAGCACCACGATGAGGCTCTTCGACTTCATCATAGTAGGTGACTCGACCAACTCGCTGCAGCGTTTCATATGTCCCGACAGCTTCTATATCGAATCCGTGACGAAGGACGGTTTCGACGCCGCAATAGCGGACCGCTACGTAGTGGATATGGAAGAGGAAGGCACCTACGAGATCGCTTACGAGTGCGGCGCCACCGATATAATCTACAGGTTCAAGACTACGATAGACCGTACTCCGCCTTCGCTTGAGTTCACAGGCAAGATAGACCAGCAGCAGCGCGTGCACAGCGCGCTCACGTTCAGGGGCGTCGAGGAAGGCGACACGATTATCCTTCTGCGCGACGGTACCGAGGTCAGTCCGGTGAAGCAGCAGGACGGCAGCTACAAGATCTTCGACAGCGGAAATTACTTGCTGAAGGTCTTCGACGCGGCAGGCAACGAGAAGGATTACTCCTTCCAGATCATGGTCTACCTCAACGCCAGCAGCTGGATGTTCATACTGCTGACGCTGGCGGTGATCGCCGGAGTCGCGATATATATCAGGATCAAGAAAAAGCACTTAAAGATAGGTTAGTAAAGGCCCCTTTGAAAACAGCGGGACCGCATCCGAACAGACATCGTTTATCGGGAAAGGCAGGTGAGGATAGATGTTCGATTCGATATGGAATACTATATCAGGCTGGATGGGCGATACTTTAAGCTCGATCATCGAGTCTATCCTCAACGCCACCATATTCAAGCTCTTCTATTATCTCGAAAGAGCTCTCTGCTGGATCATCAGCATCCTGACCAAGGTGTTCGAGGTCTTCGCGGGTCTTGACCGCGTCAGCTACAACGGCAAGCCCGACTATCTGATTAACATCTTCATCAACAACAAGGCTGTCAACAACATCTACTGGGGCATGGCCATCATCGGCATGATCATGGTCTTCATGTTCACGATCTGGGCCGTTATCCGCAAGATGGCCGACGTCAACAGCAAGCAGCAGCAGTCGATGGGAGAGATAATCGGTTCCGCGGCCAAGAGCTTCCTGATCATCCTCAGCATGACCCTCATTATGAACGTCGTGCTGAGCTTCACCAACAAGCTGATGGAGCAGATAAACTTCATCTTCAACAACGCCTACCATCTTGACCAGCCGGTGACCAGGGAGTTCAGCGAAGAGGAATACGCAGCCATGGGGCGCGTGCTCGCGACTATCGGCAACTATTCCATCGTACAGACCAGCACCAACCGCTACAATCTGAACCTCTGCTACAACGACATACGCAGCGATATGTATTATCTCCAGCAGCAGGGAGTGTTCGAGTATTCATACTTTAATACCGACAAGAACGGGAACCTCGAGGAATCGTGGCAGTCGGTGCTCTCGCGCATAGCTAAGTCCGCAGACCTGAGCCTTGACGCCAAGGTCGACGTCTACAACCAGGGCATCGCGAGCAGCATCACCTATGCTATGGAATACCTCCGGAACACGAGCAATCCGAGGCCGGTCCCGAGCGTCACCCGCAACTACATAGACGACAACGACATACACCTCGACAGGCTAGTATTCCTCATAGGCACTACCGGCGCGGCGAAGAACGAGTACTTCAACAAGAATCCGTCCATGGAAGACGCCGTGCGCGGGCCGTATTACTACAACCAGGGCCGCAGTCTCTATAACTTCGACCAGGTCGAAGACGACTTCAACATCGGCTTCAAGATGGACTATCTTGTCGTCTGGATGCTTGCCATGGCTCTGATATACAATCTCGTCGTTATAATCCTTAACTGCGTGACGCGTATATTCAACATGCTGTTCCTGTACATAATCGCGCCTCCGGTCATCGCGGTCGGACCGCTCGACAACGGCGGAAAGTTCAAGCAGTGGAGCATAGCGTTCATAGTTCAGGCGTTCAGCGTGTTCGGTACGGTCATAGCGATGCGCATACTGACGATATTCCTGCCCATAGTCATCAGCCCTCAGCTGGTGTTGTTCGAAAATCAGCCTCTCCTCAACATGTTCGCCAAGTTCATACTGGTGTTCGGAGGTTTCGAGGCCGCGAAGAAGAGCACGTCGCTGCTCACCGGTATACTCGCGGACAGCGCCGGATGGCAGTCGATACAGGCAGGCGACATGAGCGGCACCGCATCCCAGGCTCTCGGCAGAGTCAGCGGAGTCGCCAAGGGCGCAGCCGGTCTGGCGGCCGGAGCCGCGGGCAAGGTGCTCGGCGGAGCCGGAAAAGCTGCAGGCTTTGCGTTCAAGCCTCTTACCAACGCAGTTTCCCAGCCGTTCAAGAACGCTGCTGAAAAGTGGAGCAAGCTCGGCACAGGAGGCCAGCAGAAGCGTATCGCTGACCAGATCAAGCAGAACAAGGCTATACAGGATTACAAGGACGCGAATCCTAATGACGCTCCTTACCTCAGCGGAGGCAGGCAGGACGGCGGTCAGGGCCGCAACAATCCTCCGCCCCAGCAGCAGAACAACAATCAGAACAACGGCAACAATAACAACCAGAATAATAACCAGAATCAAAACCAGAATCAGAATCAGAACAATCAGAACAATCAGAACAACAATCCGGCCCAGCAGCAACAGCAGCCGCCTCCTCTCCCGCAGAGGTACGGCGGGGCGAACGAGGCTCCCGGCCTCGGAAGCGGCAGCCTGAACAATCGCCGCCAGCAGTACAACTTAGGCGGAGGCGCCGGAGGCGCCCAGCAGGGCGGAGGCCAGGCAGGCGGACAAAGGCCTCAGCGGCCTAACCGTGAGGCTCCCGCAGCCCCCGGCAACAGACCTTCACTTGATTGATCAACTTTCATAAACAGAGAAAAGAATGCACAGACTTATACCCGGCAAAACTAAAGTAAGCATCGAGCTCTTCAGGGGCATCACTATCGGCGACATCGTCGTTTGCGCGATCGCTGCCGGTATGCTCCTGCTCGTCCTTATCTCGAACCTGCCGGGCAAGCTGTGGTTCTGTCTCGGTATAGCCTCCATCGCGGGCTTCCTGCTCTTCCGCATGGACGAGCAGCCCAACTACATCTACCTTCTGCATATACTCAGCTTCTTCGGCTACGACCGCTTCTTCGAGCGCTATACGGACGACGAGATGCTCGCCGAGCGCTTCGAGAAGGGCGACAAGCAGGCAGCCATAGACGGTTTCCTCGGCAGCGGCGAAAACGAGCTCAGCAGCAGCGAAAAGAAGCGCTTGGAGCGCGAAGAGAAGCGCAGCAGGAAGGCCGGAAAGAAGCGTAATGACCGTAACTCCGTTAAGGTCAAGACTCTCGAGGAAGACCTTGCCGAGATGGAGAGCGGTCAGAGCGGGGCTCCCAGGGAGACCGAGAAGGAGCGCGCGAAGCGCCGCAAGGAAGAAGACAAGATCCTCAAGAGCAAGAGCGCTACCGAGGAAGAAAAGGAAGCCATACGCGAGCGCCGCAAAGAGGAGAGCGCCGAAGCCATGCGCCGCATGGCCGAGGTCAAAGAGGCCGAGATGGACCGCCTGAGCATGGACAAGATCATCCCGTTCACAGGCATCTCCGAAGGCTTCATCGAATATCTCAACAAGTCCTATTACGGCGCAGTGCTCGAGATCGATCCGATCGAGTTCCGCTTCTTCAGCCAGCACCGCCGCAACAACTCCATAGAAAACTGCCTAGGCCGGGTGCTCAGATCGCTGCACGCCGGCTACAGCGCCAATATCGTGAAGATCGAGCGTCCCATCGTTTACGACCGCTATCTTGAGCGCGAGTACGAGAAGCTCAACATGCTGAGCGACAGCTACGAGAACGGCGTCCTTACCGAGGACGAGCTCAAGGCCCGCGTAGAGATCGAATACGACCGCATCAACGAGCTGCGCAGCCTTTGCACAGACAGAAAGGTCGTCACCTCGTTCTTCTACCTCGTTATCTTCGAGAGCGACAAGCGCCAGCTCGAGAACCAGATACGCGAGGCCGAGCAGCTGCTACACAGCGGCGAGCTCAGCGTTCACAGGCTCGATGACAAGGAACTCGCGATCTTCCTCAAGTACAGCAACCAGATCGACTTCGACGAGCACGATATCGACAGGATCAGGCCCGAAGACTATTACCTCTGGGCCCAGCCCAACACCGTCGACTTCCGCGTACGCAGCGTAGAGGTCAACCATATCGTGACCCACAACTTCCGCGTCGTGGGCTACCCCTCCGACGCCGGAGACGCATGGCTCGCGGGCGTCATGAGCATTCCCGCTACCAAGGTGGTGCTCAAGTGCAGGCCAATGGACCGCCAGAAGTCCATCAAGAACATCGACCACTCCCTGCAGGAGCTGCGCGGACAGCTCGGCGCTACCGGCGTCGACTCCAAGCGCATAGAGATCGAATCTCACATCGAGTCCCTGCAGGAGCTCCTCACGACGCTCCAGAGCGACAGCGAAGCCCTGCTCGAATGCAACGTCTACGTTACTGCTTACGACATAGTCGCGACCCGCAACAATTACAAGATAGTCCAGCCGCCGCTCAGCGAACTTCCGACCGTCAATTCGATGAAGAAGAATCTGCGCCGCAGCTGGCAGGAAGCGGGCTTCAGGCTCAACAACATGGAGTTCGACCAGGTGCAGGCCTTCATCGGTTCCCAGGTCAGCGCGCTCGACCCGCTCGCCAAGGAAGGCCGCGGAATCCCGAGCAACACCGTGGCTGCGAGCTTCCCGTGGATCTTCGCGCATATCTCCGACGAGGGCGGCATCAAGCTCGGCGAGAGCGACGGCATCCCCGTGTTCATCGACTTCTTCCGCCGCGACAGCGAGAGAGTCAACAGCAACATGGTCATCGTCGGCAAGTCCGGTTCCGGTAAGTCCTACGCCACCAAATCGCTGCTGGCGAACCTCGCGGCAGAGGACGCCAAGATATTCATACTGGACCCCGAAAACGAGTACACTGAGCTTGCGGGCAACCTGCACGGCCAGATCATCAACGTCGGAAACGCGCAGTACGGAAGGCTCAACCCCTTCCACATCATCACCGCGCTCGACGACGACGAGGCGGGCGAGGGCGGCCCGAGCGGCAGCTACGCCACCCACCTGCAGTTCCTTGAAGAGTTCTTCAAGCAGATAATGCCCGACTGCAGCAACGACGCCATGGAGTATCTCAATACCCTGGTCGACCACATGTACCTCGAGAAGGACATCACCGCCGAGACCGACCTGAGCAAGCTCAGACCTTCGGATTACCCGGTCTTCGACGACCTCTACGACGAGGTGCTCCAGGAGTTCCAGAGCAGCGACAACCCCTTCACGAGGGACCTGCTCCGCACCCTTATGAACTACATCGCCAAGTTCTCGACCGGCGGCCGCAACGCCAACATCTGGAACGGCCCCAGCACGGTGACCACAGAAGAGAACTTCACGGTGTTCAACTTCCAGTCGATGCTCGCCAACCGCAACAGCACCATCGCCAACGCGCAGATGATGCTGGTGCTCAAGTACATCGACAACGAGATCATCAAGAACAGGGATTACAACACGAAGTACCACGCGAAGCGCAAGATCGTGGTCGTCATCGACGAGGCTCACGTCTTTATCGACGCGAAGTACCCGATAGCGCTCGACTTCATGTTCCAGCTGGCGAAGCGCATCCGTAAGTACAACGGTATGCAGATCGTCATAACCCAGAACATCAAGGACTTCGTTGGTTCCGAAGAGCTCGCGCGTAAGTCCACCGCGATCATCAACGCCTGCCAGTACAGCTTCATCTTCTCGCTCGCGCCTAACGACATGACAGATCTGGTGACCCTGTACGAGAAGGCCGGCGGCATAAACGAGAGCGAGCAGGAACAGATAGTCCAGGCTCCGCGCGGCCAGGCCTTCGTGGTGATGAGCCCGACCAGCAGGTCGTCGTTCACGATCTCGACAGCCGGCGCGATAACGCAGATGTTCGAGGAGAAGAACTATCAGAGCCGTTACTTCCTCGGCGAAGATGGCGCAAAGAACTGGGAAGATTTCGTGGGCGTGAGCCGCGAGGCGCACGAAGAGTCCATGATGCTCTCGGGAGCTCCGGACGGAGACGTGCCCGCGCTGCCCGGACCCGAAGCGGCGCCCGTAAAGAGCAAGTCCGGAGTTTCGTTCCAGGTCATCGAAGAAGAAGCCCTGCCTGAGACCGGCGTGAGCTTCCACATCGACGACGATGACGATCTCAGCCTCGACGATATCACCTTCACCGAAGAAGAGGATGAATCCGGACAGGAAGATATCAAACAGCCGGTACGCATAGAAGAAAACGCAGGCATAGGTCTGCAGGCTTCGCTCGGAGGAGCCGAAGAAGCCGCCCTCAGCGTGTTCAACCGCATCGCGGACGCCCTGGGCAAGATGGCCGGAATGGCTCCGGCAGCGGCGGCAGGCACAGCGGTCACTGCCGCGGCCGAAGATGCGGCAAGCTCCGAGCTCGAGGCAAAGCTTCGTGAAAAGGACGAGGAGATCGCCCGCCTGCAGCAGGAGAAAGAAGAAGAGATCCGCCGCCTGAAAGAAGAGGCCGAAGAAGCGGCCGAGGAGGAAGTCCTCCTTTCGGACGACGAAGAAGACGAGATCGGCGAAGAGACCGAGGGCGATCTGTTCAGCCTGTTCGGCGGAAGCGACGAAGAGTCCGAATTAGACGAAGAAGACGACGAGGACGACGAATGGGACGAAGAGTCCGAAGACGAAGACGAGGACGAAGATGAAGACCTCGGCGAAGAGTCTGACGACGAGGACGAAGAATCCGATGAGGATTCCGACGACGAAGACGACGAGGATGAGGATGAAGACGAGGATGACGAAGACTTCATGAGCTCGTTCTGCAGCTTCGCCGCCCGCCTCAAGAGCATGAGCCCGTTCGAGCGTATAAAGGCCAACGGTCAGGAGATAGCCGAGATAACCCTCGAAGATCTTGAAGAAGAAGCAAAGGCACAGTTTGAGCGCAGACGCGCCAATAGACTATAAGGCCGGAGGAAATTCCTGAGATGCTGTTAAGCAGAAGAACACGCAGAAAAATAAATAAGGCATTCACATCGGTGCTCAAGCTGCTGCAGATCGTCTTCTCAAGACGTTTTGCGGCTCTGGCGCTGTGCCTTGTCATGCTTATCGGCGTCCTTCCTGCGCAGGCCTTCGCGATCGACTGGAAGGATCTCTCGATGACCAAGGCCACCGGTCCCAACTCTGCGGACGCAGGTTCAGATCAGGAGCAGAACGGGACCCATATCGCAGGCAAGAACTATTACGTCCTCGAGGTCAGCAGCGGCACCAGGCTCGGCGGCGGATACGCCGACAACGTGCTCTATTTCGCGGTGCAGTACACCGACGTGAACGGCACGCAGCGCACAGCCATCATCATGCCCGGCCTCGACGGAGTCAGCACCGGCAACCAGGTGGCGCATGACATCTCAAATCAGGAACGCCGCAGGCAAATGGTAAACGATCTGTTCGGTTATACTACCGAAGACCTCATCAACCGAAAGGCTCTCGGCTCCGTCACCAGCGACCAGCTGCTGTTCGAGGCTCCCTTTAAGGTCAGTACCATAGACAAGATCCAGATCTTCGGAAAGAAGTCCGCGACCGCGAGCGTATGGCCCTGCCAGGGCATGCGCGTTTATGAGGTCAGCGATATCTACGGCCTCGATATGTACGGCTGGTATTCCGAGCAGTCTTTTATAGACTTCAGCGGCACCGTCATCGCGGAGGCTGTAATGGCTCCCGGCGGCGGCAACTTTACATGGCAGACCTCGGGCGGCACCTTCAACATCACTCCGATGAACGGCAGCACGCCTAAAGACATAACCCTTGTACGCACCACAGACAAGGAACAGTTCGAGAGCACCTTCAACAAGACCACTAACGTCGGAAGGACCGTCAGATCGGCAGAGACTGCGCCCGTCGTTATCCGCATGGACTTCGCCGATCAGGCAGGCTCAGGCTTCGAGTCGATGACCGCTTTCTACGATCTCGGAGCCCAGCCCAAGCTCAAGGATATGGCTATGTGCGAGGCGGCGGCTCTTACCGTCCGCTACATGGACGTATTCGGCGATCAGAGGGACGTCGTACTGCCACTGATAGTCAATTCTCTCGGTTCCGCGGCAGACGTGCTCGGCAGCGATATCTCGATAGCCGGCTACGCCCTTCAGGGCGACAGCATCGCTATTCCCGCTCTGCTGCCTCATTTCGCGAGCATAGTGAGCACGAAGCTCATCATAGGTGAAAAAGCAGCCACGGAGGCCGCGGGTCTGAAAGTTGACGCCGGGGTCGCGGCCAATGCGAAATATAAGACCCGCGCCGCGCTCACCGAGACAGACGACATCGATTACACCTGCCTCGCGCTCTACACCGACGTAGACGTAAGGATAGGTCTTGACGAAGCGCTCATACGCTACAGCTTCGACGCCGGCAAGAGGAACCCTGTGTCCTATTCTTCCGCGAACTCGACCTCAGGTCTTCCCATTCCCGCGAACAAGTCTACGACCATAAGCATGAACGACTACAACGACAGGGTCGTTCTCGAACCGAAGGACAACCAGATCAAGTTCCTGGTCACTCTGTGCACGGATAACGTCGAAAACTCCGGGACCGCAGGCGACCTGCTGATCCAGTTCAAATATATCAATATCAAGGAAAAAGAGACCACTAGCCCCATGTACCACGTCAGGGACTACGTCAACGACTTCTACGGCAGCTGGCCGGCAAACTCCGATGATTTCGCCTACGTCTATACCATGAGGGACGGCGGCACGGCACAGTTCATAGTACCTATCCAGGACGTAAAGGAGTTCACTGGCGTGTCGTTCAAGCTTGAGGGCGAGGACGAATGGCAGTTCAGCGGCCTTACCATAGCCAAGGTCGAAGACGTGTCAGACCGTACAGCTGTCTGGACGGAACTCAAGGGGACCCGCAGCGACATCAATAACAATATCCTCGATTACTCGCACCTTCTGATGGGCCGCAACGTGCAGGCTTCGGCACCGCTGTTCAGGCTCGGCGTCGTATATCAGGAGGGTGAGGACCGTCCCGCGGCAGGCTCAGATAATTGGAAGCCCGGCACGCTCATCCAGGATGACGACAATACCTCGGAATTCAACGGCAAGGGCGAGATAGTCGACAAGGTCGACGAGATAGACTGGAGCGAGATACTCCACTACATGACCTACGATCAGGCCATCGGAGATCTCAAGTTCACCAAGCAGCGCTGCAATTACAAGGTGACTGTCAGCGTGGCAGGCGACAAGGTCAACACTGACGATGAGGACTGCGGCTCCAAAAACCTGTTCTACTTCCAGCTGATATTCGAAAACGGCAACAGCGGATGCATGCTCGCGAACCAGCAGATCGAAGGCGATGCTTTCCGCACCGGTTCCGATACCGAGTTCTATATTCCCTGCGCCCAGGATTACGGCGATCTGCTCGCCGTACAGATAATCCCTGACGACCAGGACGGCAACAGCGACATCTACGACAAGATGAAGATAAAGAGCATCAATGTCGAAAAGATGACGGATGATTTCATCTGCCCGACCTGGGCTGCCACGAGCAGCAGCGGCGAAGATCTGGGCTGGGTAGGCATAGACTACCGCGATCCCGGCGAGGTCGCTTCCAACAAGGGCGCCGAAGGCCGCACCGTATCCGAGGTCGCGACCACATATCAGATCAACGAATCGAGCTATAACGCGAAGTTCCTCTTCTCGATAAAGACCGGTGCCTACGGCAGCTCCCCGAGACAGGATGAGGGCGGCAGGACTTATTATGTGAACGATCCGATCTACCGCGGCGGAATGACGATGACTTATTCGTACTTCGACCGCGACGGCGTGGTCAAGAACAAGGATGTTCCCATCGATATCGTCAAGCTCATGAACGAATACGCCGCGCGCAGAGGTGCTCACCAGCGCAACACCGAGCTCGACGAAGAGAACTACGAAGTCGATTACTTCGTGAGCGATCCGGCGTATAACTTCCGTCCCGGCCGCACCGACAATTTCTATATGACCATAGAAAACATCTCGCAGTTCACCAAGATGGCTCTGCAGCTGCGGAGCGACGTCGCGACGCACTGGAACGTTTCTGAAGTAAAGATCTATCTGGTCAACGGCCAGGGCCTCAGGTATCTGAACGCCAGGGGCGAATACGACTACAAGTATCCGGAAGGCAAGGAGCCCACGCTCGTGGCGGAGTGGAGCCGCGAAGGCGGCATGACCGCGGACTGCAAGATCTACAGGCACAAACAGGGGACGAACATTCAGGAGATCCCCAACATGAACCTCGAATGCGAGCCTATCAACCTCAACCCCGAGGCTATCGGCTGGACGTCCATCATCTCGCGTGAACCCAAGTCGAAGAACGATACGTTCAACCTGTTCATATATCCGGAACCTGCGACCGGCGATATCGCCAAGCCCGGCACCTACAACCTCAAGGCCGCGGTGCAGTATACCAACGCGCTCACGCTCAAGCCTTCGCAGACCTCCGCAGGAACCCTGCGCACAGGGTATGACGAGGCGGGCAACCTCTGCTATTACGCTCTCGGCCTTGACGCGAAGAACCTTGACAGCATCACGGGCGTTCCCGTAGAGACCAATTCGATGAAGCCCATCAACGTGCCCATCGAACGCGGCGTGCTGCAGGTAGTCCGCAGCGGAGTGCTGATAGACAGCTATGACCTCGGCGGCGCTACCAACGCCGACGGCGGCGATTACATGAGCGTCAGAGATTTCGTCGTGGCAGGCAGGCGTTCCCAGAAGCTGATACTGCAGCTCAGCGACGATACCAGGAGCCAGCTGCTCGCGGCTGACAAGTCAGACCTTGCGGTAGCATTGCACTTCATACCCGACGACCCGTCGGGCCAGGAGCTGCGCAGCAAATACATTTATCTGACTGACGCGGGTTACACGACCGCGACAGGCGGGCAGGTGTATGAGATCGACTTCGATCTCGGCAACCTGAAGGATATCACCGGCGTCAATATCGTCAGCATCGGCAATCTTGAAGCGACTGTCGAAGGCGTAAGCGCGTATGAGTTCACGCAGGACGGGACCATAACCAATACCTTCAGCGCCAACGGGCCCTTCACCCCGACAGGACGCGCGAGCCGCATAGATTCGGGCGATCAGATGACCCCGCTGACACTGCAGATCACGACCGCTCTCGATGACGGGACCGTAAGCAGCAGCGCTACAGGTCCGGTCAGGATGACTGTTGGCTACTACGACAGCTACGGCGTCCTCCGCCAGGATGTTTACGAAGACATCACCAGATACGTCGTCAACGAAAGCAGCAGCAAGGTCCTGCAGGCAGGCAACACTGATACCGTCAGGCTGCTCGTGCGCGGCATGAGCGAGCTCAGATGGATCGAATTCGAGCCTGTCAGCGACGCGTCCACTCCTGCCGGAAAGATCCAGACCTGGAAGCTCGGCAGCGTCTCCGCGGAGACGGGCATGAGCGGCAGCGTCACCACCAGGACGCCCAGCCAGCTGATAGTCGAGGGCAATCCGCTGCATATAAGCTTCGCTGATGTTATTATGACAGGCGTAGCGACCGTTACCGACACTACCGGGACCGCGATATCCACATACAGCGTGATCTCGGGCGGAAGCACTTCAGTGCTGCTGGCAAGGAACAACGGTCTTAACATTGATAATACGGTCTTCGGTTCCAACGAAGGCATAGACGTGAAGCTCGAGAGCTACGATCCGTCCTCCGGCGCCACCGCCAACGTAAGGCTCGGCACGACTTACAGCTACAGCAGCGAGTATCTCAACGCGACGCTGCAGTCTGCCGAAGATTCCGCGACTCATCCGGGCAGCGAAGCCGAGCGCCTGGCGGCCGAACGCGTGATCTCTGTCATCAAGGAGATGAAGGAAAGCTCCGGCGACCTTATCTATAAAGCAAACGGCTTCGTCTTCAAGGCTCCGGTAAACTACACCGGCAGAGACCTGTATTACAGGCTTACCGTAAGTTCCAGAGAGCTGCCCGACGTATACTATACGGTCGACGTTACCGTCTACCCGGCAGCTGACGAGCTGGCAGGCGCGGTGCAGACCTGGAACAACGAGCAGGCTGCCGCAAGGAACAGCAGCAGCGGCATAAACACTTCCGGCGCGGCCCAGACAGGCGGCCAGGATCAGACACAGACTCAGACTCAGAACGATACCACTACTCCCGCGGCGGTGAACACCTCGCCTGCCGCGGTGAGCAGCGGCCCCGCCATTGAAGGCGGCAACTGACAGAGGATATAATGGCTAGAAACAAGGACGTCGTCTTTTCCAGCGAACGTTTGGAATCGCGGGAAAGGCTCAAAAAAATACTGATACCGCTGGCGGTGCTCGCGGCGATCGCTGTGATCGTCGTGGTCGCCGCGCTTCTGACGCGCGCGCTTAAAGTCACATATTATACAGGCGGCGAAGATACTCCTTATCCGTACAGGTGGTACAATAAAAAAGGAGTCATGACTCTTGAGATAGACAGCAGCGCTGCCGAAGGCAGGAGCTGGGTCGCCGTAAACAACGACCGTGCGCATATTCCGACTGAAGCGACAAAAAAACAGCCGAAAAAAGCCAGCAGGTTCACGCTTGCTCCCAATGAAGAAGGACGGCACAGCGTGCTGTTCGTGCTCCTGAACGAGAACGACGAGGCCGGGACTATCCTTGAGATGCTGACCGAGACGGCTCTTGACGAACAAGGCTTCCTTCAGACCGAGGTGGTCTCTTCTTCCCTCACGAACCGGCAGAAGGCGCAGCAGGGCGGCGAAGATACGTATTTCCCGTACAGCTTCAGCGCCGACTCCGACGGCTTAATTGCCGTGACCGTATCAGGCGGCGCGGTCGTGAACGACTGGGTCTGCGTATCGGACAATGAAGAAGCCGTTATCTATGCGGGCGTGTTTTACGAAGATGAGGACGTGCTCCTCTATCTGTATCCCGGCGACGTACCCGGCAGCAGCAGCGTTACGCTCTCCAGCGAAAATGGCGCTGTGAGCATCGCCCTTGTAGCAGAATACGCCGAAAACGGCGATTTCCTGATAATAGAACACGGCATCGAGGGCGGATACGACGATCCCGCTCCGGCGGAGGAAGAGGAAGAGCCCGGCACGGAACCCGGAAGCGAAGACGAGCCCCTGACGGACGCGCCGGTCTCGGAAGAGCAGGCGCAGGCGGAAGAATACGCCAGGCGGTTGCAGGAGATCATAGACTCTGCTCCCGATACGGTGACCATGATGAGGATGCTGGATGAACTCGATGCTGAATATGGGGTCTAGGCGCCCTGAGACCTTGCTCCGGAACCACGAACTCCCCTTAACGGAGGCATAAATGAAGGATCTTCTAAAAAAACTGAAGGAAGGAATGCTTGAAGCGATCAAGACGCTCGACACTACGACGATCATGTTGTACGTCGGGATCTTTTTCCTGTCTTCGCTCTTCATGGGTACGATAATCCGCTACATATTCGAGAATATCAGCTCGACCTTCAGCGGGGACTCATGGTCCTTCCGCTGGCACATGCTGATCGAACCGCTCACCTGGCTGATCGGCGCCGTCATCATGATCGTGCTCGGCTCCATCTACGCCATTAACGGCGGCTTCAGGCTCGTGGGCAGCCGCGGCAAGAGGCTGCTCGGCGAAAAGGGCGCGAACAAGGACGTCGTCATGGGCTCCCTTGAAAACAGCAGGTTCCTGACCGATGAGGAACGCGACAAGTACTTCCCGAAATTCACGTATGAGACCCTGCCGCAGATGAAGAACGACGGAGTCCCCGTGAGGGCGGTGCTCAACAAGAAGGGCGTGCTCGAGGGCAACTTCAAGCCGGGCGTGCACGCGCTGGTCATAGGCGCCACCGGTTCAGGTAAAACTACGACCTTCATCAGCCCGATGATACAGCTCATCGGCGCGACAGAATGCGGTTCCTCGATGATAATGACAGACCCGAAGGGCGAGCTCTTCGACCTGCACAGCAAATACCTGCAGAGCAGGGGCTACAAGGTGCTGGTTCTCGACCTGCGCGATACTTATTCTTCGAGCCGCTGGAACCCGCTTGAACCCATCTGGGACGCATACCAGGAGTACCTCGCCGCGGGCAAGGGCATAATCGCCCATATGGATCCGATGGAGAACTACCCCGACCTTCGCCGCATGAACGGCGAAGCCGAAGAGGGCGAGCCCTGGATCGAGTGGAACGGCCGCGCGTATCTTGACGCGGGGCACTGCCGCGACGACGTTCAGGTCTCGAGGCAGAAGATCTACGACGAGATGTACGAAGACCTTCAGGATCTGGTTGGCGGACTCATCCCCATTCAGAACGAGAAGGACCCGCTCTGGGAGCGCGGCGCGCGCAGCATAGTCACCGCCGTCTGCCTGGCCATGCTCGAAGACAGCGAGAACCCGGCCCTCGGCATGACCAAGGAGAAGTATAACCTCTTCAACGTCAACAAGGCCCTGGGCAATTCGGAAAACAATTACGCAACGCTCAAGCGGTACTTCGAGGGAAGAAGCAAGCTGAGCCAGGCATATCAGCTCTCAAGGCAGGTAATGACCGCGCCGGAGGCGACGCTCGGTTCCTACATGTCGATCACCTTCGACAAGATGTCGATCTTCAACGACAGAGGCCTCTGCGGGCTGACCGCGGCGACCGACATCCACGCCGAGGAGTTCCCGTTCGAGAAGACCGCGCTCTTCCTCAAGATACCTGACGAAAAGGACACCAGGCACTTTCTGGCGTCGCTGTTCATACTTTCGACATACAAGAAGCTCATCAAGGTGGCGACCGGCCTGCCGGGCCAGACGCTGCCGCACAACGTATACTTCATCATGGACGAGTTCGGCAACATGCCGAAGATAG
>Ga0208297_1001066_pt1 | contig 32709 bp, 30 predicted proteins | sample LMS_cellobiose_e_FD_187367 | JGI IMG/M metagenome (GOLD analysis project Ga0208297, IMG submission 187367) | Rumen-fistulated moose microbial communities from Alaska, USA - LMS_cellobiose_enrichment (SPAdes) (version 2) | ecosystem: Host-associated > Mammals > Digestive system > Stomach > Rumen... | reverse complement strand
CCTGATGACGCGGCTCCTATAATCCTTACCCTTCTCGCTTCATCGTTTGTCATACTCATCATGATCTGCCTCATAGTGACATTATCTCAGAACGATTAGAGGGTGACATTATCTCAGAACAACAACATCAAAAATTTTTGGGGTTGACATTTTCGAAGAGGCGCACTAAAATTCCCTGTATTAAGCGCATGGCGCATTTGATTTAAAGGAGGCATACGTTATGGCAACAGTCGATACGGTTTCATCACGCGATATTTACGCCAGATCGTTCTCCTTTACCGGCGCGGGTCCTCTTCAGGGGATCTGCGCGGAGAATGCATGATTCGTAAACGTTAGAATCCACGCGCCGCGTATATGCCGTTGAAGCAGGGTCCGCAGTTTAAGCGAGCCCTGTTTTTTTTGTGCCTGCGGCTTTTTATAGGAAAATAAATTCCAGAAAGGAAATGGTACGAATGGGAAAGAAGTATTACCAAGAAGATATCGAATGCGCTCCGCGCGAAGAGATATCGAAGTGGCAAAGCGAAGGCCTCGTCAGAAGCGTCAGGAACGCCTACGAGAACTCCGAGTACTACCGCGGTAAGATGAAGGAGCATGGCGTGAAGCCCTCCGACGTCAAAGGCATCGAGGATATCCATAAGCTGCCCTTCGTATCGAAGGACGACCTGCGCGAGGCTTATCCTTACGGGCTGCTCTGCCGTCCGCTCTCTGAGTGTGTGCGCATCCAGTCGACGAGCGGTACTACCGGCAGGCGCGTCATCGCCTTCTACACACAGCACGACATAGACGCGTGGGAGGAGTGCTGCGCGCGCGCCATCGTTGCGGCAGGAGGAACGAGGGATGACGTCGTACAGGTATCCTACGGCTACGGGCTCTTCACCGGCGGAGCAGGGCTCAACGGCGGCTCGCACAAGCTCGGCTCGCTGACGCTGCCCATGTCCTCCGGTTCGACCGAGCGTCAGATTCAGTTCATGCAGGACCTGGGAACGACGATTCTCTGCTGCACCCCGTCGTACGCCGCGTACCTCGGCGAGACGGTCGCCGAAAAAGGGCTCAAAGGGACGATCAAGCTGAAGGCCGGCATCTTCGGGGCGGAGGCTTGGAGCGAAGAGATGCGCCGTGACATCGAAGAGAAGCTCGGCATCAAGGCCTACGACATATACGGACTGACCGAGCTCGAAGGCCCCGGAGTCAGCTACGAGTGCGAAGAGCAGCGCGGCATGCATATCTGCGAGGATCAATTCATCGCGGAGATCATCGACCCTAATACGGGCGAAACGATGCCGGATGGCGAGAAGGGGGAACTGGTCTTCACGTCGCTCAATAAAGAGGCCTTCCCGATGATTCGCTACCGCACGCGCGACATCTGCGTGCTTTCGCATGAAAAATGCTCCTGCGGGCGCACCCACGTGCGCATGGCGAAGCCGATGGGGCGCAGCGACGACATGCTCATCATCAAGGGCGTCAACGTCTTCCCGTCGCAGATCGAAACGGTGCTTATAAACAACGGCTACTCGCCGAACTACCAGCTTGTGGTCGATCGCGTCAACAACGCCGACACCCTCGATATCAACGTTGAAATGAATCAGGAGATGTTCAGCGACACGCTCAGCGAAATATCGGCGCGCGAAAGGGCGCTCGTGAGCGCTTTGAAGGGATTCTTAGGCATATACGCGAGGGTGCACCTCGTTTCGCCGAAGAGCATCGAGCGCAGCGAAGGCAAGGCAAAGCGCGTCATAGACAAACGCAAATTATATTAAGCTATGGATTATAATACAAGGAGGAGAACACTATGAAGGGGGAAAAGACAATGGCAGTCAAACAAATTTCCGTCTTTGTGGAAAACAAACCGGGCAAGCTGGCGGAGTTCGTAGACCTTCTGCGCGGCCACGGAATCGATATGCGGGCCCTTTCTCTCGCGGAAGCGGCCGACTTCGGCGTCCTTCGCACGATAGTCAGCGACCCAGACAAGGCGCAGCGCGTGCTTGCCGAAGCCGGCTTCATCTCGGCGGTGACCCCGGTGCTCGCGGTAGCGGTATCCGACGAGCCGGGCGCGCTCTACCACATTCTCGAAATATTGAAAAACGCCGGCATAAACCTTGAGTATAGCTATGCGTTCACCACGCGCAAAAATCAGGGCGCGTACATGGTCTTCCGCGTCGCCGACGACTGCCTCCAGAAGACGGCTGAGCTTCTTGAGGAGAACGGTATAGGGATGATAGCGCAGGAGGAAATTTACAGCCTGTAGCGCGAAGCTGATTATTTAAATAACGGCAGGATAGAGGGGCTCCCGAAATCCTGCCGTTTTGTTGTTTTCGGGCGTTAACGATTTAATTTTTTGTAATCGAAAGCCCTAAATATTGAAAAATACATGAGGCTATATTATAGTTTTACGGTGTGCGAAGCAATACAAACTATAGGGGGAGAGATACTTCATGAAATGTAAGCGGGCAGTGGCATTCTTTCTTTTAATGCTCATATCCGCGGCGGCGCTCTTCATATCGGGCGGCTGCGGAGGAAGCTCCGGCGGCTCGTCTTCGAAGGTACAGATACACCTCGACGGCAAGCTTCACGGCGAACTGGCGGAGTACCTGCCGGAACGGGCTGTTATCAGAAAGCTCACGCCTAAATCCGACGGTTCCATATATATGCTATCGAGCAGCGCGAACGAATTCTCGGAAGCTTCGCTCAGATTCATAAAAGAAGTGTATGACGACGGCGCGATCGTAGCCGTCGAACACGCCGGAATAGGCGAGGTCAACGCCTTCCTCAAAGCGCTCGGAGAAACCCCGAACTACGCGGCGGCGAGCGGCGATGTCGACCCCAATGTCGAGATATACGCGATGGCGAAGCGCGGCAAAGACGTATTCACCTACGTCACGCGCAGCGACAACAACGTGATAACTGGCGAGACGGCCGACGTCAGCGGCTCCTTCTACCCTGTCAGCACCTCCGAAGAGACGGTCAGCGAGGACGTCGAAGCGAACGCGCCCGCGGAGGAAGACGGCGACGCCGAAGAGACGAAACAGCAGCGGCTGCGCGTCGCGAACTTTATCGAGTGGACGCAGAGCGTCGACGATATGAAGTCCGAGCTGGCCGCAGCGCGCGAGGTGGCGGACGGCGACAACGACCTGACGAAGCTGGCTCAGGCGCAGGTCGTGCAGAACGACTGTTCGTACAAGGGACGCAAATATCTCCTCACCTATACGATCTACGCGTGCCACTCCTTCACCGACAAGAGGGACTACTATCTTGTGCAGTCTTCGCACTCATTCAACCCCGAGTCGGCGTATAAAAAATACCATAAAGAGCACATAAGGGTGGGCGTCTTAGACGGCGAGGCCGACTTCGTCGAAGGCTACAACTCGGCGTACCTAATGGATCAGTGGATAAATGAAAAGGACGCCTCCACCGCGGACATCTTCCTGCTCAACCATGCGCCGGAGAACGTCAACAGGTCGAAGACGAAGACGACCGGCTTCTCGTGGGAAGTGGGCGGCAACATCGGCTTCAGCGGCGGCAAGCCGGCAGGCGGCCTCTCGGGGGGCGTCTCCTTCTCATCCTCTGAAGAGATAACTATCTACGACTACGACATCTATAACCAGTCGCTCAGCGGCGGCGCTTCAAACGCCAAATGGAATTACGACATACAGCGCCCGTCGAACGGCGGCAAGAATTTCATGTACCGCCACCTTAACGACGCGCCGGACGCGGCACGCCGGCTGCTGCAGCCGCACCAGCAGTGGATCTGGGCCGTGGCCTCCTCCTACCGCAGCCGGAAGGGAGACGAGGGGCTGAAGCTGAACGCCAGCTTCCGCTGGACGGAGGGCTGGACGCGCGGAGCCTTCGGCGGCGGAATGTGGATCTATGAGGTCGGCCGCATAGATACCGACACGCCGTACGACAATTCGCTGAGTATCCCGCTACGCCTACCCCCGCTTATCGCGGTGGACAAGCCTACCTTCGACTTTGACGCGAAAGCGCAGCACAGCGTGTTTAACTTCCTCTCCGAAAAGGACTGGACGATAGAGAGCGACAGCTCGTGGTGCGTCGTGAACAAGAAGAGCGGACGGGGCACCGGCGACACTCTTGAAGCGGTGATGTTCGACGTCGACGCGAACGAAAGCGGCGAATCGCGGACGGCGAACATAAAGATAAGCGACGGCGTCGAAACTTCGATCGTTGAGGTGATGCAGTCGAAGTATTAGAGAAACGTCGAACGAAGCGTTAGACATTTCCTTAGGGGACAATCACGGGGAGGCTCGGCGCCGCGCCAGACGCGCGGCGAGCGAGTCCTCCTTGATCAAAGGGGGAGCGCCGAAGGAGCGTATTTTGATAAGGGGAGCGATCAGCGTTTTCTTAGCGTACGAGAGGGCGCCGAATGAAAAAATAAATCTCAGGAAGGAGAACGCAGACGGTATTTCTGAATAAAGAGCCACAAAAGCTTATTGTTTTGCGGCGATTTCAAATATATTATGCCGTCTGCGACCAAAGATAAAAAATGATTTATGATACCATATTGCAGGCCATTGGAAATACTCCGATGATTCGGCTGAATCACATCGCGGATAAGGACAGCGCTGTGATTTTGGTGAAATTCGAGGCTCTGAACGTGGGCGGCTCCATTAAGACGAGGACCGCCTACAATATGATCTGTCAAGCCGAAAAAGAGGGCCTGCTGAGTAAAGACTCCATCATTGTTGAACCCACCAGCGGAAATCAGGGCATCGGGCTTGCTCTGGTAGGCGCTGTCAAAGGCTATAAAACTATCATAATCATGCCGGATTCTGTAAGCGAAGAGCGCAGAAAACTGGTCCGCCACTACGGCGCCAAGGTAAAACTGGTGCACGATTCAGGCGATATCGGCTCTTGCATCGACGAATGCCTTCAGACCGCGCTGAGAATGGCGAAAGAAAATCCGCTGGTTTACGTTCCCCAACAATTTTCCAACCCCAATAATACGATGGCGCACGTCAATCACACGGCGTTAGAGATACTTGCGCAGGTGGACGGGCCGATTCACGGCTTTTGTTCCGGGATCGGGACCGGCGGCACGATCACCGGCATCGGCAAGGCTTTGAAGGAAAAAAATCCCAGCATGACGATTTGGGCGGTGGAACCGGAAAAAGCGGCGATTTTATCGGGAGGGCTGATCGGCACCCATATCCAGATGGGAATCGGAGACGGCATCATCCCTGAAATCCTGGATCGGCGGATTTATGACGATATCTGCATCACCACGGATGACGAAGCGCTTGAGATGGCGAAGAGGCTGGCCCGGGAGGAGGGTTTGATGTGCGGCATCTCCAGCGGCACCAACGTCGTCGCGGCCGTGAAGCTTGCAAAGAAGCTTGGAGCGGGAAAGACGGTCGTCACCGTGCTGCCGGATACCGCCGAACGCTACTTCTCGACGCCGCTGTTCGAAGAATAATTTCGACGGCTCACTGACGAAGGTAATCGCTACGATATGCTGAATGATCGATAATCCGGTTTTGAAAAAAGATTTGAAGGAGTATCGCATGATTGATTTAGAGAAACTGAAAACAATACTCACCGGGTACAAAGCATACTTTCCGAGCCATTGGGATGATGAAAAATATAAGTGGGAGGCCGTCAAGCATTTTCAGGAGCGCTGGGATATCGATGCCGGGAACTTTGGCGAGATGTTCAAGCAGGCTACGGATAAGACCTACAATCTGCTTTCATCAGGCTATACCTATCCCAGGGGAATGATCACAAATTTTGCCAAGGCCGACGGTGGAGCGGTTCGCGCAATGTTCCTGGCTCTGTTTGATGAGACCGTTGATTTGGCTGCAAGAGTTTATGCGTTCCAAGCCGCCTCGGAAGAACTCAGGGCGAAGTACGACGACGGAACGTGGCGTAACCATTATCAGAACACGAATGCGATCAGCACCTATTTATGGCTGCGCTATCCGGACAAATATTACATTTATAAGTATGAACTTTTCAGGGCCGCCGCATCCGAGCTGTCCGCTGATTATATGCCGAAAAGAAATGGCTCTGTAGATAGTTTGATCGGCGGCTATCGGATGTATGACGAAATATGTGCCGTTGTTAAGGCTGATAATGCCATTCGGGGTATGATTCGGAGCGCTTTAACGCCGGCGTGCTATCCTGATCCGGAAATGAAAACGGCTACCATCGATGTGGGATTCTATTTGGCCCGCTTTTATCCGGAGGAAAGAAAGTCCGAGAAAGAGGAAAAAGAATGGTTCCCGAAGGGCTATTCTCCAAATCTGAGCGTCGATGATTGGGTCGGCTTGCTTAAAGACGCCTCCGTCTTTACGGACAGCGCCCTTCAGATCGTAGCCCGTATGAAAGATTACGGCGGCCAGGCCACTTGCAAGCAGCTGTCGATTAAATATGGCGAGAGTCCGAACTTTTATAATGGGGTTTCTTCTGCTCTTGCACGCCGCATCGCAGAGAAGACTGCGTGCCCCGTTATGCCTACGGATACAGAAAACGCTAAGTGGTGGCCTATTCTTTACACTGGCAAGAACGCTGATAGAAGCGTTGAAGGTACCTATATATGGAGGCTGCGCAGCGAGCTGAGCGAGGCTTTGGATAAGGTCGACCTTAGTGGTGTGGCGCTGTATGCGGATACAAAGGAGAAAACCCACGGATATTGGTGGTTGACCGCTAATCCGAAGATCTGGAGCTTTGCCGATATTAATGTCGGCGAGGAACAGAGCTATACCCTCTACAATGAAAACGGGAACAAGAGACGCGTCTTCCAAAACTTCCTTGATGCAAAGGCAGGCGATATCGTTATCGGGTACGAAGCCAATCCGGTGAAGAAGGTCGTCGCTATCGCCCGTATCACGCAAGAAAACGATGGGAAGGCCATTTACTTTGAGAAGACCGAGGGGCTGTCGACGCCGATAGAGTATGCGGCGCTTCGGGAATGCCCCGAGCTTGATAAAATGGAGTTCTTCGTCCAGCCGAACGGCAGCCTCTTCAAGCTGACAAAGGGTGAGTATGGTTTTATCATAGATATCATCAGAGAAGAAAATCCTCTTAGGCAGCCGGATGGCGTTGTTCAAAAATACACAAAGGCCGATTTTTTGAATAAGGTTTATATGACCGAGGAGCGATACGACGTGCTTGAGGCATTGCTTCGCAGCAAGATGAACGTCATCCTGCAGGGCGCGCCAGGTGTAGGAAAGACGTTCACTGCGAAGAAATTAGCTTATGCCCTGATGGGCGAAGCGGATGATTCCAGAATCGAAATGGTGCAGTTCCATCAGAATTACTCTTATGAAGACTTTATCATAGGCTATCGTCCTGATGGCGCTGGCTTCAAACTGACGGAAGGTATTTTCTATCGCTTTTGCCAAACGGCGGCAAACCACCCGGAGAAGGAGTACTTCTTTATCATAGATGAGATAAACCGGGGAAACATGAGTAAAATTTTCGGCGAGCTCCTAATGCTGATTGAGAGGGATTATCGTGGAACGAAGGCGACGCTGGCATATAGCGGGATGCCGTTCTCTGTTCCGGGCAATCTGTACATTATCGGCATGATGAATACTGCGGATCGGAGTTTGGCGATGATAGATTATGCACTTCGCAGGAGATTCAGCTTCTTTGAGATGGAGCCGGGCTTTAATTCGGAGGGATTTACAAATTATCAGAGCTCCCTTGCCAACGAGACCTTTAACGCTCTGATCGACCAGATCAAGCTGCTCAACAAAGAAATCACAGATGACAAGTCCCTTGGCCGCGGCTTCCAAATCGGTCACAGCTATTTCTGCGGCAGAGGAAATGAGGGCTGTTCTAACGAGTGGATGCGTTCCGTAGTGGAATTTGACATATTGCCTATGCTTGGCGAGTACTGGTTTGATGCGCCTGCAAAGCTGCAGCGTTGGGAAAGGAATCTGCGCGGCCTGTTTGATGACTAAAGATAAGGGCATATTCATAAAAAACATATATTATATGCTTTCTTACGCTTTTCAGTTGTTGAAGCAATTAGACTATGAAGAGGTGTCCTCGGAGGCGTTTGAAATGGCCCAAGACCTCTTTGCTGCGATTCTTTCTAAGGGTATCGCGCGGCAGTTGAAGCAGGGGCTATACCGTGAATATATAACGAGGAATGAGACGCTTCCCGTGATGCGAGGAAAGTTGGATATGCCGGAAACGATGCGCAGTCGAGTCCGGCGTGAGCAGAAACTGGCCTGTGAATTTGATGAGCTCTCGGAAAATAATCTTCTCAATCAGATTCTGAAAACGACTATGCATTATCTGGTGCGGGATGATGGAGTGGAAGTTGATCGGAAGGCCTCGTTAAAAAAGATCTTGGTATTTTTCGATGGGATTGATCTATTGGCGCCGCCAGAAATACAGTGGAGCAGCCTGCATTATCAGCGAAGCAATACTAACTATGAAATGCTGATGAACATATGCTATTTCGTTTTAGACGGGATGTTGCAGACCACGGAAAAAGGCGGCTACAAGATGGCGGCTTTCTCGGATGAACATATGGCGCGTCTGTATGAAAAGTTTATTCTGGAATACTACCGTCAGCGCCATACTTATCTAACAGAGGTCAAGGCGGCTCAAGTGAAGTGGCACCTTGCCGGAGAGGATAGCGAGGCTATGCTTCGCTTCCTTCCGGTTATGCAGACGGATATCATGCTCCGGTTGAATGAAAAGATACTGATTATTGACGCCAAGTACTATGGACGGACGCTGCAGCGGCATTTTGATAAGTATACGCTGCATCCGGAAAACTTGTATCAGATTTTCACCTATGTGAAGAATCAGGATAAAGAGAACAGCGGAAATGTCGCCGGGATATTGCTTTATGCCAAAACAGAAGAAACTATAGCTCCTGATTGCATTTTTAATATGGGGGGCAATCGGATAGGCGCGAAAACGCTTGATTTGAATGCCGACTTCAAAGTTATATCCTCACAGCTGGATAAAATCGCGGAAGACTTCTTTAGCGTTAAGGCGGTATGAAGTGGTGGGTGGAAAAGGCGCCGGACGATTAGGTTAAGCATCGCCGGCTTCGATATTCTGCCTGCAAGCCAGTTATACTCCATTGAAAGTTCACGTGCGCAAAAAGGCAGGCCCTTTGTCGGGGCCTGCTTACTGTTGGACTGGTTGTCGAATCTTACTTCCTCCTGAGTACGAGCGCCGCGCCGCAGAGGGCGAGCGTCGCGGCTCCGAACGCTCCGGCGTTGCAGCCGCCGGATGAGCCGTCGCACGGCTCGGAGTCGATGCGGTCTGAGTAATGAGTCGTGATGTTCTCGTTGCGGTCTATAGTGCCGACGTGGTTGCCGCCGTTGCTGGCGAACTTGCCGTCGTAGCGCGCCTTCCAGAGTTCGCCCGTCCAAAAGGGGAATTCGCTCGGATCGCTCTCCGCCGTGATCATACCCTCGGGCGGATACTTTTCTTTGTTTACCTGCCGTCTTGCCTCGGCCGTCTCTTCGTCGGTGTAGTTGATGCTGACGTCCTGCGCCGTCTTTTTGTCGCTGCTTACGACATAGTTGTTTATGATCTCGCAGTTTTTGAACGTCGCTTCGCCGACGGTTTTCATCACGTTGTCGGCGTGCGAGCCGTCGAACGCGTAGAGCCCCGCGCCGTCGGCCGTCGCTTCGTTGCCGCTGATCGTGCAGTTCTCGAGGGTCACGGTGCTCGCGACGTCTAAGATCATGCCGCCGCCGCGATTGGCCCTGTTGTTGACGACCCGGCAGCCGACCATCTTCGCCGCCGAACTGTAGAAGAGGATGCCGCCGCCGTAGCCGAGGCTGTTGGCGGTGACGTCGTTGTCTTTGAATACGCAGTTCTCGAAGTAATTCTCTTTGTCGTTTTCCGAGTTGATGTAGGCGCCGCCGCCGCGTCCGCCCTTATGTCCGCTGACGGTGCAGTTGTACATCTTCACATTGCCGCCCCAGTCGCCGCCGCGCTTGGCGCCTTTGCCCGGGTCGACGTAGATGCCGCCGCCGCGCGAGCCGCTGCTGTTGTCGCGGATGTCGCAGCTCGTAAGGATCGCGCTGCCTTTGAGGTAAAGGCCGCCGGAGCGGTCCTTGCCTACGTTCTCGGCGATCGTGCAGTTGTCGAACGTGACGGTCGCCTTCGGCTCTATAAAAAGAGCGGCGCCTCCCTGCTCCGTGTGCACGCCGGCCACTGTTCCGTTCTTGACGATTTTACAGCCCTCGAACGCGACCCGGCTGCCCTCGCCGATGAACGCGCCGCCGCCGGAAGCCGTCTGCGCACCGCCGCCTTCGGTTATCGTGAGGTCTTTGAGCGTGACCTTCGCGCCGTCGGCGGTGACGCCGCTTATGTAAAAGCAGCGGACCTCTCCCGCGCCCGATACCGTGTGCCCGGCGCCTTCGATCGTGATCGGCTTGCCGATGACTATGCCCTCTGCGCCGACCGCGCCGTCGGCCGCCGGGTCGTAGCTGTAGTCGTCGGCGAGCGCGACCGTCGCGCCGTTGCCCGCCGCGTCGATCACTCCCTGAAGGTCGCTGAAATTACCAGCTTCAGCGGCCGCGCCGCCGAACAGGAGCAGTGCCGCGCACAAAATACCCACATACTTTGCTGCCGTTCGTTTCAATTTGAAGCCCCCCTAATTATTTTGTTGTTGCAACTTTGTACCAACTTACTGATTATCGTATACCGAGGGCTTCTCTGTCTATTTTTTGGTCAGTTGAATTTATTTTTGCCACTTTGTTTCATTTATATTTTTTGAGAGATTGACCGTGATTTGTATTAAAAACATATAATGAGTTTTTCGCTTCGATTCCCTCGCCTCCCTCCGGCCACGCCTCGGGCTCAGAGCGAGTGCAGGATTTTTTCCACCTCTTTATTTTCTTCGGGAAGTCCTATCGAAAGGCGCACCGCAGGCATGCCTCGGCACGCCATGAAGCGCGCGGCTATCCCTTTTTCTTCGAGCGCCGTTTTGAGCGCGTCTCCCTTTTCTCCCGGGAACAGGAGGATGAAGTTCGCGCGCGACGGCACGAAGCGTATGCCGCGCTCTTTAAGGACGGCGCTGAGCTTTTCGCGCTCTTCCGCCGTCCTCGTCCGCGTTTCGCTCAGGAAGGCTTCTTCGTTGAGAGCCGCCGACGCGCCGGCTTCGGCCGCCGCCGTTACGCAGTAGGGCTCGCGCACGCGATAGAGGCAGTCTATCAGCATCGGGTGCGCCGCTCCCCAGCCGACGCGCAGCCCCGCAAGGGCGAATATTTTTGAGAAGGTGCGGCATATCATCAGATTTGGAAAATCTTTGAGCAGAGGGAAGGGCTCGGCGTCGTCGGCGCCGCTGAATTCCGCATAGGCCTGGTCGAGTATCACGATGACGTGCCTCGGGATTTTTTCAAGCATCGCACGGATGCCGGCCGTTTCGGCGAGCGTGCCGGTAGGGTTGTTCGGGTTGCAGAAGAAGAGCATTTTCGTCGCCGGCGTTACCGCTTCGGCGAATTTCGCCGGTTCCTGCTCAAACGCGGCAGAGAGCGGGACCTTTACGACCTTCGCGCCGGCTATCGCGGCGTTCGAAGCGTAAACGCCGAAGGTACATTCGCCGCAGACTACTTCGTCGCCTTTATCGAGGAATGCGCGCGAGAGCATCGTAAACATGCCGTCAAGGCCGTTCGACGTGATGATCTGCTCCGGCGCGAGTCCGAAGCGCGCGGCGAGCTTTTTGCGCAGCGCCGTGTTCCTGCTGTCGGGGTAGCGGTTGCCCTTTTCGAGAGCGGCGCGCATCGCTTCGAGCGCGCCTTTAGGCACTCCGGCGTTGTTTTCGTTCGCCGAGAGTATTATCTTCGGCTCCGAGATCGGCGCGGCGTCGTAGGGCGCTACATTCCTGACGGAAGGGCGCGTCAGTTTTTCAAAATATTCTTTTAAATCTTCCGGCATAAAAATTTTCCTCCCTTGTTTTTAATCGAAGGAGTCGGAGAGGGCGTCCGCCACCGCCTCTTCTGTCGTGTCGTATCTGAATTCCGCTTCGGGCAGCATGGTGCCTATTGCGGCGAAGCGCCCCCTTCCGAAGGCCTCCGCCGCCTGCATGTCGCTCGCCGTGTCGCCGAAGAATACGGGCGACGACGCGCCGAGGCGGCGGCAGAGTATTTCAAGCCCCAGCGGCGACGGCTTCGTTATGCCGCTGTCCGATTTGATCACGAGCTCGTCGGGGAAGTCCTCCCAGCCGAGGCTCTCCTTCGCGAGCTCCCATTCGAGCGTGTCGCGGCCGGAGTATATCGCAGCCGGCGCGCCGAGCTCGCGCCAATGCCTATTCAGCATCGGCGTTTCGAGCAGGTGCAGCCCCTTCCCCTTCGTCCCGTAAAGCTCCGAGCATAATTTTCGGATTTCGCGGCGCGGCGCGGCCTCTCCATATTTGATCGCCACCCATTCGCCTAGGGGGTCTTTATAATCCGCGATCTCGGCGGCTAGCTTCCAGGCGCGCGGCAGAGCGTGCGAGAGCAGCTTTTCTCCGCTCGCCGCGGCGACGCAGAGGAGCGTCCAGGCGATGTCGTAGTCGTCGTTGAAGGCGCCGTGACGCTTCAGCACGCGCTCCATGTCGGCGTCGTATCCGCCGCAGTCCGCCGCGCCTCCGCAATATTTTTCCCAGCCCTTCATGACGGCCCGCTTTATCACCTCGGGAAACGATTCCCGCACGTCGAGCAGTACGCCGTCGACGTCGAATATCAAAGCGTCGGCTTTGAAATTTCCCTTCATCTTCATCTCCCCGTTCCATTCGCGGCTCTTTTCCGCGGCTTGCCGCGCCTTAAAATGTCATAAATACTTCTCCGCGCCGTTTGCAAAAACCGCATTAAGATGATATTATATATCGCACGTAAAAAAATATCAAGCTATCTATTTAGCTAAGTAAAATAATAGCATGGCTGAAGAAAGGATGACGCGTATGATAAGAAATCCGAAAGGCTGCGACAATATCGGCGGGGCGCTCGCCGCGAACATGGAAGAGTGCAGAGGCGCGCTGATGCATTTATTTTCCCTTTACGGATATCATCCCTTCAGCCCGGCGGAATTCCAGCTGATAGAGGACGTTTGGGGCAAGCTCTCGACGGCGCGCGCCCGCAGGCTCATCCCGGTGATGTCGCCGCTCGGCGAGCCGTGCGTGCTTCGCGGCGACCTTACGCTTTCCGCCGTAGCGTATCTCGCGGGGCACCACACTCAAAGCGAATGGCCTCTGCGCCTATCTTATGCGGACAGAGTCTATTCCGTGCCGGCGCCGCCGAAGAGCAACCTCGAGGAGAGCCAGGTCGGAGTGGAGCTGATAGGCTGCGACGACGAGGGCGCTGATGCGGAGGCCGCGGCGCTGCTTTTCCGCGCGCTCGACCTGCTCGGCATCGAAAATTCCGCGGTCGTGCTCGGCGACGTCTCGTTTTTGTCGTACCTCTTCTCGCCGCTGCCGCAGGCTCTTTCTTCCGAACTTGCCGACGCGCTGAGCGAAAGGGCCTATACGAGGTACAGCGCGCTGCTCGGCTCGGCGCCGCTCTCAGGCGAGAAGCTGCGGCTGTTGAAGCGCATCCCCCTTCTCAAAGGAAATGCGGCCGTGATAGGCGAGGCGATGGCCCTGCTGGACGATCCCGGGATACTGATGCCGCTCAGGCGGCTCTGCGGCGAGCTCTGCTCTCTCGGCTACGAAAGGCGGCTGCGCGTCGACCTTTCCTTCGTGCGCGACCTCGGCTACTACAGCGGCCCGATCTATAACGCCTATTCCGCGGACGGCGCGCTGCTCGGCGGCGGCGGACGCTACGACGGGCTGCTCGCGGCGGAGGGCATCGGGGGGCAGGCGGTCGGCTTCGGGCTCAACCTTAAGGAGCTCGCGTCGCACTGCGCCGCGCAGCAGCGCGCGCCCCTCGTGACTCTCTGGTGCGGCGGCTGCAAGTCTTCCGACGCGCTGCGCTATGCGGACGCGCTTTCCAAGAAGGACGTTTTGTTCGAGCTCTCGTGGACGAGGGACGCGGAGGCGTCGCGCGCCGGCGCGAAGCGGCGCGGCTCCCGCTGGTGGGCGGATCTCGGCGCTAAGAGCGCGCTTATGCTCGCGCGCGATCGCGCGGCGTCGCTCAAAGATTTTGAAGAGGAGGCGCTCTCATGCTGACCTTAGCGCTTCCCACCGGGCGCTCGTTCGGCGAATGCGTGAAGATACTCGAGTGTTCGGGGCTTCCCGTCTCCGGGCTGAAAGACGCGGGGCGCAGCCTCGTTATAGAGGAAGGCGCGTTCCGTTACATCCTGTCTAAGCCCTCCGACGTCCCGGCGATGGTCTATTATGGAGCGGCCGACCTCGCCCTCGCGGGCAACGACGTGATAGAGGAGGCGGGCATAGCGCTCGCCGAGCTGCTCGACACTGGGCTCGGCCGCTGCCGCATGGCCGTCGCCGGGCCGTCGGAGATCGCCGAGAAATTCCGCGGCGGCGCGCAGCGCCTGATGGGGCTGAAGGTCGCGACGAAATACGCGCGCCTCGCCGAGAGGACCTTCGCCGGCTGGGGAGTCCAGATAAAGCTGCTGAAGCTGAACGGCTCCGTCGAGCTCGCTCCCGCGCTCGGCCTCGCGGACTGCATATTCGACGTCGTACAGACGGGAAAGACGCTCGAAGCTAACGGCCTTTCCGTTATAAAAGAAACCTTGCCGGTGTCGCTGCGCCTCGTCGCGGGCGTTTCGTCGATCCAGCTGCGCTGGAACTCGATATTCGGCGTCGTCGGCGCTGTAAATTCGGCTGTGGAGGCGAAAAAATGGAAGCAAGGATAGTAAGGCGCACAAAAGAGACAAGCATAGAACTGATTTTGAACGATGAATTCAGCGAAAGGAAAATATATATAAATTGCGGCTTTTTGGCGCATATGATCGACCTGCTCTGCCATCGCGCCTCTTTAGGCGTTGAGCTGACGGCGCACGGCGACATAGAGGTAGACTCGCACCACCTGACCGAGGACGTCGGGATGGTGATGGGGCAGGCGCTGCGCAGAATCGCCGCGGAACGCCCGATACGCCGCTACGCGTCGGCGCTGCTGCCGATGGACGGCTCCTTAGCGCGGATCGCGCTCGACTTCAGCGGACGCGGCGGCCTCTGGTGGCGCGGCGAATTCCCGTCGCAGAAGTGCGGCGACTTCGACACGGAGCTCGTCCCAGAATTCTTCGCCGGCTTTGCGCGCGAAGCGGGGCTGACGCTGCACATCGCGCTGCTTGAGACGGACAACTCGCATCACGCGGCGGAGGCCGTATTCAAAGGCGTCGGGCTCGCGCTGAAAGAGGCGCTTGCGCCCTCTGAAAGCGCGCCGAGCACGAAGGGCGTCTGGCTGTGATCGTCTTTCCCGCTGTAGACCTCTACGGGGGCAGGGCGGTGCGCCTCCTGCGGGGCGACTATTCGAAGATGCGCGGATACGCCGTCGACCCCGTGGAGGCGGCGAAGGGCTTCCGCGACGCCGGCTGTTTACAGATTCATATAGTCGACCTCGAAGGGGCGAAAGCGGGAGAGCCGAAGCATCTGGACGCGCTCGAAAAAATCGCCGCGCTCGGCCTCTTCGTGCAATACGGCGGCGGGCTGCGCAGCGCCGACGCGGTCGCGCGCGCGCTGAATTCCGGCGCGTCGCGCGTGATGGCCGGCAGCCTCATATTTAAGGATATGATGCGCGCGCCGGAGCTGGCTGCGCGCTTCGGCGGCAAAATAATGGCCGCCGTGGATGTAAAAGAAGGAAAAGCCGCTTACGCCGGCTGGCTGAAAAAGAGCGCGCTGAGCGCGCGCGAGGCGGTGGAGCGCCTTTCCTCCGCGGGCTTTTCGTCGTTCCTGATAACGCAGACCGAGCGCGACGGAACGATGGGCGGCACGGACGCCGATTTCTACCTTCCCTTTACTGTTAAGGGCAGGTATATCGCGGCGGCCGGCGGCGTGACGGACGAACGCGATATCGCGGCGCTCGCGCGCGCCGGCCTCGACGCGGCGGTAATAGGAAAAAGCCTTTACGAAGGCGGAATCACGCTGAAAGCCGCTCTTGCCGCGGCAAAAAGCGCTTAGAAAGAGGAAAAAGATAAATGATGAAACTTGACCTTGCCAAAATAAAATTCGACGGCGCCGGGCTCGTCACCGTCGTCGTACAGGACGCTCTGACGGCGGAGGTGCTGATGACGGCGTGGGCTGACGCCGAGGCGCTCAGGCTCACGGAAGAGCGCGGCGAGCTCGTCTTCTGGAGCCGTTCGCGCTCTTGCCTCTGGCACAAGGGCGAGACGAGCGGCAACAAAATGCGGCTGCGCGAGATGAGGATAGACTGCGACGGCGACACGCTGCTCGCGCTCGTCGATCCGGCCGGCCCCGCGTGCCACACCGGCCGTCGCAGCTGTTTCCACAGGACGCTCTTCGGCGAGGGGGGCGCCGGCGAGCCGACCTTCCTCGGCAGGCTTTTCCGCTATCTGAGCGTCAGGAAGAACGACAGCCCCGACGAAAGCTATACCGCGCGGCTGCTCTCCTTGGGCCTTTCGCGCGTCGCGCAGAAGGTCGGCGAAGAGGGCGTTGAGACGGCGCTGGCCTGCGCTACGCGCGACAAAAACGGCTTCCGCCGCGAAGCGGCCGACTTACTCTATCATCTGCTCGTCGCCTGCATAGCTTCCGGCGTCTCCCTCTCCGACGTATTGAGCGAGCTCGCGTCGCGCCACAAGGAAAAGAAAAAATGATCGGCGTGATAGATTACGGCGCGGGAAACCTCCGCAGCGTCGAAAACGCGCTTTCGGCGCTCGGCGCGGAGTGCGAAACGGCGGCCTCCGCCCGCGATATAGAAAGGGCGGACGCGCTGATACTTCCCGGCGTAGGGGAGTTCGGCAGCGCCGTTAAGGAGCTCTCTCGGCGCGCTCTCTGCGGCGCGATAAAGGGCGCCGCGGCGGACGGCGTGCCGCTGCTCGGCATCTGCCTTGGGATGCAGCTGCTCTTCGGCGCGAGCGAGGAAGCGCCTGAGGCGCGCGGGCTCGGCATACTTGCAGGGCGTTCGCTGCGTTTCCCGGACGGCCCGGGGCTGAAAGTCCCGCACACCGGCTGGAACTCGATAACGCCGCTTAAAGAATCGGCGCTTTTGAGCGGAGTGCGCGCCGGTAGCTGCATGTACTTCGTCCATTCCTTCTTCGTCCGCTGCGACGAACGGGCGGACGCCGCGGCGGAAGCGTTCTACGGAAGCCGCTTCGACGCCGCGGTCGAGCGCGGGAACGTCTTCGGCTGTCAGTTCCACCCGGAAAAGAGCGGAAGCGCCGGCCTTTCGATATTAAAAAATTTCATAAAAATTTCAGGAGGAAAATAAAATGTTTGCCAAGAGAATAATACCGTGCCTGGATATTAAAGAGGGACGCGTCGTGAAGGGCGTCAACTTCGTAAAGCTGCGCGACGCCGGCGACCCCGTCGAATGTGCCGCGGCCTACGAAAAGGCGGGGGCCGACGAGATCGTCTTTCTCGACATCGCCGCGACGAGCGACGGAAGGAAGACGGTCTCCGATCTGGTGCGCCGCGTCGCCGAGAAGGTCTTCATACCGATCACGGTCGGCGGCGGCATAAGAAGCGCGGAGGACATACGCGAAATACTGCGCGCCGGAGCCGACAAGGTCTCGCTGAACACGGCGGCGGTGAAAAATCCGGCGCTGATAAGTGAAGCGGCGGAAAAATTCGGCCGACAGTGCGTCGTCGTCGCGATAGACGCGAAAAAGCGCGGCGACAGCTACTGGGAGGTAGTTACCTCGGGAGGCCGCGTGCCGGAGCACATCGACGCCTTCGGCTGGGCCGTGAAGGCCGAAGAGCTCGGAGCCGGCGAAATACTTCTGACGAGCATGGACCGCGATGGTACGAAGGCCGGCTACGACCTCGAACTGACGGAGCTCATTTCATCGTCGGTAAAAATCCCCGTCATCGCCTCCGGCGGCGCCGGAGCGCCGGAAGACTTCTACGACGCGCTGACGAAGGGCAAGGCCGACGCGGCGCTTGCGGCCTCGCTCTTCCACTTCAACGAGGTACCCATCCCGGAGCTTAAGGAATATCTATCGCTGAAGGGCGTGCCTGTGAGGAAGTGAGCGCCGCCAGACGCGCCTTAAGCGCGTGAGGGAATCGCGCCCGTATGAAACAGGCGGCGGAGCAGAGTGGATACATTTCACGCAACTCCGCCGCTTTAATTTTATTCACATATAATCGAGTTAAAATTTAAGGGGTATATTTCAAATGCGTACAGCTTTGTTTTTGAAGGTCAATGAGCGTACTCGCGCTTTGCCGTTTTGATAATGCGCCCCTTTTTCGCGTTTTATTTATAGATATACGAGTTCCGCCGGTGAAAATGTTATAATATGACAATGTACGGCACGAAAGCCGAGGTTTTTGCCGACGTGCCGCCCGCCCGGAAGCGTGAGCCGCCGCAGGGGTACGGGGAATCGTCGATTCTGGGAGGTAGGGATTTGCTCGCAAAGTACGCGCAGGAAATATCTGAGTATCTGAGCTCCATGATGGGGCGAAGCATAATCATCACCGACATCAACGGCATAATCATCGGCGCTCCAGCAAAGGAGAGGATCGGGGAATTCCACCCGCCGTCCATCCCGTGCATAAAATATAAAAAAATGAGCTTCGACGACGCCGAAGGCGCGAAGAAGCTCGGAGTCTGGTACCCGGGCTCGACGGTGCCGCTCTTTTACAACGGTCGCGTGATAGGCACGGCTGCGATCGCCGGGGAGCCGGAGGTCGTGCTGCAGTTCACGATGCTCGTCAAGAATCAGATCGAAAGCATGTTGCGCGAGAAGATATATTCGCCGGGCGCCGGCTCGCCGCAGAAAAAGATAAACGAGCTCGTGCACGACATCGCGTCCTTCGACCCCGCGAGCGGCGACCACGCGTCGCTTACGCTGAAGGGCGCGCATATCGGCGTCGACCTCGACAGGCCGCGAGGCGCGATAGCGGTCTTCTTTTCCAACTTCTGCGGGCTCGGCGGCCTTGAAAACAATCCGGTAAAGATCACTTACGAAAATTACAGCGACCCGATAGAGGCCGAAATAGATTACTCGGCGATGCACGGGCGCGTGATAGTCCTGTTGCGCGAAATATTCCAGGACCCGCAGGCGATAATCGCGAGCGTCGCGCGCGACCGCTTCGCCGTGATATGCCCGAGGGAGACCGACGATAAAAAGTCTCCAGACGAAGAGATAGAGGCGCTCTGCGACTCCGCAGATAAAATTTACAGCAAGCTTAAGAGCGCGTCGCTTGAAACGATCGTCGGCGTCGGCTTCCCGGCGCGCAATCTCTTCGAACTGCCCGCCGCCTATAAAAACGCGTGGGAGGTCGCCGGCATCGCGGAGAAGCTTTCGATGCCGCCCGGTGCGTACAGCTTCAACAGGTTGCTCTTAGAGGGCATCCTGTCGTCGGTTAAGCAGAACGTGGCGCTGCGCTATATCGACAAGAAGCTCTCCGACGCTGAAAGTGAGAGCGACGCGCAGATGCTGATAGAGACCTTCAAGGCCTACTGCGAATCGTTCTTCAGCAAACAGAGGGCCGCCGAGAGGCTTCACCTTCACAGGAACACGCTCTCTTACCGCCTCGCGAAGCTCGAGGAGTACCTCGGCATCTCTATGGAGGACTTCAAGCAGGTCATGGCGTTTTATCTCGCCCTCGGGATACGCGATCTGCATAAGAAAGGATGCGCGCGCTAAAGCGTTCTGCGGTAAAAAACAATATAAGCAAAAAGCGGCGGAGGCGGGCTTGTTCCCGTCTCCGCTGCTTTCCTCCCGTCGGGCTTGAGGAAGGGGCTATTTCGTGCTGTCCGTGATCTTCTTCATTTCCGTCTTGAACTCGGCCATCAGATCCTTGCCCTTCGTTTCGTCGAGCTTGCCCCACGTCGAAGCGAAGGCGTCCATAATAGGTTTGAGTTCTTTAGGCGTGTACATGTGGACTTTTATGCCCTTCTTGCGCATAAGGTCTAAGTACTTCATGTCGTTCGCTTCGGCCGTCTTGATGGAGTTGGCCGCCATCTTGGCGGCCGCGGCCTGCAGTATCTTTTTGTCGGCGTCCGAGAGCTTCTCCCATAGCTTGCCGCTGATCATTATGCCGAGGCATTCAGTGTTCTTGTTATAGTTGTACCAGTGTTTGAGGACGTCGCCGAGCGCCGTGTAGGCCGCGACGATAGAGTAGCCGGTGTCGCCGTCGCATACGCCCGTCTGGATCGACTGATAAACGTCGGCGAAGGGGATGGAGATCGTGCGGAAGTGCGCGCCCTCGAGCGCCGTCTTGAAGACGTCCATGTTCGGTATGCGGAGCAGGACTCCCTTGTCGATCTTCGGGTTAAGCGGCTCCCTCAGTCCTTTCGTGGTGCCCATTCCGACCATGCCCTCAAGGTACATTCCGAGCAGCTTGACGCCGAGCTCTTTGTTGAACTCGTCCATCTTTTTGAAGAACCACCCGTTCGGGTCGTAGACCTTCGCGACCTGCTTATAGCTGCTTGTGTAGCCCTGTACGTAGATGAGGTCCATTCTGTTGTCGAACTGGCTCGGGAAGGAGATGGCAGCCATTTCTATCGTACCGCGGATGAGCTCCTCGTAAACGAGCGAATAGTCGCCGAGCTGATTTGCCGGATAGACCTTGACCTGGATGCGTCCCTGCGTCTTTTCTCCGACCTCTTTGGCGAAGCCGTTCATAGCGATCGTCGCGTGGTGGTCGGGCGGGTTCTGCCCCGCGAATTTGACGATGAGCGGTGCCGCCTGCGCCCCCTGCGCGAGCAGCGCGGCGGAGATTACTGCCGCCGACAGCGATGTGAGGTGCTTGATGACGCCTTTTTGAAGCATAAGAATCTCTCCCTTTTTTATTTATGGCGTTGCAAAAATTATCTGCTTTCTTTTCTTGCCTCGGCCGCCCTTGTAGGAAGACGCGACAGGTCTGATACCACCGCGATGCCCATCTCTTCGAGCCTGTCGCTGACGTCTACCGGCGTCGTGCCCTCTTCGGTGTTCTGGTTGAGCACGCCGCCCATGCAGACCGGGACCTTGTAGTCCTCCTCCTCCATCTCGTCAAGGAGGTTTCTCGAATATTCGAGGGCCATTCCGTTGTGCGTGCTTACGAAGATCATCTCCGCGCCGCACTTTGCGGCTTCAGATACGACCTCGTCGGGGTTGCGTTCGGCGCCGATGTTCACGACGTCCGCGCCGGCCGCGCCGAGGAGGCGGCTTATCAAAAGCAGGCCGTGCTCATGCACGTCAGTCGAGGCGGCGAGGACCTTTATCCCGGAGAGCTTTGCGCGCGTCTCCGCGCTCTCGTAGCTCGGACGCCAGAGCTCCACCTGTTCGAGCGTCCTCGTGAATATGTCGTTGGGAATCGGCGCGTCCTCCGTCGTTTTGCGTCCCGCGCCGGGGTTGAGCTCCTCTTCGAAGGCGCGCGGGCCGATCTTTTTCAGGACGTAAAGCATCTGTACCGCGTCCCTCGTGTCCACGCCGCAGTCGGCGAAGAAGGCGAGCGCGTTGGCGTATATCCTCTTTCCCTTTGTGCAGACGGACCTCGCGAAGTTTTTGCTGGCGGTGAAATCGAAGTGCGGATGCATTCGGCGCGCGATCTTTTCCATGTCGTGGGCCCACTGCTGAATTTCGCATATCTCGTCGAGCGACGGCGCGCGCAGCGCCTCGGTGAAAGGCACTGGCATCAGCCCGTGTCCCGTCGGGCATTCGATTTGCGCCATGATGTCCCAGAGCAGGTATTCCGTCGCCAGCTTGCGGTTCTCCTCCGGTTCCGTGCTTGCCGAGATCGTGTCGCCGTAGAACATCGAGCCGACGCAGTCGTGCCCGTGTATCTCGTCGAGCGCGAAGACCCAGCCGGTGCGCTTGATCGGATCCGACACAAGGCCCCCGACGCAGTGCGCGAGCTTCGCGCCGAGCAGCTCTTCGACGATATATTTTTCGAGATAAGCCCACGCCGCGCCTGTCGCGCAGTCGAGGAAGAGCGCGCCGAAGCCGTCGTCGAGGTAAGAGTGCATCAGCGTCCCCCTGTCGCGCAGTACGCCCATTATGCCGATGGCTTTGACGGTCTCTATCGTTGTGATGTCTGCGCGCTTCCACATCGGCGCCTCGTGCGCGAAGAACTGCGAGAGGTTGCCGACCGTCGTTACCCCGGCGCGCAGTGCGGCGACCGCGTTAGTCGTCGACGCTGGGAAGCCGATTATGAAGTCGCCCATATGAGGCTGTATGGGGGCCGCCCGCCCCACGCCGCGCCAGTCCTCTTCCGTTTCGAGGTACGGCCCGCTCTCCTGCGGCGCAGATTTTCTCATCTCCGGCGGCAGGGACATCCTGCGGTCGAGGCAGATGCCGGCACGGTCGACCCTGAAGCCGTTCGCTTCGGCGTAGTCGTAGAGCCCGCCGAGCGCCTGCTCGGTTTCCTTCCACGTGTTCATGCCTATATGCGCGTGATACATGATGCGCCCCTCTTTTATGCAGCGGCGCTTATATTCCAGCTCCGACGAGACGTCGAATTTTTCCATGAATTTTGTGCGGCCTATCGTGACCTCGGAGGCTATCCTGCGCGATTCCTCCAGAACAGCGGCGGCTTTGGGAAGCTGCGCTTCTTTAAGTATTTCTGAAATCCGTTCTTTCAGCGCCGTTATCATAACGATGCCCCCTAATATTACCTTTCGTCCTTTACGATAAAACTCTATCCTAAAAGATTACGGCGGTCACTGTAAATTTTTGAAAAAACTTGAACGTTCGCGGATTTGAATATGTGCAAAATATACAATCAAACGAATTCTTTGAAGAATTTAAATAAATTATTAAACATATTATTGTGCGTTATGCATAAACGCGCGCCCGCCGAGCCTCGCCGAAGCGAGGCGCCGAGGGACTTTCTCCCTTCCGACGTACTCGTACTCCTCGCTTATCTCGACGGAAACGCCTTCGAAGCCCATCTGCGCGGCGCTCTTCGTCAGATACGCGGCAAGCGCGGCGCGCGAGCGGGCCAAAACGTCTTCGAATACCTCGCCCTTTATCTGCCTTTCGGGGAGGAAGGCGTAGAATTCGCCGTCGAAGAAGCTGTGCTGCAGCGAAACGCTGCACGAAAGAGATAGAGAGCTCGACGCCGCTCCGACCGCGCTCGCTATTTCGGCAAGCTCAGGCACCGTGCAGCCTGCGGCTTTAGCGTAGGCCGGCGCCGGAGCGCCGACGCATACGCGCCTTGCCGTTCCGAGCCGCACGAATTCGTCCGACAGCCTTTTTGAGACCTCGCGGCGGACCGCGCGTGCGAAATCGGCGCCGGAGAGACCTATGCGCTTTCCCAGCCCGACAGACGCGGAAAGGCTTTTCTCGCTGCCGCCGAGGCCCGCCGCGCCGAGCGCCGCCAGCGCGTCGGTCGGGGTGTAGGCGCAATCTTCGCCGGCCGCCGCGCGGCAGCAGGGGACGACCCTTTCGGGGCCTATTTCGAGCGCGCCTTCCTTCGTCACGCAGACTCTGCTGTCTCCTCCGAGCGCGACCGAGCGGATCTCGAGCGACGGTATCATAGTTCTGTACGCGCCTATCTCGGCGCCGCCCTCCGAGAACAGCGCTTTCCCGCCGCGTACCTCGCCTATGTCGGTGGAGGTGCCTCCCATGTCGGCGATCAGCGCGTCTCCCTCTTTAACTCCGGCGAGCAGCATCGCGCCCCTCATGCCAGCCGCCGGACCGGAAAAGAGCGTTTCGAGAGGGAAGCGCGAGCACCAGCTGCCGCATACGAGCGAGCTGTCGCTGCGCACGAACATCACCGGACAGCTGAGCCCGTGCGAGGCGGCGCAGAGCTCCACGCCGCCGATAAGCCTGAGCGTGAGGTCTATCAGAGAAGAGTTCAGATATGCCGATAGCGTGCGCTTGACGGAGTTGAGCTTCGAGCGCGCCATTTCGTGTCCGCAGGTGATTCCGGCGCAGCCCGCCCTGCTGATGATAGCGGCGGCTTCGACCTCGTGCGCCGGGTTGCGCGGCGAGTAAAGAGAGGATACCGCGAAAAATTCTCCCGCATGCTCCTTCGCGAATCTTGCGACGGCGTTTCTGTCGAGCGGGGTGCGCTCCTCGCCCCAGGAGGTGTGCCCGCCGCTCACGGAAATGAAGGCCGAAGGCGAGGCGACGGAAAGGATTTCATTTTTTATATGCGGGAAGTCGTCGTAGCCTATGAGGACGAGGGCGACCGGCGAGCCCTTGCCTTCGAGTATCGCGTTTGTCGCAAGGGTGGTCGAGATGTTCAGAGAAATTATCTCCCGCGGAGATGCGCTGCGTATGAATTTCCCGATCACCGCTTCGATGGAGCTTTTATAGTCCAAATGGTTCGTCGGCGCCTTTGTGAAAGCCGCTATTTCGCGTTTCCTCGTATCGTAGAGGACCCCGTCCGTGTTCGTCCCTCCGACGTCGATGCCTATAGTCAGCCTCTTCCGCGAATCTTCGCACATTGCCGCCACCGTCCCGCGATGATATTTTATTTTTGCCGCTATCCTAAATAAAATCCCGCAAATTGTCATTATCGGAGGGCACAAGCTGAACGCGGCGCGCCGCCGCTTCGTTGTGCAAAACGCCAGCGGCGCGTAAAAAGCGCCTGACGAAGAGAGGCTTCGCCGAAGGGCTCGGCGGGCGGCGCTCCCCTGCGAATTGCGGGCGAGCCGCCTAAAAATAAAAAGGGGCGCGCTGCGGCGAGAAATCGCCTCTGCGGCCCACTGCCGTTTAAAATTTTATATAGTCATTCAACTTGTATGCGATAACGTAGGACGAAAAATGAGCGCCTCGTTTATTTTTTATGTTTTTGTCACGCGGATTTGCTCAAGAGCAACGCCCTTCGCACTTTTTTTTTCGTGAGCGGCGTCAGCCGCGAACAAATCCGTGTAATATACTTCGTCAATTATACAAGGAGCGTCCGTCAAGAATGTATTTTACAGCGCGTTCTCCTAGGCCTTTAGAATATACTGTCATGAGTTTCGGATACGCCTTATCCTTACTCTTGTATAGTTGACGTAGTTATAATATCGCTATTTATCCATCCAGCGCCCTTTATTCTTCACGAAGAGATGGCGCAGGGCCTGCGCGACGGGGCCGGGGCGTCCGTTTCCTATCTTTACCGCTCCGACGCGTACGACGGGAAGTACTTCCTTCACGCTGCCGGTGATGAACGCCTCGTCGGCTTCGGCGAGCTCGCTTTCGCGCGGGCAGCGCTCTTCGACCTTGAAGCCGTTCTCCGCGGCGAGAGTCAGGATGATGTCGCGCGTTACTCCCTTCAGGACCTTGCCCACCGGGGCCGTGACGATCTTTCCCTCCTTGCAGATGAAGAAGTTGCTGCTCATCGACTCAGTAACTTCGCCCTCCGGCGTGATGTAGAGCGATTCGAACTTAGCGTCTTCGGCCTTGCCGAGCGGGATGAAGCCGAAAAGATAGTTCGTGCTCTTGATGAGGGGGAAGGGACGCGCGGTGTGGTTCGGCACGAGGACGACGCCTTTCTCCCTCTCCTCGGGCGTGGGGCCGTGAGAGTCCTCGAAAATCACGAAGAAGCGCGGATTCGGGAAAACTCCCCTGTTGTTGACGTCCCCGCCGGTTATATAGGGTTTAGCGAGGCCGTCGAAACCTCTGTTTTCCTCCTGCGCGAGCCATCCGCGGATGACGCCGGGGAGCTTCCCGATTATACCCGCCGCCTCTATCCCAGCGCCCGCCACGCTCCCCGCCAGTCTGTCAAGGTGCATGGTCATTGCGAAGGGCGTACCGTCGTATATCCTTATAGATTCAAAGGCCCCCACTCCGCGCTGGATCGCCAGGTCCGTCAACGGCAGAGAGCATTCCTCCATCGGGGCGTATTTTCCATCGTAATAGCATACAGCCACTTGCAATACCTTCTTTCGATCCAAATAAAAAATTATCTCGGCCGGCCGCATTTCGGCCAATTCACAAAAGTATACCACTACGCGGCGCGCCGCGGCGGATTTCCGGAGCAAACGCCGTCCATCCGCGGCTGTTTTCGCTGTCGTTGCCTTGTCCAAAGAGACGCGTCGGGAGACGGCCTTCGCGCGCCCGCCTGTTCGAATATAGCGAGCGCGCCCTTCAGTTCGAGGAAGAAAAAGTCGTCATCCGTAAGGATCGCCGCCGCTCCCCGCGAATCGCCCGCTTCGGCGGCGTCCGGCTCAGCCGAATATGTCCGGCAGCCCCTCGTCGATCCTGTAGTTCCTGTAATAGAGGACTACGTCGCAGGCGACGAGCGTCATGTTCACCGAGTAGGGTATCAGCATATAGGCCGCCGTCCCGCTGATCAGGACCTTTGTTATGCCGGCCAGGTAGCCGGCGAGGATGATCAGCATGAAGGCGAGGCTTTTGCCCTTCCTTGTGCGGCTGACCCAGGATTTGTGTATCGACGCCGGCCAGGCCGCCGCAAAGCATAAAAGCATTATCGTTTCAAATATATTTCCCCACGGCATTTTATTTTTTTCTCTGCCTCCTTTTATATATTACTACGTAAACCGCTATCAGCGCGGTGCATCCCACGATCAGAGACATACTCGCTTTTTTCATTTCGCTGTGTATCAGCTCGCCGCTGCCGCCGAAGAAGTATCCGACGAGGGCCAGTATAACGACCCAGACGCCGGAGCCGAGAGCGGTGTAGAAGGTGAACTGCGGCAGGGGCATCCTCGCGAGTCCCGCCGGCAGAGATATGTACTGGCGTATCACCGGCAGCAGACGTCCCGTGAAGGTGCTGATGTGCCCGTGGCGCGCGAAAAATTTTTCGGCTTTTTTCAGCGATTCTTCTGTGACGAAGAAGTATTTTCCGTATTTCTCAAACAGCGGACGCCCCCAGCGGACGGCTACCCAATAGTTGAATAGCCCCCCCAAGACGCTTCCGGCGATGCCGCTCGCTATTACGAGGAAGAGATTCATTTCGCCCTTCCACGCGAGATAGCCGGCCGGAGGCACGACGACCTCGCTCGGGAAAGGGAAGAAAGAGGATTCAAGGAACATGAGCCCCGCGATTCCCGCGTAGCCCATACGGCCTATGACGCCGACGAGCCACTGTACGAGCGTCGAGAATATTTCCGCCGCGTGAGCGATGATGTATGCTGCCGAGTCCAAAAGCGAAACTCCTCCCACGAGAATTTAACATTAAGAAGATATACTCAACGGCCGTAAAAGTCCATAGGGTCTTATTCAAATTGCGGCATCTGCGGCATTTGAAAGCGGTAATTTGAAACATATGCGGCTTTGCGCTAAAATGCAACATGGAAGATAAGCGTTTGCATGATGGGTAACGGATGGAGGAATGGATTTGCTTCCGCAGACAAAATTAGCGCTTGTTATTGCAGGCAACTTTTTTTCCGACGAGGACAACGCGGACCCGGGGCTTCTGCTCGGCTATCTGCCCGAAGAGCTCGCGGCCCGCTGCGAAATCAAAGAATGGAGCACTCAGCCAAGCTCTCACTATTCGATGTCGATGACGCTCGCGATGGAGGGGATGTTCGAATCCCTCGCCGACGAAGGATACGCGGGGATAATCGTCGTGTCGGGAAGCGGGGTCATGGAGGAGATGGCTTATCTCGTAAATCTTCTGTGGCAGCATGAAGCGCCGGTGATATTCGCAAATCTCATGGTGCAGGGACGCGCGGGCGTGAAGGAGGGGCTGATGAACCTTCACTGCTCGGTGCTAGCCGCGCTCTCAGACGACGCGAGGGGCAGGGGCGTCCTTCTCTGTTCGAGCGGGGAACTCTTCGCGGCGGACGACGTGACGCTCGCCGACCCGGGCTCCCCCGACAACGCCTTCCAGTCGCCTGACAGAGGCTCCGTCGGCAAGATGCTGAACGGCGAAATAAAATTTTTCTGCGAAGCGAAGCGCCCCTCTTTTCTCGCGCGCCGGCCGGAGGAACTGCCGAACGTCGAAATAATGCTTGCGTGCCTCGGCGGCGGCGACATACTCATTTCTTCGCTTGCCTCGAGCAGGGATCTCGGCGGGCTCGTCTTGGCCGGCTTCGGCGCGGGAAACGTCCCGCCGTCGTGGGTGCCGACCGTGCGCAACATCCTGCGCCGCCGTATCCCCGTCGTCATCACCTCTCGCTGTCTTCTCTCGCACGTCCATAAGACGAACGATTTCGAGGGCTCCTTCGACAAGCTGACGGAAATGGGCGTCATGTCGGGAGGCAGGCTGAACCCCTACAAAGCCCGCATACGCCTTGCGCTCGGCATCTCGGCCGGGCTCACGGACGACGGGCTCTCGCTCTATCTGCTTGGCAGGCCCGTCTGCGATGATGTGAAGACCCTTTATAAATGAAAATATTCTGTTTGACGCTCGGCTGCGCGAAGAACAGAGTCGACAGCGAATGCCTCGCCGGCGCGCTCGACGCGGCTGGGCATACCGTCGTGCCGTCGGTCGAAGAGGCTGACTGCGCGCTCGTCAACACCTGCGGCTTCATACGCCCCGCGGTCGAGGAGAGCGTCTCCGTGATTCTCGACCTCGAGGAGCTGAAAAAAAATAAAAAGTTAAAGATGATAGGCGTCGTCGGCTGCCTGGTGAACAGATACGGAGACGACCTGCGAAAAGAGGTGCCCTCCGTCGATTTCTGGGCGCGCTGCGAAGAGTGGGGCAAGGTGCTCGAAGCGCTGAAAACGCCGCTCCCCGACCTTCGCAGGCGAGGTTTCCTGCCGTCCTCTTCCCGCTTCTCGCGCTATCTGAAGATAAGCGAAGGCTGCGACAACAGATGCTCCTACTGCGCGATTCCTTTTATACGCGGACCGCTGCGCTCCCTGCCTATAGACGTCGTCGTCCGCGAAGCCTGCCAGCTTGTCGGGGAGGGCGCGCGCGAGCTCTGCGTCGTCGGGCAGGACCTGACCGTCTACGGAACGGATTTTGACGGCAGGCCTCGTCTTATAGAGCTGCTCGACGCTCTGGAAAGCTCCCTGCCGCGCGATCTGTGGATAAGGCTGCTCTACCTGCACCCGTCGCGCGTGAACGAAAAGCTGATAGAGCGCGTCGCGGGCGGCACGCAGATACTGCCCTACCTCGACATACCGGTGCAGCACGGCGACCCTGAGATGCTCGCGGCGATGAACCGCGGCATAGAGCCGGACGCGTTGCGCTCCATCTTCGCCGCGGCGCGCACAATAAACCCCGACTTCGCGCTGAGGACGACCTGCATGGTAGGCTTTCCCGGGGAAAAGAAAAAGCACTTTGATAATTTAATGAATTTTATAAGAGAAGTGCAGTTCGACAGGATGGGAGCCTTCTCCTTCTTCGCCGAAGAGGGCACGCCCGCCGCCGAGCTGCCGGCGCAGCTGTCGGAGCGCACGAAGAAAAAACGCCTCGGCGAGCTTATGGGCCTGCAGGAGGAGATATCGCTCGGCCGCCAGAATCGCTTTGAAGGGCGCGAATTGAAGGTGCTCGTCGAAAAAATAGACAAAGAAGAAAATTACGCCGAGGGGCGTTCGTACCGCGAAGCGCCGGAGGTGGACGGAACGATAGAAATACGCGACATAAGGGACGGCCTGAAGGAGGGCGACGTAATCGCGGTGCGCGTGACCGGCGTTATGCCGCACGATATGATGGGAGAAGAAATAATATGATACTCACCGATGAAATGAAAACATGGTACGGAATGGTCGCGACGCTCGGGACGCTAGGGCGCTTTTCAAAGATGCCGGGCACGCTCGGCTCGATCGCCGGCACGGCCATATGGCTCGCGGCCGGCGGGCTGCCCGTATGGGCGATAGCGGCCGCCGCCGTCGTCGGCTGCGCCGCGGCAGACAGGTACGAAAAGGCCGCGGAGCGTGCGGATCCGGGGGAAGTAGTAATCGACGAAGTCGTCGGCGTCTGGATATCGTCGTGGGGGTTCGACCTCTCCTACGCGGTAGTGGCGCTCTTCCTCTTCCGCCTAATCGACATCACCAAGCCCTTCCCGATCAAATTGTTCGAAAAGCTGCCCGGCGGCGTCGGGATCGTGGCCGACGACTGCGTCGGCGGCGTGATAGTCAACCTGCTTATCCGCGCGCTGCACTGGCTCTTCTTCGCCGGCGGCCTGACCGCGATACTGGGGATGGTCGGAAGATGACGGATAGAATCAAAGCTCTCGCCGTGGAAGTCATAGAGGCCTTCCGTTCGCGCGGCATCTCCCTTTCGCTCGCCGAGTCGTGCACGGGTGGCATGATCGCCGCCGCCGTCACGGAGATAGCCGGCGCGTCGGACATATTCAGCGGCTCGGCCGTGACATACGTCAACGAAGCGAAAGAAAACATCCTCGGCGTATGTCCTGAGACGCTTGCGGAGCACGGCGCGGTCAGCGAAAAGTGCGCGCGCGAAATGGCCGAGGGTTCGCGCAGGATATTCGGCTCGGACATCGCCCTTTCCGTGACCGGTATAGCGGGCCCCGGCGGCGGCTCGACCGCGAAGCCCGTCGGAACGGTGTGGTTCGGTTGCGCTTCCGCGGCGGGGACGGAGGCCTTCGTCTGCCATTTCGGCGGCGGACGCCGCGACGTGCGCCGCCAGAGCGTGGAGCGCGCGCTTTCGCATCTGCTGAAGGCGTGCGGCGAAAGCGGAGTAAAATGACCTCCGGCCGCCCCGTGGAGCTCACGCGCGCCTTCATCTGCGTGAAGCTGCCGCAGACGCACACAGAGGCGCTCGGTGCGTGGCTTGACGCGCGCCGAGCGGACTGCCGCAGCATAAGGTGGGTATCGGCAAAAACCCTCCACATAACGCTGAAATTCTGCGGCGAGATAGAGCCGGAAACACTCTCGGCGATATGCGGGCTGCTGAGAAAAGAAAAACTCGGCGGGAAATTCTCCCTCTCCCTATCCGGCGTCGGCGGCTTCCCGAAACTTTCGTCGCCACGCGTGATATGGAGCGGGATAAACGGAGACATCGAGAAACTGGGAAAACTGCACCGCGCCGTGGAAGAGTACGCGCACCGCTGCGGCGTCGCGAAAGAAAAAAAATTCTCGCCTCATATAACGCTTGGGCGTAGAAAAGAGACGGGCGCGCTTGCGGAAAATATCGTCGCGTCGCTTCAAAAAGATAAGATCGAGCTTCCGGAGTGGAGCGTTGAAGAAATAATAATGATGAAGAGCGAACTGACGCGGGACGGCCCTGTCTATACGCCGCTTGAGCTCTTTTCACTGCAAAAATAACTGATATAATACTGTATGTAAACATAAAATAAAAAATGCAGAGGATGGAGGCAGAAACATGGCAAAGAAAAGTTCAGGTTCCGCGGCTGTGACGAAAGAAGACGTGCTGACCCAGGCCATCAACGAGATAAAAGGAAAATTCGGCGACGGCTCCATAATGCGCCTCGGCGACGAGGTGCAGAAGGCCGTCGAATTCATACCGACCGGGATACTGCCGCTCGACGTGGCCTTGGGCATCGGTGGAGTCCCGCGCGGGCGGGTCGTCGAGATATTCGGCCCGGAGGGCGGCGGCAAAACCACTATAGCGCTGCACATACTCGCCGAAGCGCAGAAAGCCGGCGGCATAGCGGCCTTCATAGACGCGGAGCACGCGCTCGACCCGCGCCTCGCCGCGACGCTCGGAGTAGACACGGCGAACCTTTACCTTTCGCAGCCGGACAGCGGCGAGCAGGCGCTCTACATCGTGGACACGCTCGTGCGCAGCGGCGCGCTCGACGTCATTGTCATAGATTCGGTCGCCGCGCTGACCCCTCAGGCGGAGATAGACGGAAAAATGGGCGAAGGCAACCAGGTTGGCCTCCACGCGCGCCTGATGAGCTACGCTCTGCGCCGCCTAACCGCGTCGATAGCGAAAAGCAAGACGACGGTCATATTCATCAACCAACTGCGTTCGACGATAAGCACCGGCTACAGCAGCGGCCCGACAGAAACCACGACCGGAGGCCGCGCGCTGAAATTCTACAGCTCCGTCAGAATCGAAGTAAAGCGCGGCAAAGCCGTTACGCAGGGCGAAACCACGATAGGACACGAGCTCTACATCAGAGTAGTGAAAAACAAACTCGCGCCGCCCTTCCGCACAGCCCACACGACGCTGATCTACGGCAAGGGCGTGCCGAAGGCGATAGCCGTCCTCGACATGGCCATCGACCACAACGTCGTGAAGCGCAGAGGCTCGTGGCTCGCGTACCACGGCGAGACGTTGGCGCAGGGCAAAGAGACGACGGCCGCGTATATCGGAGAGCATCCGGAACTGATGGAAGAAATAAGGAAAGAAGTCCTCGACAAAGTCGCGGCGGGGCTCGGCCTCATTGACGCGCCGAAAGAAGAAGAGCCGGAAGAAAATCCGCTCGACGACAGCGTCGAAGCGCTCCTTGAAGAGGGCGTCCTAAAGCTCGACATATCGGAAGATACCGACGACGCCAAAGATTCTAGCGAAAACGCCGAGTAGCGCGAGCTGAAAAATCTAATCAGAAAATAAAAAATTAAAAACGCGGCGTCCTTTTTCGATAAAAGAGCGCCGCGTTTTTAAATGTCAACTAATACCCCAACAATAAAATTGAGAATAAGCTTTTCGTTTTGAAAAGAAAACAAATAGATTGCTTTTAGACAGTTTTAATGATTTTTAGTGTTTATTGACGTAGGGTTTTTGTATGCTATACTTATCAATGCGCTGTCAAAGAGGGCGCCGCCCTCAAAAATAGCGCAGGCACCATGACAAAGGGATAAGGAAAGCAAAGTAGAAGCGTCCTTAGAGCAGAAAGCCGAGAGGCGAGAGCGCTAAGGATGCGGGCCTGAGAGAAAAGGGGCCCTGGGCCCGGTCAAGCCGGGAGAGGGAGACCAGTCGAGCAGCGCGTCAGCATCAAACGGAGAGTT
>Ga0208297_1001065_pt1 | contig 32732 bp, 31 predicted proteins | sample LMS_cellobiose_e_FD_187367 | JGI IMG/M metagenome (GOLD analysis project Ga0208297, IMG submission 187367) | Rumen-fistulated moose microbial communities from Alaska, USA - LMS_cellobiose_enrichment (SPAdes) (version 2) | ecosystem: Host-associated > Mammals > Digestive system > Stomach > Rumen... | reverse complement strand
CATCAACACGGAAGCAGATTGCGTCATCGATCAGATGGATCTGCTCGCCTGTTCCGATATGACCCTCTGCGGCGACTCGCTCTATGTGTATAGCAACGCCTGGAACAACTTCACCCAGTCCAGCGATATCAGCTACGCCATCGTCGATGTCAAGGAGCGCCGGATCGTCACCCGCCACTTCATCACCGACGGAACGGAAGAATGGTTCCAGAATCCTTACGGCATCGCCGTCAACCCCAACACCCACGAAATCTTCGTGACCGACGCCCGCGACTACATCACGCCGGGCAAGGTCTATTGCTACTCGCCTGAAGGAAGGCTCAAATGGAGCGCGAACACCGGTGACATCCCGTCCCGTATCGTATTTACCCATACTCCTTTACGATGAGACGAACCCGGACGGTTTCCTGCGCACTGCTGATGCTTCTGCTGCTGGCGCTTTCCGGCTGCGGGCCGCGCCAGGCCGCACACGAGCGCCAGGCCCTTTCCGCCGATACCGTCCGTTTTGCGCGGAATCTCCGCATCGAATACTTCGACGATTACGTGTCGGTCCGCATCCGCGACCCGTGGGATACGCTCCGGCAGCGGCAGCACTATGTACTGATAGACCGCAATAAGCCCCGGCCCGAAAAGCTGCCTGCCGACGGTACGCTGATCCGCATCCCCGTCGAAAAGGCCGTCATCTATACCTCCGTCCACACGGCCATTGCCGAACAGCTCGGCGCGCTCGACAGGGTATGCGGCGTCTGTGAGCCGGAGTACATCACCTCACCCGAAGTGCTCGGGCGCATCGCGGAAGGCCGCATCGCAGACCTGGGCGTGTCCACTTCGCCTAATGTGGAGAAAATCATCGACATCGGTACCGAGATGATCATCGCCTCGCCCTTCGAGAACAGCGGTTACGGCTCTGCCGAAAAGCTCGGCATTCCCATCGTCGAGGCCGCCGATTATATGGAGAACCATCCGCTGGGACGCACGGAGTGGGTGCTGTTCTACGGGCTGCTGCTTGGGAAGCGGGAGGAAGCCGAGCGCGTGTTCAACGCCACTGTCCGGCACTACGAAGAACTCAAGACGCTGGCCGCCGGCGCGGCGACCCGTCCTACCGTGCTGCTGGAACGCAAGTACGGCGCCTCCTGGGCCGTTCCTTCCGGCGGCAGCTACATCGGCGTGATGCACGCCGACGCCGGCGCCGACTATGTTTTCCGGGATTATCCCGGCGCCCGGAGCGTCCATCTCACCTTCGAGGAAGTCTATGACCGCGCTGCCGGCGTCGATTGCTGGTTTATGAAGTACGACACCCGCACACCATTGACTTACAAGCTCTTGCAGGAGGAATACGCCCCCTACGCCAATTTCCGTCCCTGGAAGGAGCGGCGCATCTTCACCTGCAACACCATCACCTCGACCTATTACGACGACATCACCCTGCATCCCGACCTGGTGCTCGAAGACCTGATCGCCCTCTATCATCCCGACCTGTTGCCCGGACACAAGCAGCGTTATTATTTTCCGATGGATGAGTAAGCAGGCACATCGTTGGATCTATCCGGCGCTTTTGCTGGCGCTCGTGACGTTGTTCTTCCTGGGACTGGTCCACGGGGCGGTGCGCATTCCGCTGCGCGACGTGCTGCAGATCCTTTTCGGATCGTACGAAGGCCGCGAGGCCTGGCGGCATATCGTGCTGGAATCGCGCCTGCCGCAGACCGTCACGGCCCTGCTCGCGGGCAGCTCGCTGGCCGTCAGCGGCCTGATGCTGCAGACGCTCTTCAAGAACCCGCTGGCCGGCCCGTCGATCCTGGGTATCAGCGACGGCGCCAACCTGGGTGTAGCCATCGCCATGATCTATTTCGGGGCGGCCAGTTACCTGACCACCATCGTGGCCGCCTTCATCGGCGCCGCCGTGGTGCTGCTGATCATCCTCGGCTTTTCCCGCAAGGTATCGAGCAACGTGATGCTGCTGATTATCGGCATCATGGTAGGCTATCTGGCCTCGTCGGTCATCTCGATCCTCAACTACCACGCCTCGGCAGACAAGGTCCACCAATATGTGATGTGGGGAATGGGCGACTTCAGCGGCGTGTCGCTGGGCAAACTTCCCTGGCTGGCTGGCTTCTCGCTGGCGGGACTGGCCGCCTCGCTGCTGCTCATCAAGCCGCTCAACGCGCTGCTGCTCGGCGAATCCTACGCCACGAACCTCGGCGTCAACGTCCGCCGCGCCCGGGTGCTGATCCTGATCTGCACCGGCGTGCTTACGGCCGTCGTCACAGCCTTCTGCGGTCCCATCTCCTTCATCGGCCTGGCCGTACCGCACATCGCGCGCCTGCTGCTGGGCAGCGCCAACCACCGGCACCTGCTGCCCGTCACCCTGCTGGCCGGATCCTGCATCGCCCTGCTCTGCAGCATCCTGACCGTGCTGCCGGGTTCAGGCAACCTGCTTCCGCTGAGCGCCATCACGCCCATCGTCGGCGCCCCGGTCATCATCTACGTCATCGTCAACCGCAAGAATATCCACTATTTCAACTGAGTTCCATGGAAAAACGCCCCGTCATCGAAACCCGCTCGCTCTCAATCGGCTACACCGGCCGGGGCGGACGGCATACGGTGCATCCGGGGCTGGACCTGCAGCTTTTCCCGGGCGAACTGACCTGCCTGCTGGGTCGCAACGGCGCCGGAAAATCTACGCTTTTGAAAACGCTCTGCGGACTGCTGGCGCCCCTGGACGGAGAAGTGCGCATCGACGGCCGACCGCTGCGTGACTACTCGCCCGAACAGCTTTCCGCCCGCGTTGGAGTCGTGCTGACGGAGCGCACCCAGGCCGGCGGCATCAGCGTCTACGACCTGGTTTCCTTGGGCCGCTATCCGCATACCGGCTTTTTCGGAACCCTGCGGGAGAAAGACCACGCAGCCGTCCGCGCCGCCCTGGAAGCGGTCGGCATCGCCCACAAGGCGGAAAACCACGTAGCGGAACTCAGCGACGGCGAACGCCAGAAAGCCTTCATCGCCAAGGCCCTGGCCCAGGAATGCCCCATCATCCTGCTCGACGAACCCACGGCCTTCCTCGACGTCACCAGCCGCCTCGAGACCATGCTCTCGCTCCGCCGCCTGGCCCACGAGGCCGGAAAAGCCGTCTTGCTCTCCACCCACGACCTCGATACCGCCCTCCAGACCGCCGACCGACTCTGGCTCCTGCCGGCCACCAGCCCCGACGGTTCCGCCAGCCCCGTTATCTGCGGCTCCCCCGACACCCTTATCGCCGACGGCTCCCTCGAACGCTTCTTCGGAAACGACACCCTCCGCTTCGACCCCGTCACCCGCCGGCTCGTTGCCCGGCAGTAGACATCACTTTCAGAACCGGTCCGTAATCCCCTCCAGCGATCTGGAAAAACCGAGCGGGCAAGGTCTCATTTTATAGGCGGGACCTTGCCATTCAAAATCAGTGCACAGATACCTCTCGCCCAATAACCACGAGCACGGTCTCGCCTATAAAATGAGACCTTGCCCGAAAGCATTAGAACAGATAACCTAACCGATAGATAAACGACGGAGATATCCCTTGTCCTATCGTCCATCGCGGACCGAACGCAAATTCATGAAACCAGTGTCTGGTCTCGCTGCGTCGAATGCCATAAAGCGGAGTAATCGTAAACTTGTTCTCTCCGAAAAGGTATTGCGCTCTGACAGATATGTAATCAGAAGAGTTATTATGTGTAGTCCTACCAAGGCGTACGCGTCGTCCCATACTTGTATAATACCTCGGTTCGAGCGTAACAACTGCATCCACATTTGTTTTCACGGTAAACCCCGTAAAAGAACTACGATAGTCAAAAGAATAACTATTCATACCCACCCGGCCAAGAATCGACCAGTAATCAGCCAATGCTTGTTCATAGCCATACTCCACTCCAAGAACAGTCACCGACAAGGAATGATAGGATTTGACGACCCCTTCTTCATTATTGGATAGCATTGCAGATAATGATATAGAACTGAATAAAGATACGGTTGTTAGCAACATTACCTGAACGTTTCGAAATAGTTTTTGTCTCATATTGTTTACGCTTTGCTTTTTCATCGCAAAGGTATACGGAATACAGTATAAAACGGGATTTCCGGGAGCAGGGAAATCTCTCATACAAGACGCAGAAACGGCCCCGGAGAGTGTTCTGGGGCCGATTTGTAAACAAAAAACTATAATTTTAAAAAAACGGACGCAAAGCGCGTCATGAAGTTTCTTTCAGGAGAGCGAGGAAATCGTCTTGATGAGGGGTGGGATTTGTTTCGACTTCTTTTTTCAGTCTCCATTTCGTTTGATAGATGGCTTGTTCGTCAAGGTGAAGCAGCAGTGCAATAGTCCTGATCTTGAATCCTGCAAAGAGGAAGCAGACAATCTGGTAGAATTGTTCTCGATGCTTTGGATGTTCGGTACGAAAATGCTCCATCGCATGGTCGAACAAATCATTCACGCGTTGCTCCAAAGCTGGGTAGCGATCTCCTTCTATACCGATTCTCTTCAAATAACCGCGTACTTCGCCACAGACGACATTTGCCTGCGTCGAACGCCCTTCCGTTTTGTAATAGGTTGTACACAGGTCGCTCAGTTCTTTGAAGTTCTCTTGAGAAAGATGGAAGAATTCTTGTTTGATATGCTGGCGTTCAACATCCGAATCAATTGTCAGCTGCCGGATGGTCTTCTCGTTGGAATCGTTGATTTGTTGCAAATTCATCAAATCTTGAACGGTTTCCATCAGATTTTGATTCTGGCGACGGATCCGTTCACGATACTGCCTGAGAATGATCCAAACAATCGTTGCCGCTGTAATGAAAAGCAAGACGGACAGAAAGTTGAGCCATCGCCGCAAGCTGTTTTCTTTCTGCAATGCTTCGCTTTGGAGCGAAAAGAAATCTCGCTGGGCTTTGACCGTTGATTGCCGAAGAAGTTTCATTACGCCCTCGGTTTGCTCCTGCGACGATTTCTCCAATAGCTCGTAAGCGGTTCTATAATCATTGTTCAACCGTTCTATACGACTCTTCCAAATCTGATACACGTACTGATCCTTCAACCCCGCCCTCTCCATTAGTTGAAATATATGTTCGCTTTTTTGAATCTGACCGGTCCGATATAAGCAATATGCGTAGGCGCCCAAATGATTATAGTTATAGAAAACTTTTCCTTGAGAAAGAGACAACTCAAAAAGTTCAAGTGCTCTGTTGGCATCATCCTTATAGGCAATGGACAATAAGGCATAATCTGCAAGCATTGCAGCTTTTGTCTGAGGATTGAGGGATTCTACTTGTAGTAATGCTTTATAAATGGAATCTGCCTCGTGCAAATTGTTCATATTTTTATGTAATTGTGCAATTCTGTACAGACTTGCATTTGCCAGCAAAGTGTCTTTTGCCAACAATCCATATCGATATGCCTCCTCGGAATATGGCAACGCCTCTTCATAAAGGTATGTGCCGTTATAAGTGTCAGAAATGGCCTGATTGATCAGGGCCTTGAACCTGTTGTCGTCCAGATTGGCAGCATATTCCTTGGCGCGGGTGAAAGAAATGATAGCTTCATCATAGTGACGGGCGTTATATTGGATTCGACCCAGGTAATAGTGAGGTTTAGCACGCCGGGACACGGGTTTACGCCGATCGTAATAGCGGACCGCAGGCATCACGACTTCAACATCTGTCGTATCGATCCAGCTTTTATCGAGGGCCATTGCGTGGAGCAATGCGAAATCAGCGCGAAGTTTGGCCGTATTGAGATCGGTGCTGTCAAGGGCTTGAAGCCGGGCCAGCGCTTCTTCCGGCTGGTCTGTCAGCAGGGATTCGGCCGTGGTCAGCGTCGTGCGCGCGCTATGGTTTTCACATCCTGTCAGAAGAACCGACAGGAGGAGGGTTACAAAGAAGCCGGCCCTGAAGGGAGCCGGCTTCTCAACTTGAAGCTCTCTCACTGTAAGTAATCTCCTAGTTATTCTCGCCGTCGGTCGGAAGGGCGCTGGGGATTTCCGGGATGCCTTCCACGGGAACCGTCTGTTCGATCTGGTTCTTGATGTTGGAGTGGCGGCTGCTGCGCTCGGGAATCACGAAGGTGGCTACGACGCTCAGGACGATGATGGCGATGGCCAGGGTCCAGGTCGCTTTCTCGAGGAAGTCGGCGGTCTGACGGACGCCGAAGGTCTGGTTGCCGGCCGCGAAGTTGGCAGCCAGTCCGCCTCCCTTGGAGTTCTGGAGAAGAACGACGATCGTCAGGAGGATACTCGCAATCACGATGATGATGGAGAGTGTGATATACGCTGCTTGCATGGTTTTATTGTTTTTTTTCTTTTACTTTTTCGATAAGAGTCGCAAAATAAGCACTTTTTTCTGGAAATAGCAAAATTAGTTTCTTGTAAATGTCTATGGATCGTTGATAAAGCTCCTGTTCAGCGTAGATCCGGGCCAGCGTTTCGCTGACCAGCGTCTTGTCGGCGTCCACCTCTTCGGCCACGGCCGGAGCGTATTCCACGCTGCCCGCACGGGCGCCGAAGACCGGCGTGGTGACGGAGAACCCTTCCTGTTCCAGCCGCTCGAAATCTTCCTTGCCGAAATAATCGCCCCCCACCACATAGTACTGGGGACGCGCAGGACGGGCAGCCACAGGCTCTTCCGCCACGGGAACCTTGCCCGTAAGCAGACGGAACACTTCATCGCGGGAGAGGAAGAAGATGGCGTCGCGGCCGACGGCACGGCGGAGCGCTGCTTCGTCACCGCCCTGCCGGGCGATCGCCTCGCGACGCGCCACGGTAAACCACGGGTGGTCTTCCAGCAGCTGCTGCAGTTCGGTGGATGTGATCCGGCTCAGGTCTACCATTGTGCGACGGTTGCGTTGAAGATGTCTTCGGCCAGTTTCTTGACGATGGTCTCGCAGAGCTGTCCCTCCACCATGTCGAGGGGATTGTTGGAATCGTAGTCTTCGTAGGAGGCGAAAGACTGCTCCAGATTGTCCTCCTCGTGGAGCTTGTTCTCGAAATGGACCTTGCAGGTGACGGTCAGGCGGTTCATGGCGGCAACTTCATCGGCCGTCACGGCCGTGGCCCGCACGTCGTAGGAGTCAATCGACACTTCCAGGACCAGATGTCCGTCCTCTTCGTCGACCACCTGCTCCAGTTTGGTGAGTTTGCGGAATTTGTCGTTAAGCTCCTCGGTCAGCTGGTTGGCCAGGGCCGGGTTGACCTTGGTCGCCTTGTTGACCACCGGCTTGATGCAGATGGTTTTCACATCAGCCTGGATTGAGGTGCCGCTGAAGGTATAGATGCCGCAGCCTCCGGTCAGGGCGAAGACTGCCGTCAGGATGAGCAGGATGCGGGAGAGCCGTTTCATTGGATGCCGAGTTCTTTGATTTTGCGGTAAAGGGTGCGTTCCGAGATGCCGAGTTCTTCGGCGGCGGGCTTGCGGCGGCCGCCGTGCCGTTCCAGCGCCTTGCGGATGAGCTCCGCGCTGACGTCGTGGATCGAGGCGGGAGCGTCCTGCATGGGATAGTTCTCTTCGTGCGGGACGGCGCTATGGACGTCTTCCGGGCTGATCAGCAGATGACCCGACTGCTGCGGTTCAGCTTCATCCCTTTCGTCCGGCAGCTGTTCCAGCTGTGCCTTGATATGGTCGATGTCGCGCCGGAGCTGGTAGAGGATCTTGAAGATGATGTCGCGGTCGCTCAGGTAGTCGTTTCCGGCCTCGCCGGTCCGCACGGGGAGGTTCGAGGCGCCTTCGGAAGGAAGGTAGCGCGAGAGCACTTCGGCCGTGATGGTCCGGTTGGTCTCCAGCACGGAAATGCGGTTGGCCACGCTCTGCAGCTGGCGGATGTTGCCCGGCCAGCGGTAGGAGCGGAGCAGTTCCTGCGCCTCGGGCGTCAGCCGGACGGCGGGGACCATGTTCTTGTCGGCGAAATCCAGGGCGAACTTGCGGAACAGCAGGTTGATGTCGCCTTTGCGCTCGCGCAGGGGCGGGATGGTGATCGGGACGGTGCAGAGCCGGTAATAGAGGTCTTCACGGAATTTGCCGTCGCGGATGGCGTTCAGGAGATTGACATTGGTGGCGGCGACCACGCGCACGTCGGTCTTCTGCACTTTGGCCGAACCGACCTTGATGAATTCACCTGTCTGCAGGACGCGAAGCAGACGCACCTGGGTGGAGAGCGGAAGTTCCGCCACTTCATCGAGGAAGAGCGTGCCGCCGTCGGCTTCTTCGAAATAGCCTTTGCGCGTCTCGATGGCGCCGGTAAAGGAGCCTTTCTCGTGTCCGAACAGTTCGGAATCGATGGTCCCTTCAGGGATGCCGCCGCAGTTCAGGGCGAGGTATGCTTTATGTTTGCGCGCGCTGTTCTGGTGGATGATCTGCGGAATGACCTCCTTGCCCGTACCGCTTTCACCCGTGACCAGGACGGAAAGGTTGGTAGGGGCCACCTGACGGGCGATTTCGAGGGCACGGTCGAGTTCGGGGTCGTTGCCGATGATACCGAAGCGCTGCTTGATCTGATTCAAATCCATATTTGCAAAGTTAGGAAAAAAAGCATACATTTGTATGATAAACCGCAAAGGAAGACATACCGATAAAAATTCACAAATAAAGACGTTTTTATGAAAAAATTAGTTTCCAACCTGCTGCTCATCGCAGTCATCGCTTTTGGGATGGCGTCCTGCACCAACGCCCAGAAGATGATCGACGCTGCCGACCAGATCAACATCCAGTGCAATCCGGAAGTACTTGAGGTGATCGCCGGCAACATCGACGCAACCGTATCCGTGACCTTCCCGCCGGAGTACTTCCTCCCGAAGGCCACGCTCGAGGTGACCCCCGTGCTCCTCTATGTCGGCGGTGAAGCCGTCGGCAAGCCGTTCGTCTATCAGGGCGAGAAAGTCACCGACAATTACAAGACCGTCACCAAGGCCGGTGCCACCATCACCGAGAAAGTCCACTTCGACTATGTCCCGGGTATGGAGAAATCCGAACTGGTAGGCCGCGCGAAGGTCTATTATAAAGGTGCGGAATTCGTGTATCCCGCCGACATCAAGATCGCCGACGGTGTCAACACCACCTATATGCTGGCCGACACCGAGGGTAGCTACCACTACATGGCCGACGGCTATCAGGAAGTGATCCCCGAGACCGCCGAAGCCCAGATCATGTATCTGATCAACAGCTCCGACGTCCGCAATTCCGAGCTCCGCAGCAACGACGTGAAAGACTTCCAGGAAGCCCTCAAGGCCCTGGCCGCCGACGAGCGCCGTGAAATCAAGGGCACCGAGATCGTGGCTTACGCTTCCCCGGATGGCCCCGAAGCCCTCAACAACAAGCTCTCCGCTAACCGTGAGAAGAGCGCCAACAAGGCCTTCAACACCATCACCAAGAAACTCGACGCCGGTAACGTGACCTCCCGTACGATCGGTGAGGACTGGGAAGGCTTCCAGGAACTGGTGAACAACTCCAACATCGAAGACAAGGAGCTGATCCTCCGCGTCCTGTCGATGTACAGCGACCCGAACGTCCGCGAGCGTGAGATCAAGAACATGTCCGCTGTCTATTCGGCCCTGAAGACCAATATCCTCCCGCAGCTGCGCCGCGCCCGCTTCATCACCAACGTGGAGTACACCAACTACACCGCTGAAGAATTGGCCGACCTCGTGGACAACAACATCGATGTGCTCGACGAGCCTGCTCTCCTGAGAGCCGCCGCCAACGCCAAGGACATCGACAGCAAGATCGCCATCTACAAGCAGGCTGTCAAGAAGTACGGCACCGACAAGGCCAAGTACAACCTCGGTGTGGCTTACCTCGACAAGGGGGACAACAAGGCTGCCAAGGACGCCTTCGACAAGATGGAGAAGAAGGAAGGCAACTGCTACGACAACGTGATGGGCGTTCTCGCCATGCGTGACGGCAAGCTCGACGAAGCCGCCAAGTGGTTCGCCAAGGTTACCTGCAAGCACGGCAAGATCAACCAGGGTACGCTCGACATCCTCAACGGCAAGTACAACGACGCCGCCACCAAGCTCGCCGGCTCGGGTACGCACAACGAGACCATCGCCTACATCCTGACCAACCAGCTCGACAAGGCCTCCGCAACGATCAAGGGCAACTGCCCGTACTGCAACTACAAGAAAGCCATCATCGCTGCCCGCAAGGGTGATGTGAACGCCTACAACGCCGCCATGGAAATCGTCAACAAGAACGAGAAACTGGCCGACCGCGCGACCAAGGATGTGGAGTTCCTGAAGTTCAGATAACAAAAACATTTTTGTTACAAAAAAAGACCGGTTGTCGTATCAACCGGTCTTTTTTTTGTTAACTTTGTAATGGCGGATTTCCCGAAAACCGAACACATCACCTCATAATGCGCTCACGCGCAAATGTTTATGGAATATACTGACCTTTACATCATCAAAAGGGACGGCAAGCGTGCCCCTTTCTCTCTCGAAAAGATCAAGAATGCAATCCGCAAAGCTTTCCTCGCCTCCGGCAGCTTTGCGACTGAAGAAACCCTGACCAACATCCTCAGCCGCGTCCACATCTCCAACGGGATGCACGTGGAAGAAATCCAGAATCAGGTGGAAATCTCCCTCATGAGCGAGCGCTACTTCGCCGTGGCGAAAGCCTACATGCTCTATCGCCAGCACCACACGGAAGACCGTGAGGTCCGCGACCGCTTGAACTTCCTGATCGATTACTGCTCGGCATCGAACCCTGCCACCGGCAGCAAATACGACGCCAACGCCAACGTCGAGAAAAAGAACATCGCCACCCTCATCGGCGAGCTTCCCAAGGCCAGCTTCATCCGCCTCAACAGACGCCTGCTCACCGACCGCATCCGTGAGATGTACGGCAAGGAGCTTTCCGACCGTTACCTCGACCTGCTGAACCATCACTTCATCTACAAGAACGACGAGACCAGCCTGGCCAACTACTGTGCCAGCATCACCATGTACCCCTGGCTCCTGCAGGGCACCATCCCGGTCGGCGGCAACTCCACGCCCGCCAAGAACCTGAAGAGCTTCTGCGGCGGCTTCGTCAACCTGGTATTCATCGTCTCGAGCATGCTCAGCGGCGCCTGCGCGACCCCCGAATTCCTGATGTACATGAACTACTTCATCGAGCAGGAGTATGGCGAGGATTACTACCTGCGGGCCGACGAGGTCGTGGATCTTTCCAAGAAACACCGCAGCATCGACAAGGTCATCACCGACTGCTTCGAGCAGATTGTCTATTCCATCAACCAGCCTACCGGCGCGCGCAACTTCCAGTCCGTGTTCTGGAACATCTCCTACTACGACCGCTACTACTTCGAGAGCATCTTCGGCGACTTCCGTTTCCCCGACGGCAGCCGTCCGCACTGGGATTCCCTCAACTGGCTCCAGAAGCGCTTCATGACGTGGTTCAACGCCGAGCGCACGAAGACCATCCTCACCTTCCCGGTCGAGACGATGGCCCTCCTGACCGAAAACGGCGACGCCAAGGATCCCGAATACGCCGACTGGACTGCCAAGATGTACAGTGAAGGCCACAGCTTCTTCACCTACATGAGCGACAACGCCGACTCCCTGGCCTCCTGCTGCCGCTTGCGCAACGAGATCCAGGACAACGGCTTCAGCTACACCCTGGGCGCCGGCGGCGTGAGCACCGGCAGCAAGAGCGTGCTGACCATCAACCTCAACCGCTGCGTCCAGTACGCCTTCAAGAAGGGCATCCCGTACCTCGAATACCTGGAAGACGTGGTGGACCTCATGCACAAGGTGCAGCTGGCCTACAACGAGAACCTGCGCGACCTCATGGAGAAGGGCATGCTCCCGCTCTTCGACGCCGGCTTCATCAACATCGGCCGCCAGTACCTGACCATCGGCGTGAACGGCCTGGTGGAAGCCGCCGAGTTCATGGGCATCAAGATTACCGACAACCCCGACTACGTGGCCTTCGTCCAGGGCGTCCTCGGCATGATCGAGCGCCTCAACAAGAAGTACCGCACCAAGGACGTGATGTTCAACTGCGAGATGATCCCCGCCGAAAACGTGGGCGTCAAGCACGCGAAATGGGACCGCGAAGACGGCTACATCGTCCCCCGCGACTGCTACAACAGCTACTTTTACATCGTGGAGGACCCGAACCTCAACATCATCGACAAGTTCCGTCTCCACGGCAAAAAGTACATCGAACACCTGACGGGCGGCAGTGCCCTCCACATGAACCTGGAGGAACACCTGAGCCAGAGCCAGTACCGCCAGCTGCTCCGCGTCGCGGCCAAGGAAGGATGCAACTACTTCACCTTCAACATCCCCAACACCATCTGCAACACCTGCGGACACATCGACAAGCGCTATCTGCACGAGTGCCCGAAGTGCGGCAGCCACGACGTGGACTACGCCACCCGCATCATCGGCTACATGAAACGCGTCAGCAGCTTCTCGCAGCCGCGCCAGAAGGAGGCCGCCCGCCGCTTCTATTACAACATCAACCGGCCGGCACCCCAGCCGCTGGAGCCCGAGCCGGTCGCGGAGCCCGTGGCCCAGGATGCTTAAGGTTTACAACTACGACATCGTATTCCAGGAGATACCCGATGAGGTGACGCTGGCCGTCAACCTCACCGGGTGTCCCGTTCATTGCCCCGGCTGTCACAGCCCGCACCTGTGGGAAGACATCGGCATACCGCTCGACGAAACGCTGCTCAAGCGCATCTACCGGGAATATGCCGGCGAGGTGACCTGCATCTGCCTGATGGGCGGCGACGCCGATCCGGCCGCCGTAGAAGAATTCTGTGCCTATATCAAGCAGGAGATGGGCCTGCGCAGCGCCTGGTGGTCCGGCCGCGACTACCTTCCCTCAGCCGACGCCCTCTGCCACTACGATTACATCAAGACCGGCCCCTACATCGCTTCCCTCGGCGGCCTCAAGAGCCGTACAACCAACCAGCGCCTCTACCGTGTGACGGGAGAGACGCTGGAAGACATCACTTCGCGATTCTGGAAATGAGGCCAGGTCGGGTCAGGTCCAGATCTCGGCGTTGAAGAAACCCATGATGGTCAGGACAATGAAGACTACCAGGGCGATGACCCAGAGCAGGAAGATCACAAGGCCGGGACGCCAGGAGGGAGACTTCAGATTGAAGACCATCATGATGCCGCCGTACACCATGCCCAGCATCGGGAGGAAGTAGATCAGGAGCAAGACGATCTTGTAGGCCACCGATCCCAGCATGGGCAGCACTGACGGTGCGCTCTCGGCAATTTCATCATACACTTCCTTGAGCATATTCCAGTCGAAAAGACGGTAGCCGAAAATGGCGGCGATGCCGAAGGTCAGGCCACTCACGCCGATAATCAGCAGCAGACAACCGATGAGCACGCGCAGCACGCGGCCCAGGTCGCTGCCGGCCGGTTGACTGCCGGCGGGCGGATTGGTGACACCCATTTCCCAACGCTGCTTCACGGTCCTGGCCTCGGGCATCGCAATCCAGAGGATGATATAGAGGATCGGCATCCAGGAGCCGAGGTTCCAGCCGAAGACCCATCTGCCGTGGCCCACGTGCCAGCTGAGCGCGCCGGTGAGCATCCACAGGCCGATGAAGATGATGCGGATCAGGACCACATCACATTTGAAATATGCCGCCAGACCGCTGCAGACACCGCCCAGGATCTTGTTGGTGGGATCGCGGTAAAAACGTTTCTTTTCTTTCGGCCTGGCCGAAGTCCCGTCGACGAAGGATTGCGGCTGTGGATCGTCCTCCGATTCAATGGCAGAAGGTTTGCCGAGGGTGGCGATGATGTCCTGCACCTCAGCGACCGAGGCCACGCCGTCGTCGGCGCATTTCTCGTAGAGCAGTTCAGCCATCCGCTCCTCGATGCCTTCCATGATTTCCCCACCGCCTTCGCGCGAAGCATAGTACTCGTTCAGTTCGTCGAGATATTGCTTGACGATGTTGTAGGCCTCCACTTCCAGGGTGAAGGCGTATCCGCCGATACTAACTTTCTGTACTTCCGTCATTGCTTCAAGGTTTTAATGGTTTCAACCAAATCGTTCCACGAGGCATCCATCTCCTGCAGAAGTTTCCGTCCATCCTCGCTGATGCAATAATACTTCCGCGGAGGTCCCTGCGGGGATTCCTCCCAGCGGTAAGTCAGGGATCCCTGGTTCTTCAGGCGGATGAGCAGCGGATAGAGGGTTCCTTCCACCACGATCATGTTGGCGCCTTTGAGCTCCTCGATGATCGACGAGGCGTAAGCTTCCCGCTTGTCCAGAATGCTCAGGATGCAATACTCCAGCACCCCTTTCCGCATCTGCGACCGTACGTTCTCCGTGTTGATTTCCATCTTCTCAGCGTTTTGAACTGTCGGTGAATTTTGCCAGGTTCTCGGCCGTTGTCTCCCAGCCGCGAAGTTCGCACTTCTGCGCAGGAGTCACTGCCTTCGGCGCCACGATCCAGATGATCAGGTAGAGCCAGAATCCGAAGCTGCCGCAGAGCAGCAGCGCCAGGAAGATGACGCGGATAATCGTTACATCAATGTCGAAATAGGCGGCAAGGCCGCTGCAGACACCGCCCAGTTTGCGGGATTCTACATCCAGATAGAGTTTTTTGACAGGGTTCATGGTTTGTTCCTCCTTATTTTCGTTGTTTTCTTCAAATTCGGGTTTGCCGTCGGGCATGCCCAGTTGCTGCGTGATACGGTTCACCAGGGCCAGGCTCACGGATTGCTGGCCGGAACCAAGATTCGAGAGCAGAAGCTCTGCGATGCGGGCTTCGATTTCGCCCATCACCTCTTCGCCCTGCCCGCCCGTGAGCCGCGAGCGGAACGTTTCGAGGTATTCCTGCAGGCGAGCGTATGCGTCTTCATCGATGATGAAGCTTTTGCCGCCGATACCGATGTTGAGGGTCTTTTTCATAGGATTATAACTGTATGTCTTTTCGGCGATAAAAATCAATCAGAGCAGCCTGGTACAGGGCCTCGCAGCGTGCCTGCGCGAGGTCGGATGCGGCTTTCAGGTACTGGTTCTTCGATTCGTTGAACTGCGTGATGGTAGCCTTGCCGTTCTCGTACTTGGCCTGCATCAGGGAAAGGCTCTGGGAGGCGGCCGCCTCGGCCTCGACGCTGCTTTCGAACTTGGTCCGGGCAGCCACGGCGTTGTACCAGGCCTGCTGGATTTCCTTGAAGAGCTTTTTCTTGGCCTGGTCGAGCTGCAGCTGCTGCGTCGAGTAGTTGAGCCTTGCGGTCCGTACCTGGTTGCGGTTGTTCATCCGCGAGAAGATGGGCACGTTGAGCGAAAGTCCCACATACTGGCTGAAATTGTTGCTCAGCTGTGTCCAGAAGTCGGCTCTGGGGTAACCCGAGCTGGTATAGTAGTTCGTGCCCAGGCCGCCGTTGAGCGAAAGGGTCGGGAGATAACCACCCTTCGCATACGCGATGTTGCGCGAGGCATAGGCGAGCCGGGTCTCTTCAGCCTGGATGGCAGGCTTGATGCCGACCGCTTCCGCATAGATATCTTCGGGACTGATGAGCGGCAGCACTGGATCCCGGAGTGCCGGAATCGCCACCATAAAGCCTTCGGGCGAAGGAAGCTCCAGCAGTTGGGCCAGGTCCAGCCGCGCCAGCTGCAGGCTGTTGGCAGCCTGCACGGCGGTCAGCCGGCTCTGGGCGAGGGTGGCCTTCTGGGCCGCAAGATCGGCCGGAGCGGCTTTCCCGTTGTGGATCATCGCATCGAGGCGCTCCACCTGCAGCGAGTCGATTCCTACCTGACGTTCAGCCACTTCCAGAATCTCCTGCTTATAAACTATTTGGATATAGGCCTGGGCCACCGCGATGCGGATGTCATCGCGCGCTTTCTCCAGGTCCTGCGTGGCAGCCTCCAGGTTCAGCTTGCTCAGGGCAATGTTGTTCTGGTGGCGCATGCCGTTGAACAGGACCATGTCGGCACCCAGACTGAAACCCGTGTTGGTGGTATTCGTGTTGGCGTAGGTATTGTCGGCGGTCAGGCCGCGCCCGAACGAAAAGTTCTGGGAAGCGTTGGCCGACACGCCGGGCAGGCGGCTGGCACGGGCCGTGCTGAGCGCGACTTCGCGCTGCTGGACCTGCAGGGCACTCTGCTGTACGGTGAGACTGTGCTCCAGTGCGTAGGCGATGCACTCCGAAAGAGTCCAGGGAGAGCCTCCCAGCGGCTGGGCAGCTGCCTGCTGTCCGGTAAGACCGGGCAGGATGGCGGTCAGCCCGAGCAGGACGAATAGGATCTTTTTCATATTACTTCTCCTCGATAATCTGGTTGCCGCGGACGATGTCGCCTTCCTGGAGACCGCCCTTGATCTCGATGTTGATACCGTCGCTGACACCCGTCGTGACCGGCGTACGGACGAAGGCGCCATCAGCACCTTTCTTGTAAACGAAGGTCGAGTCGCCGGAGAATTCCAAGGCGCTCTCCGACACGGAAAGCACCTGCTCGACCCGCTGCAGCACGATCTCCGCATTGGCGCTGTAACCCGAGCGGATCTTCCGGGCCGGATCGGCCTTGACGGCGGCCTTGATCTCGAACTGGTTGGCACCGTTGCTTTCCACGGCCTTGGGCGAAATGTACTCGAGCGTAGCGTCGAACGAATAGTCCTGCAGGGCGCCGATGCTGATGAGCACGGGCATTCCTTCTTCAAGGGCGCCGACCTCGGTTTCGTCGATATGGCCGTCGAAAATCAGGTCGTTCATGTTCGCCACGGTGGCCACGGTCGTACCGTCGTTCATCGTATTGGCCTGGATCACGGAGTTGCCCACCTTCACGGGGATGTCGAGAATCAGGCCGGTGATGGTCGAGCGGACCAGCGTGGAGCTCGACTTGGCATTCGACTTCGATACGCCGTCACGCACCACTTCCAGGGCTTCCTGCGCGGCGGCACGCTCTTCCTTGGCCTGGTTGAGCTGCTGCTCCACCTTGTCGTATTCCTCGGCGCTGACCAGGTCCTTTTCGTAAAGAGCCTTCTCACGGTCGAGGTTGGTCTGGGCCTGCTTGAGGTTGATCTCGGCCAGACGCACGCGGCTCTGCGCGGCGCTCAGGGAGTTCATGTCGGGAATCACCGTCAGTTTGGCGATGACCTCGCCGCGTTCCACCTGCTGCCCGGCTTCCTTGTAGAGCTCGGCGATGATGCCGTTGATCTGCGGCTTGACGTTCACTTCGTTGCGCGGTTCAATCTTGCCCGTCACCACGGTCGTCCGCTGGATGTCCCCTTTCCCCACGGTGAGTTCGTGATAGACCGCTTCCTTCGGTTTGGACTTCACGAAGAGGAAGATGAACGTGCCCAGGAACACGATGGCGACCAGGGCGACCAGCAAGTACTTCAGAAACTTTTTCATATTGTCGTTTATTATATTGTTCTTCAATCCGTCATTCATCTCGCATGGCATCGACCGGTTTGATCTTCATGGCCCGCAGGGCGGGAGCCAGGCCCGCCAGCACGCCCAGCACGCTGAGCAGCAGGGCTGCCAGGATGGCTGTCCAGAAACTGATCTGGAACGCGGCCTGGTGTTTGGTGAGGGCCTCCACCACATTGAGGATCAGCACCGAGAACACGATTCCCGTGCTTCCTGCCGCCAGGGTCAGGGCCACGCTCTCCCAGATGATCTGCGAGAGGATGTCGCGCGGCACGGCGCCGATGGCCCGGCGGATACCGATCTCCACGGTCCGCTCACGCACCGTCACCATCATGATGTTGCTCACGCCCACCGCGCCGGCCAGCAGCGTACCGATGCCCACCAGCCAGATCAGGAAGTTCACGCCGCGGAACAGGTTATCCACAATGCTGAATATCTGTTCGGTATTGAGCACCATCACCGCCTGGTCGTCGGTCGGGTCGAAAAGATGCTCGCGCGACAGGATGCTGCGGATACGGCCTTCCAGCGTACTCATCTTCACGCCTTTCTTGCCGGTCATGCAGATGATGTCGACATTGTTGCCGCGCTTGTAGAGCTGGGCTGCCACCGAGAAAGGCATCATGACAGACTCGGAAGCGCTGCCGTTGATGCTGATATTGCCGCTCGAATAGTCCACGCCGATAATCCGCAGGAATACAGAGCCCACCTGGATGTAGCGGCCGCAAGGGTCGTCGCCTTCCGGGAAGAGATCATTGTAAACCCGTTTGCCGATGACGCAGACCTTGCGCTCCTGCTCCACGTCCGCCTCGCTGATGGTGCGGCCGTATTTGAGGACGGGCGCCTCGACCTTATGATAGTCGCCGGAAATACCCTTGATGGAAACCGACGAGGAGTTCCCTTTATACGTGGCCGTCTGACCCCAGTTGCTCACCTGCGGTGCCACTACGTCGAGTTCGGGCATCAGCGTGCGGAGCCGTTCGACATCCTTGCGGTCGAGCTGCCAGTAACGGCCTTCCTTCATTCCCTTCCAGGGCTTGGAAGTATTCGAGGAGATGATGACGATCGTATTGGTGGCGAATCCCTCGAAATTCATCGAGAGCATCTGCTTGAGTCCGTTTCCGCCGCCGACCAGGAACAGGAGCATGAACAGGCCCCAGAAGATACCGAAGCCGGTCAGCAGCGTACGGCGCTTGTTGCGGAACAGCGAATCCCCGATCTCGCGGAAAGTATCTATGTCCAGACGGTGTCTCATCTTATTCAGCCCTCAATGCTTCAATGGGTTTGACGCGGGCGGCCTGACTGGCCGGGAAGATGCCCGCCAGCGTTCCGGCTATGATCAGGACGATCGTGGCGCCCAATGCCGTTCCGATGCCGACCGTCGGATTGTCGAGCATCTTGATGCTCTGTCCGAACATTTCGACTTTCGACTGGCCGACCGTCGCATCCAGGATCCGGCAGGCCACCATACCCAGCAACATGCCGATGTAGCCGAAAAAGGCCGTGATCAGGACGCTCTCGGTGACGATGAGCTTCAGGATGCTGCCCGGACGGGCGCCCAGCGCCTTGCGGATCCCGAACTCGTGCGTCCGCTCTTTCACCGTGATGAGCATGATGTTGCTCACGCCCACGACACCGCTCACCAGCGTGAAGAGGCCGATGATCCAGAGCGCCGTAATCAGGATGCCTTTGGCTTTCTCCATCTGCAGGTTCTGGGAAAAACGATTCCAGACCCAGATGGCGCGACGGTCGTCGGGTGCAGCGCGATGGGCCGTCGCGAAGGCCGTACGCACCTGGTTTTCAAAGGCATCGCTCTCGGCTTCGGTCGTCAGGCCGTGGAACGAGAAGGTGATGTCGTCCACCTCGTCGCCCAGGCCGAAAATCGCTTTGACGGCCGTATAGGGTACATACAGACTGCGGTCGTCCCTGTTTTCCTCCGCGTGCCGCACACCCACGATGGTGAACGACAGGTTGCCGACCTTGACGCGCTGTCCGAGCAGCTTGTCGTAATCCGTGTCGCCGGAAAGGAAGTTCTTGGCGTGCAAATGCGTGATGATGATGACCTTGCGCTTTTCAGCGATATCCCTGTCGTTGATGAAGCGGCCGGCGAGCATCTGCACCCGGTTCATTTCCACGTCGCCCGGGAGCGTTCCGTTGAGCGATACATTGTTGAAATAGCGGCGGCCGTAGGTCATCGTGTAGCCGCTCCGGCTGAGGGAGGTCGAGACCAGGTCCACCTTATCGGCGAACCGGGGCTGGCGGAGAATGTCGATATCCTTGTCCGTGATGCGGATGCGGCGTCCCTGCTTAAGACCGTCGTACGGCTTGGAGGTTACACCGCCGCCCACCATCATCGTATTGGAGGCAAAACTGTCGCCGTCATTCAGGAAGGCGTTGAGCAGGCCGTTGCCGGCGCCCAGCAGCACGATCAGCATGAAGATGCCCCACGCGACGGCCAGGCCGGTCAGGCAGGTACGCATCTTGTTGCGCCGCAGTGACTCCCAAATTTCTTGCAGAAGGTCTCTCATCGCCGGGAAAATTATTTCATGATGGTCGTTGTGCCAAACACGGAGCTATGGTGCTGGCGGTTGTCTTCGATCTTTTCGATCAGACCGTCTTTGATGTGGACGATCTTGTCGGCACAGTTGGCCACGCCGCTTTCGTGGGTGACCACGATGATGGTCACGCCATCTTCGCGGTTGAGCCGGGTCAGGAGTTCCATCACCTCGACCGAGGTCTTCGAATCCAGGGCGCCGGTCGGTTCGTCGGCCAGGATGATTTCGGGGTGCGTAATCAAGGCACGGGCAATCGCCACGCGCTGTTTCTGGCCACCCGACATCTCGTTGGGATAGTGGGATGCCCAGTCCGTGAGGCCCATCTTCTCGAGGTAGGCCATCGCCGCCTCACGACGGCGATGGCGGTTGACCCCTTGATAGAACAGCGGAAGTTCCACATTTTCCACGGCGGTCTTGAAACCGATCAGGTTGAAGCTCTGGAACACGAAACCGATCATCTGGTTGCGATAGGTGGCACCTTCGCGTTCGGTCAGGTTCTTGATGAGCTTGCCCGCCAAATGGTATTCTCCCTCGTCATAGTTGTCGAGGATGCCCAGGATGTTGAGCAGTGTCGATTTCCCCGAACCGGATGCACCCATGATCGAGACGAATTCTCCCTTTTCGATCGACAGGTCGATCCCCTTGAGTACGTGGAGCGGCTGCCCGTTGTCGTAGGTCTTGTGGACTCCCTTCAGTTCAATTAACATACAGTGCTTATTTTGACACTGCAAAGATATATAAAAAATTTGGTACCTTGTATCACAAAGTACCAAAAATTTAAAAATATTTTATATACCTATTATATATTGCGCCGCAATTATTGTTTCTTACGGAAAAGGATGGTGTCAGTCGAGCTTCAGGACGGCCATGAAGGCGGACTGGGGGACTTCGACCTGGCCGATCTGGCGCATGCGCTTCTTGCCTTGCTTCTGCTTTTCGAGGAGTTTGCGCTTGCGTGTGATGTCGCCGCCGTAGCATTTGGCTGTCACGTCTTTGCGGACCTGGCGGACCGTTTCGCGGGCGATGATCTTGGCGCCGATGGCGGCCTGGATGGCGATGTCGAACTGCTGGCGGGGGATCAATTCCTTGAGCTTTTCGCAGATCTTGCGGCCGAATTCGTAGGCGTGGTCTTGGTGGATGAGCGTCGAGAGGGCGTCGGCGGGCTCGCCGTTGAGCAGGATGTCGAGTTTGACGAGCTTCGCGGGGCGGAAGCCGATGACGTGGTAGTCGAAGGAAGCGTAGCCCTTGGAAATCGACTTGAGTTTGTCGTAGAAGTCGAACACGATTTCGGAGAGGGGCATCTCGTAGGTGAGTTCCACGCGGTCGGCGGTCAGGTAGTGCTCGCTCTTGAGGATGCCGCGCTTGTCGAGGCAGAGCTTCATGATGGGGCCGTAGAATTCGCTCTTGCTGATGACCTGGGCCTGGATGAAAGGCTCTTCGATGTGGTCGATCAGCGTGGGGGCGGGCAGGCCGGAAGGGTTGTGCACGTCCATGACCTGACCCTGCGTCGTATAGACTTTATAGGAGACGTTGGGGACCGTGGTCACCACGTCCATGTCGAACTCGCGGAAGAGGCGCTCCTGCACGATCTCCATGTGGAGCAGGCCCAGGAAGCCACAGCGGAAGCCGAAGCCCAGGGCCAGGGAACTCTCGGGCTCGAAGACGAGCGATGCGTCGTTGAGCTGGAACTTCTCGAGCGAGGCGCGCAGGTCTTCGTACTGGTCGGCCGTCACGGGGAACATACCGGCATAGAGCATGGGCTTGACGTCTTCGAAGCCGGCGATGGCCTCGGTGCAGGGTCGGGCCACGTGGGTGATGGTATCGCCCACCTTTACCTCAACGGCCGTCTTGATGCCAGATATGATATAACCCACTGATCCGCAGGGGATCTCCCCCGTGGGGCAGAGTTTCATCTTGAGCGTACCCACTTCGTCGGCCGTGTATTCCTTGCCCGTGTTGACGAACTTCACGCGGTCGCCGGTGCGGATCGAGCCGTTCTCGACCTTGAAGTAGGCGATGATGCCGCGGAAGGAATTGAACACCGAGTCGAAGATCAGGGCCTGCAGCGGAGCCTCGGGATCACCCTGAGGCGCGGGGATGCGCTCCACAATGGCATCGAGCACTGCCTCCACACCTTCGCCGGTGCGGGCAGAGGTCAGCAGCACATCTTCAGGGTCGCAGCCCAGCAGGTCCACCACCTGGTCGCGCACGACATCTACCATGGCGGCCTCCATGTCAATCTTGTTGAGCACGGGAACGATTTCCAGGTCGTGCTCGATGGCCAGGTAGAGGTTCGAGATGGTCTGGGCCTGGATACCCTGCGTGGCATCGACCACCAGCAGGGCGCCTTCACAGGAGGCGATGGCGCGTGAGACTTCGTAGGAGAAGTCCACGTGGCCGGGCGTGTCGATCAGGTTGAGGATATATTTTTCACCCTTGTACACATATTCCATCTGGATGGGGTGGCTCTTGATGGTGATGCCTTTCTCCTTCTCCAGATCCATCGAATCGAGCACCTGGTTCTCCATTTCCCGCGCCTCGAGCGTATGCGTCCGCTCGAGCATGCGGTCGGCCAGCGTGCTTTTTCCGTGGTCAATGTGTGCGATGATGCAGAAATTGCGAATGTGCTTCATTCCGCAAATATACGAAAAAAGACTCGTCAGGAGTCTTTTTTCGGATAGGAGGGGCCCGGATGCTTGCGCAGGTTGTTGATCATCCGCATCTGGAAGGCTTCTTCAGCCTGGTAGAGCTTGGCTACCTTTCTGATAGGCAGCACCTTCTTGAATTTGGGATACCAGTCCACGAGCACCTGGTTGGTGGCCTGGTAGGCCTGGATGTAGGCGTCAAGTTTAGCCTCGATCTCTTTTTCAGAAAACTCCTCGCCTTTCTTGCCCCGCAGTTCACCGAAGGCATCCCGCATTTTCTTGTTCGCTTCCCGGGCTTCCTTCCAGCACTGGTTGTAAACAGGCCAGAACGCCTGCGCCTCTTCAGGCGAGAGATCGAGTTCCTGGGTGATAAAGGCGATTTTTTCCGCCTGGATGCGCTCGAATTCCTTCTTGCGCGCGTCGTCATTCCGTTTCTGGCCCTGCTGCGGCTGGGCGAACGATACGGCCGCCATCAACAGGCAGACCGCCAGAGTAAGCATTTTTTTCATTTCAGATTGGCTTGTGCGTAAATCTCAGCCAGTTGGGTGAAGGAGAGTTCACTCGCCAGATAATTCACCAAGGTTTCCTCGTCGATCTCTTCCTCGACGGGCTGAGCGTCCATTTCGTAATAATTGATGAGCGAAGCGGGGGTGATCCACTCTTCCACGGTCGTGGCGTAGCCCGGCGCTTCGGGGGTGCCGTTTCCACGCTTGAGCGTCTGGGTGAGCGAGAGTACGCCGTAACCCATGCCGAAGATCAGCGCGAAGGTAGCGGCCAGGGCGAGGGCCGGCTTGATCACGGTCCAGACCCGGCGGCGGCCCGTTTCGGGCGCTTCTTCCATCGCGATGCGGGCCATGACCCGGTCCTCCAGTGCATCGAAGTAGCCTTCGGGCACCCGGAAGGGCTGTTCCGCGTCGCGGCGGCGGCTCAAAAGATCATCGATTGGTTCGTTCATACGGTCTTTAGACTTGCAAGTTGCACAAAAGTTTAATACTTCACGTCCATTTCTTCCTTCATCCAGGCCTTTACTTTTTCATAGGCGTGATGATACGAAGCTTTCAGGGCGCCCTCGCTGGTTTCCAGCACCTGGGCGATCTGCTCGTAGGGCATCTCCTCGAAATAACGGAGCAGGAACACGGCTTTCTGTTTGGGCGGCAGCTTGGCGATGACCCGGTGGAGGGTTGCCTGGAGCTGGTCGCCGTCGAACCAGGGGTCGGACGAGAGCCGGGAGGCGGCATCCAGCTCCAGGCGGCCGCCGCGGGTCTGCTGCCGTGACAGGAAGGTCAGGGACTCGTTGGTGGCGATGCGGTAGAGCCAGGTGAAGAGCTGGGCGTCGCCGCGGAAGCGGTCGAGCGAGGTCCACGCCTTGACGAAGGTGTTCTGCAGACAGTCGTCGGCATCGTCGTGGTCGAGCACCATCCGGCGGATGTGCCAGTAGAGCCGTTCTTTGTAGTTTTGCACAAGAAGGCGGAACGCCTCCTGGCGTCCGCCTTCACGGTACAGTTTGAGAATCTCCCGGTCGGTCATCAGAATGACAGCGCGGCCTCGACTATGTGTGCGGCGTCGAGTCCGTAGGCAGCCATCAGTTCGGCGGGCTTGCCGCTCTGTCCGAACTGATTGTCAATAGCTACGAATCGCATCGGGGTGGGGCACGCTGCAGCCAGTACGCCTGCAATTTCCTCGCCAAGTCCGCCGGCGACCAGATGTTCTTCCGCAACCACGACCTTGCCGGTCTTGCGGGCAGAGGCGATGACGGCCTCCTTGTCGAGCGGCTTGATGGTGGCGATGTCGATCAGATCGACACCGACGCCTTTCTCTTCGAGGATCCGGGCGGCCTGGATGGCTTCCCACACGAGGTGTCCCGTGGCGAAGACCGTCACATCGGCACCGTCGTTCAGCTTGATGGCCTTGCCGATTTCGAACGCTTGGTCCGCAGGCGTGAAGTTGGGCACGCCGGGACGGCCGAAACGCAGGTACACGGGACCGTTCCACGCCGCAGCGGCAATCGTGGCGGCTTTGGTCTGGTTGTAGTCGCAAGGGTTGATGACCACCATGCCGGGGAGCATCCGCATCAATCCCATATCCTCGAGGGTCTGGTGCGTAGCGCCGTCTTCCCCCAGGGTGATGCCGGCGTGCGAAGCGGCGATCTTCACGTTGGTCTGCGAGTAGCAGACCGACTGGCGGACCTGGTCGAGCACGCGCGCGCTCGCGAAATTGGCAAAGGTGCCGATGAAGGGAATATAGCCCGCGATGGCCATACCGGCCGCCATGCCGACCATATTGGCCTCGGCGATACCCACTTCAAAGAAACGCTCGGGATGCTCGGCAGCGAACTGGTCCATCTTGAGCGAACCTTTCAGGTCGGCGGTCAACGCGAGGACCTTCGGATTGGTATTGCCCAGTTCGGCCAGGCCTGCGCCGAAGCCCGAACGGGTGTCTTTCTTACCGGTATCTACGAATTCTTTCATAAGGCAAAGTCTCCCATCGTTTCTTCGAGTTGTTTCATCGCTTCCGCACACTGGTCGGCGGAAGGGTTCTTGCCGTGCCATTTGCAGGTGCCGGCCATGAAGTCAACGCCGTGACCCATATCGGTGTGCCAGAGAATCATCACCGGACGGCCCAGGCCTTTGCGCCGGTTGGCCTCGGCAAAACCCTGCTCGATGGCCGTGAAATCGTGGCCGTCGGCTTCGATGACGGTCCAGCCGAAGGCTTCCCATTTGGCCCGCAGGTCGCCCAATCCTGCTACATCTTCGGTCGTGCCGTCGATCTGCTGGTGGTTCCAGTCGGTCATCGCAATGAGATTGTCCACTTTGTAGTGGGCCGCCGACATGGCGGCCTCCCAGATCTGGCCCTCTTCGCTTTCACCGTCGCCGATCAGGACGTAAACGGTGTTCGGATCGCCGGAAAGTTTCTTGGCCAGGGCGGCGCCGATGGCGACTGAAAGCCCCTGCCCCAGCGAACCGGCGGCCTGGTTGACGCCCGGCAGGCCCTTGTCCACGGACGGATGACCCTGGAGCCGGGAGCCGAAACGGCGGAACGTGGCCAGCTCGGCGACCGGGAAATAGCCCCGGCGGGCCAGCAGGCTGTAAAGCACGGGGGAAATGTGTCCGGCCGAGAGGAAGAACTGGTCGATGCCTTCGCCACTGCGGCGCCAATTCTCCGGCGTGACATTCATTTCCTTGAAAAACAAGTAGGTAAGAACATCGGTGGCGCTCATCGAGCCACCCGGATGGCCCGAAGCGGCCGCGGTGACCATGCGCACGATGTCCCTTCTCACCTGGGATGCGATTTGAGGGAGCGTATAGTTCATAAAAAGGAAACAGTTTGGAAAATGCGTACTACAAATATACGCAAAATTATTCGTATCTTCGTACATTCTGAAAAAGACCAGACGACCATGAAACGTTTTCTCGCAACCCTTGCTGCCGCCTGTCTGCTGACCGGCCTTTTCGCGCAGCCGCAACTGAACAAAGACAACATCGAGGAGGTGATCGCTGCCATGACCCTGCAGGAGAAAGCCTCCCTGCTCGTCGGCGGTGCCCGTGCCGCGATGGTGAACGGCGTGACCTCCGGCGTTGCCGCCGAAGTGCCCGGCGCCGCCGGCAACACCCGTCCTGTCGCCCGCCTGGGCATCCCCGCTACCGTACTGGCCGACGGCCCTGCCGGACTCCGTATCAATCCCACCCGTGCCAACGATAAACAGACCTATTACGCTACCGGATTCCCCGTGGGCACGCTCCTGGCCAGCTCCTGGGACACGGCGCTGGTGGAAGAAGTGACCAAGGCCATGGGTAACGAAGTGCTGGAATACGGCGTGGACGTGCTGCTCGCCCCGGGTATGAACATCCACCGCAATCCACTCTGCGGCCGTAACTTCGAGTATTTCTCGGAAGATCCGCTCCTGAGCGGCAAGATGGCCGCCGCCTATGTCCGCGGCATCCAGAGCAACGGTGTAGGTACTTCCATCAAGCACTACGCCGTCAACAATCAGGAGACCAACCGCAACGAAAACGACGCCCGCGTCAGTCCGCGCGCCCTCAGGGAAATCTATCTCAAGAACTTTGAGATCGCCGTCAAGGAAGCCGATCCCTGGACCGTGATGTCGTCGTACAACCAACTCAACGGCGAATACACCCAGCAGAAGAAAGACCTGCTGACGACCGTCCTCCGCGACGAGTGGGGCTTCAAGGGCATCGTGATGACCGACTGGGGCAACAAGGCCGGCACCGTGAAGAGCGCCAAGGCCGGCAACGACCTGATGGAACCGGGCAACCAGAACGAGATCGACCGCATCATCGCCGCCGTGGAAGACGGCACCATTTCGCAGGAAGAACTCGACCGCAATGTGCGCAAGATGCTGCAATACATCGTCCGCACGCCGCACTTCCGCCACTACAAGTATTCGAACAAGCCGGATCTGAAGGCCCACGCCGCGGTGGCCCGCAAAGCTGCCGGCGAGGCCATCGTGCTCCTGCGCAACGAAAACAAGGCCCTGCCGCTCAAGGGTGATGAGAAAGTAGCGCTCTACGGCGTCTCTTCCGTCGACTTCGTGGCCGGCGGCACTGGCTCCGGCAATGTGAACAAAGCCTATGTCGTGACGATGGACGAGGCGCTCAAAGACGCCGGCTTCCAGCTCGACGCCGCGCTCGAGAGTTTCTATCGCAAGCACAAGGAATACGATAAGGCCACCCGTGACCTGACCGCAGGTGCCGGCTGGTCCACCTGGGGCGGCACCAAACTCGCCGAGACGGCCATCCCCGTCCAGGCTATCAACCTCGAAGCCGGCAACAACGACGTGGCTGTGGTGGTCATCGGCCGCAACGCCGGTGAAGGCGCCGACCGCAAGATGATGGACGATTTCGAACTGACCGCCGTCGAGCGCGAACTGCTGCAGAACGTCAGCACGGCCTATCACGCCCTGGGCAAGAAGGTCGTGGTGGTCCTCAACATCGGCGGTGTCATCGAGACCAATTCGTGGAAGAACCTGGTCGACGCCATCGTCCTGCCCTGGTCGCCGGGACAGGAAGGCGCCCGTGCCGTAGCCGATATCCTCACCGGCAAGGTGAACCCTTCGGGCAAGCTGCCGATGACCTTCCCGGTCAACTTCATGGACCATCCGTCCTCTGCCAACTTCCCGTACAACTACACGCCGACCACAAACCGCGGCTTCGGCCGGGGTCCGCGCGTGCCGCAGAAAGACGTGGACTACACCGACTATGCCGAAGGCATCTGGGTGGGCTACCGTCACTTCACGACCCGTGGCGTGGATGTCTCCTACCCGTTCGGTTTCGGTCTGAGCTACACTACTTTCTCTTACACGAAACCGGTCGTCAAGGCTACCGCCGACGGTTTTGAAGCTTCCGTGACGGTCACCAACACCGGCTCCGTCGCCGGTCGCGAGGCCGTCCAGCTCTACGTTTCCGCCCCGGCGGGCGGTCTGGAGAAACCGAAGTGCGAGCTCAAGGCCTTCGCCAAGACCCGTGAGCTGAAACCCGGGGAAAGCCAGGTCCTCACGATGAAGGTATCGGCCTATGAACTGGCTTCCTTCAACGAAGCGCACAGCGCCTGGGAGACGGCCTCCGGCCCTTACACCCTCCTCTTCGGCGCCTCGGTCTCGGATATCCGCACCACTGCCATTTACAAACAAAAGACCGCGCAGAGCTGGCCCGTCCATAACGTACTCGCCCTGCAGCAATAATCCTGAAAGCATGAACGAATCCCAAATCCTGAAAGCCTATGAATATGCGCGGGAACGATACGCCGCGCTGGGCGTGGACACCGACAAAGCTGTCGAGGTCCTGGAGAAAACACCCATATCCCTGCACTGCTGGCAGACCGACGACGTAATCGGTTTCGAGAGCGCGGCCGGGCTCTCCGGCGGTATCCAGACCACCGGCAACTATCCCGGCCGCGCCCGCAACATCGACGAAGTGCGCGCCGACGTGCTCTTTGCCAAAAGTCTGATCGCCGGCCACCACCGTCTCAATCTTCACGAAATCTACGGCGATTTCGGCGGGCAGTTCATAGACCGCGATCAGGTGGACGTTCGCTATTTCGAAAGCTGGATCGAGTGGGCCCGCGAAAACGGAATGAAGCTCGACTTCAATTCCACGTCGTTCGGCCATCCCAAGAGCGGCGACCTGTCGCTGGCCCACCCCGACCCGGCCATCCGGAAATTCTGGATCGAGCACACGAAGCGCTGCCGCCGCATCGCGGATGCGATGGGGCGCGCCCAGGGCGATCCCTGCATCATGAACATCTGGGTCCACGACGGGTCGAAAGACCAGACCGTGGAGCGGCTCCGCTACCGCGAAATCTTCGCCGAATCGCTCGACGAAATCCTCGCCGAGGAGCTTCCCGGCATGAAGACCTGCCTGGAAGCCAAGCTCTTCGGCATCGGGCTGGAAAGCTACACCGTAGGCTCGCACGATTTCGTGGCAGGCTACTGTGCCACCCGCAAATTGATGTACACGCTCGACACGGGTCACTACGAAATGACCGAGAACGTGGCCGATATGGTGGCCTCGCTCCTGCTCTTCGTTCCGGAACTGATGCTGCACGTCTCGCGCCCCATCCGCTGGGACTCCGACCACGTGACCATCATGAACGATCCCACGCTCGAGCTGTTCAAGGAGATCGTCCGCGCCGACGCGCTGGACCGCAGCCACATCGGCCTCGACTACTTCGACGCCGCCATCAACCGCATCGGAGCCTACGTCATCGGCACACGCGCCACGCAGAAGTGCCTGCTCAGCGCCCTGCTCGAACCCCTGGCCCGTCTTCGCGCATACGAAGACGCCGGCAAGGGTTTCCAGCGCCTCGCCCTCCTCGAAGAAGCCAAGACCCTCCCCTTCGGCGCCGTCTTCGATTACTTCAACCTCAAGAACAACGTCCCCGTCGGCGAATCCTTCATCCCTGAAATCGAACGCTACGAACGGGAAGTCACCTCTAAACGATGATTCCTCCTGCCGTGGCACCTATCACCCCGATATCCTGCAATTTACAACAAATCGTGTGCGTAAAATCGCGCATACGATTATCAGGAAAACTCTGTTCATCAGGATCTTAAGCGCCACGCACCTTAAACACGAGAATTATGTACATCTTCATCGGTTTGCTTATCATCGCGATCGGGGCTTTCTGCCAGAGCAGCAGTTATGTACCGATCAATAAGATAAAGGCTTGGAGCTGGGAGAGTTATTGGATTGTGCAGGGGGTCTTCGCCTGGCTTGTGTTTCCTCTGTTGGGAGCGTTGCTGTCGCTTTCGGGTACGGGCGGGTCGTTCGGCGATTTGCTAGCGCTGATGCAGGCCGATCCCCGGGCTACCTGGCTGACCATCTTGTTCGGTGCACTTTGGGGCGTCGGCGGACTGACCTTCGGCCTGAGTATGCGCTACCTGGGCGTCGCACTGGGCCAGAGCCTGGCGTTGGGTACTTGCTCAGCGCTGGGAGCCATTCTGGGGCCGGTGTTTACGGGCCATGCGCACGACCTGACCTCATCGGTCATTATCGGTGTGGTGGTGACGCTCATCGGTATCGCCATCATCGGTATTGCCGGCGCGATGAAGGCGGCGGGATTGCCGGAGGAGGAGCGACGGAAGTCCGTCAAGGATTTCAATTTCGGCAAGGGCATCTTCGTGGCGCTGCTGGCCGGATTTATGAGCGCCTGCTTCAACATCGGCCTGAACTTCGGTCAAGACCTGTATCTGCCGGGGACGCGGACCATCTTCCAGTCGCTGCCGGCTACGATGCTGGTGACCTTCGGCGGATTCCTGACCAACGCCTGCTACTGTTTCTTCCAGAACGCCAAGAACAAAACCTGGGGAGATTATCGCAAGAAGGCCCTATGGGGCAATAATTTACTCTTCTGCTGCCTGGCAGGCCTGCTCTGGTACAGCCAGTTCTTCGGCCTGAGCCTGGGCAAAGGCTTCCTGACGGATTATCCGGTGCTGATCACCTTCAGCTGGTGCATCCTGATGGCGCTCAACGTGACTTTCAGCAACGTCTGGGGTATTATCCTAAAGGAGTGGAAAGGCGCGTCGAAGAAGACCGTCACGGTCCTCCTCATCGGTTTGGCCGTCCTGATCTTCAGTACGTTCCTGCCTCAATTGATTTAGTATGAAAAGTATCTTGGAAAACAGACCGGCGCTCAAAGCCGAGATCGACAAAGTGGCCGAGGTGGCCGGCTATCTCTGGCAGAAAGGATGGGCCGAGCGGAACGGCGGAAACATCACGGTCAACATCACGGAATTCATAGACGATGCGATGCGGGCGATGCCCGCCATCGAGCAGCCCCGCCCGATCGGGCGGGTGCTGCCCCTGCTGGGCGGCCGCTGGTTCTACTGCAAAGGCACCGGCCGGCGTATGCGCGACCTGGCCCGCGACCCGATGGCCAACGGATCCATCATCCGCATCCTTCCGGACTGCGCGCACTATGAAATCGTGGCCGACCAGCCTGTCGCCCCGACGTCCGAACTCCCCTCGCACCTGGCCGTACACGACTACCTGCTGGCCAACGGCTCACCCTACCGCGCCTCGCTGCATACCCATCCCATCGAGCTGGTGGCCCTGACCCACAACCGGAAATGGCTGGAGAAAGATGCCGCCACCAAGATGCTCTGGTCCATGATTCCCGAGACCCGGGCCTTCTGCCCGCGCGGCCTGGGCATCGTACCCTATATGATGCCTTCCAGCCACGAACTCGCCGAAGCCACCATCAATGTCATCGACGAAAACTACGACGTGGTGATGTGGGAAAAGCACGGCGTCTTCGCCGTCGATACCGACATCATCAACGCCTTCGACCAGGTGGACGTCCTCAACAAAGCCGCCCAGATCTACATAGCAGCCCGCAACATGGGCTTCGTGCCGGACGGCATGACCGCCGCCCAGATGCGCGAACTAGGCATCACTTTCGGCTTGCCGAAATAGCCAGATTCCCGGTCAATTAGTTCAGGATTTGGCCGTCGCGGATTTCGACGGTACGGTCGCTCATGGCGGCCAGGTCTTTGTCGTGGGTCACGATGACGATCGTGATGCCGAAGCGGTCGCGCAGGTCGAAGAAAAGACGGTGCAGTTCGCCCTTGGTCTTGCTATCCAAGTTGCCGGACGGCTCGTCGGCAAAGAGGACTTTGGGCTGGTTGACCAGCGCGCGGGCGATGGCGACACGCTGCTGTTCGCCGCCGCTCAGTTCGGAAGGCTTGTGCGTAAAGCGCTCGCCCAGACCCAGAAGGGTCAGGAGCTCTTCCGCCCGCTTGCGCGCCTCGGTGCGGGGCGTATGCGCAATCAGCGCGGGAATCATCACATTTTCCACAGCCGTGAATTCGGGGAGCAAGTGATGGAACTGGAACACGAAACCGATTTTACGGTTGCGGAAAGCGGCCAGGGCCTTGTCGGAAAGGGAGAAGATGTCGGTCCCGTCGATCTCGACGGTTCCGGCATCGGGACGGGACAACGAGCCGAGGATCTGCAGCAACGTACTTTTTCCGGCACCGGAGGCGCCGACGATACTTACCACCTCGGCAGGAGCCGCCGTAAAACAAACATCCTTCAGGACCCTGAGGGTCCCGAAGGATTTGTCGATATGGTTGGCTTTGATCATCAGGAAGCTTAGTCCTCTTCCTGCTGCTCGGCCTCGTAAGCCTTGAGCAACTTGTCCTGGACGTCGGCCGGCACCTGCTGGTATTCGATGAATTCCTGGGTGAAGGTCGCACGGCCGGAGGTCAGGGAGCTCAGGGTCGTCGAGTACTTGTAGAGTTCAGCCAGCGGAACGCGGGCGCGGAGGATCTGGAAGCCCTTCTCGGAGTTCATACCCTCGATCATGCCGCGGCGGTTCTGGAGGTCGCTCATCACGTCGCCCATGCAGTCGGCGGGGACCATCACTTCCACCATGTAGATCGGCTCGAGGATCTTCGGCGCAGCGTTCTTGAAGGCCTCGCGGAAGGCGTTACGGCCGGCGATGATGAAGGCGATTTCCTTGGAGTCCACCGGGTGCATCTTACCGTCATACACGAACACGCGGATGTCGCGGGCGTAGGAACCGGTGAGCGGGCCCTCTTCGAGGCGCTGCGTGATACCCTTCTTGATGGCAGGCATGAAGCTGGCGTCGATGGCGCCGCCGACCACGCAGTTGATGAATTCCCACTTGCCGCCCCACGGCAGTTCGAATTCTTCACG
>Ga0208297_1001061_pt1 | contig 32984 bp, 36 predicted proteins | sample LMS_cellobiose_e_FD_187367 | JGI IMG/M metagenome (GOLD analysis project Ga0208297, IMG submission 187367) | Rumen-fistulated moose microbial communities from Alaska, USA - LMS_cellobiose_enrichment (SPAdes) (version 2) | ecosystem: Host-associated > Mammals > Digestive system > Stomach > Rumen... | reverse complement strand
CATGAAGCACAGTTAGGGCGGAAAAGACGCCCATGGATTCCATGTTTCAGGCGGGATTTCGTATCAGTTCCCCATCCGGCTTCGGCGGCATCTCCGCGCCCGCCGGCAACGATCTGCCCACCATCGTATACAACGTCAACCACAACACGCTGAAGCCCGAGGACACCGTCATCTCCGCCGCGAGCTGCACCACCAACTGCCTCGCCCCGATGACCAAGGCCCTGAACGATGCTTTCCCGATCCAGGCCGGCATCATGACCACCGTTCACGCCTACACCGGCGACCAGATGATCCTGGACGGCCCGCATCGCAAGGGCGACCTGCAGCGTGCCCGTGCCGGCGCGGCCAACATCGTGCCCAACAGCACCGGCGCCGCCAAGGCCATCGGCCTGGTCATCCCCGAGCTGAACGGCAAGCTGATCGGCTCCGCCCAGCGCGTGCCCGTTGCCACCGGCTCCACCACGATCCTCGTGGCGGTCGTCAAGGGCAAGGATGTCACCAAGGAAGCCGTCAACGCCGCGATGAAGGCCCAGGCCTCCGAGAGCTTCGGCTACACCACCGAGAAGCTGGTCTCCAGCGACATCATCGGCATGACCTATGGCTCCCTGTTCGACGCCAACCAGACCATGGTCAACAAGATCGACGACGACACCTATCAGGTGCAGGTCGTGTCCTGGTACGACAACGAGAACAGCTACACCAGCCAGATGGTCCGCACCATCAAGTACTTCGCGGAGCTGAAGTAATTGCGGCGTAAGGGTTTGCGGGATTCTCCCAAGAGCCCAAAAAGCGAGTTGGTAGGCTTTTCGTTGTAGTATCATCGTAGGCTTGTCCAAGTCGCAATCGTCAGGGTACAGAAAACCGTTCGCCCCGCTTTCCAGGCAGACACTGCAAGGAAAGCGGGGCTTTTCTGTGCGGCGGAGCGAGGGTATGTACAATCATGCCAATTCATGGTATAATGGTTCTGCCCAAGGTACTGAAAAGAAGGAGCGACGCAAAGATGGAAGAACTCTATATTCCGGCTTCCATGGGGAAGCTCTTCGGTATTTTCCAAAGGCCCTCCGATTCCGCTCCCCTGATTATCCTTTCTCATGGCTTTAACGGCTGTCACCTGGGCAATCAGGATTTCGCCGATTTCTTTTCCGCCCACGGCTTTTCGACCTTCTGTCTGGATTTCTGCGGCGGCGGAAACAACTCCAGGAGCGACGGCAAGCTGCTGGACATGTCCGTGCTGACGGAAGCGGAGGATCTGAACGCCGTGATCGACTATTTCCTGCCCCGCTTCCCGGCCATTTTCCTCTGGGGCGCCAGCCAGGGCGGTTTCATTTCCTCCTATGTGGCGGCTCATCGTCCCCGAGATGTGCGCGCGTTGGCCATTGAATTCCCCGCCTATGTGCTCCAGGACGACGCGAAAAAGCGGGCCAACCCCGACGGCACCTTCCCGGAGGCCTTCAGCGCCATGCGCACCATGATCGGGAGAAGATACAACATGGACGCCGTTTCCTTCGACATTTACGACGTGATCGGCGGCTATACGGGCGATGTGCTGATCCAGCACGGCGACCAGGACGCGCTCGTTCCCCTGCGCTATTCCCAGCGGGCGGCGGAGGTTTTCCCATCGGCCGAGCTGGTGGTGCTTCCCGGACAAGGGCACGGCTTCCGGGGCGCTGGCCGCGCGGAGGCGATGGAGCGGGAGCTGGCCTTTTTCCGGCAGCGTAGCCCCGGGGACTGAGATGGGGCGCCGGTCTCCACGGAAACACAATGATGTGGAAAATGTGATAAAACATTTGCTCCACTTTCCCTCTGGTAAAACAGGGCGGAAAGTGGAGCTTTTCCAGGTTCTTCACGGAAATATGTGGGATCAGGCTCCCCCCGAGGGGCGATGTCATCGGCTTAAGCAATGCCGGCAGGTCTCTGGCGGCAATCGTGGCGCCCGCCCTTTCCCCTGGCCCCTTTCCCGCTCACGCGGGCACGGGAAACTGGGTACGCAGGGCTGCGCCCTGTTTACCGAATCAAATCAAACTCCCCGATGTACGGCACGCGCATCGGCCTGCCCTGATACGTCTGCCAGGCCAGATAGAACCCGGCGACGACGACCGCGGCCCGCGCCAGCCAGCCGGCCAGCGCGACGATCCAGCCGATCAGGGGAATCCAGCCCGTGAGCGTCCGCAGGACGGCGAACACGACGCCCGCGACGATATACGCCAGCAGCAGTATCAGCCCCTGATTGGCGCAGAAACGACCCAGGGGGGATTTCGGACAGGCGATCAGCGGAACGGGAAAGCAGATGCAGCCCAGCGCGGCGGGCAGGGCGTTCTTTTTGAGATCCGCGGCATCGAAATGCACATATGTCATAGATAACGCCTCCATTTCCATTTGCCATCAGTATAGCACGGCAATGACGCAGTTTCACGAAAGGCTGTTTATAATATTCTTAAAAAATGATGAGTGAAACAGAAAGCCTTGCAAACAGGCAAAAAATGATATAGAATAGAAACAGAATCCATACGAGGAGGTATGCATTGTGAAAAAGTATATTGCGGAATGCATTGGCACGGCGATCCTGGTCATTGTGGGCTGCGGCACGGCCATGCTGGTGGGCTGTGACGCCGCGGCGGGCGGCGGCTATATCCTGACGGCCCTGGCGTTTGGTCTTGCGATCGTCGCCATGGCGTACTCCATCGGCAATGTTTCCGGGTGCCACATCAACCCGGCCGTGTCGTTGGGCGTTTACCTGAACGGCGGCATGAGCCTGTCCGAGTTCATCAGCTATGTGGTGTCCCAGTGCGTCGGCGCGCTGGCCGGTTCGCTCGTGCTGGCGATCATCTTCGGCCTGGGCGGCGTGAAGGACATGACGGGCGGCTTCGGCGCGAACGGGCTGGCCGGCGTTGGCGGCAACGTCGTCGCCGGGCTGCTGGTTGAAATCGTGCTCACCTTCATCTTCGTCACGGCAATCCTGGGCGTGACCAGCAAAAAGGCGAATCACGGCTCCTTCGGCGGGCTGGTGATCGGCCTGACGCTGACGCTCGTCCACATTCTGGGCATCGGCCTGACCGGCACCTCCGTGAACCCGGCCCGCAGCATCGGCCCGGCGGTCGTGGCGCTGTTCACCGGCAACAGCCACCCCATCGCCTGCCTGTGGGTGTTCATCGTCGGCCCCATGGTCGGCGCGGCGGCGGCGGCAAAAACCTGGAAATTCCTCGAAAAGTAATGGCCCGCACAAAACAAAGGCGGATCGTCGCGCGTTCGACGCGGCGATCCGCCTTTTCTGCGTATCCTCCGGCCGCGCTACGCCGGCGGAACATCCATCAGCGCATACAGGCCAGCGATGGATTCGCAGCGAAGCGCGGCCGCATAGTCGTCGTAGAAGTGCTCCGGGTCGACCAGGCAGCCCGCGATCCCCGCGTTCTCCGCGGCCTCGACGTCGATGCTCCGGTCGCCCAGCATGACGGCGCGCTCAGGCGCGATAGCGTGTTTCGCCATCAGGCTCAGCAGGGCGTCCGGCGCGGGCTTGACGGGAAAGTGATCGTCGGCGGTGACGGCGCCGGAAAAGCAGTCGTCGAGGCCGCAGCGCCTGAGGGCCTCCAGCGCGACGTGATCGCGATGCGTATAGAGAAAGTGACGGCCGCCCTGCGCGAGCACCGCCCGCAGAAAAGCCGCCGCGCCGTCATAGGGTGCGATGGTCTCAGGGGGCGAGGCGTGCTCGACGGCCCGGTAATCGGCCATGAGCCGGGCGTGATCCAGCCCGTATTGCCCGGCATACAGCGCGGCCGCGGCGCGCACGGACCGCTTGATGGCGGCCATGACCTCGCCGTCCGGCCGCACGCAGCCCTGCCGGGCCAGCGCGCAGGAAAACGCGGCGCGCATGCGCGGATAGGTGTCGAACAGCATGCCGTCGAAATCCCAGATATAGTCGGTGAAACGCATGGATCCGCCTCTTTCGTCAGGCGATGGCCAGCGCGATTTCCATCATCTTCGTGAAGGTGAGCTGCCTGTCCTCAGCGCTCAGGCCTTCGCCTGTAAAGGGGTTGTCCGATATGGTGAGGAGCGCCAGCGCGCCCTTGCCGGCGCGGGCGGCGTTCAGATAGAGCGCGGCGGCTTCCATCTCCACGGCCAGCACGCCCAGGTTCTTCAGCTTGCCCAGCGGCGCTGACTCGTCGTAGAAGCAGTCCGAAGAATAGACCGCGCCCGCGACGGGTTCCTGGCCGAGCGCCCTGCCGGCGTCCATGGCGGCTCTGAGCAGCTCGTAGGAGCAGCACGGGGCGCAGGTGCCGTCGAAGCCGAACTGGCGGGCAAAGGCCGAGTTGGTATAGGCGCTCATCGCGGCGACAATATCGCGCACCCTGAGCTTTTCGGAAATCATGCCCGCCGAGCCGATGCGGATGATGTTCTCGACGCCGTAGAAGTTGTACAGCTCGTAGGAATAGATGCCAATGGCCGGCATGCCCATGCCGGAAGCCATGACGGATACGCGCTTGCCCTGATAATAGCCCGTATAGCCCTGCACGCCGCGCACATTGTTGACCAGCACGGCGTCGGTCAGGAATGTTTCGGCAATGAATTTCGAGCGAAGCGGATCGCCGGGCATCAGCACGGTGCGGGCGAAATCGCCGGCCTTTGCGGTAATGTGGGGCGTGGGAATGGTGCTCATGAAACGGACCTCCTCGTTGTCTGTTGTTCTGCGTGCGCTTCCGGAGCGTGTTTCCAAATCCCGGAGAACGCGGCTTCGGGCGGTTGCCCGGAGGATAGTCGGGGATCTGGACGCAGGAGCGCGCTCTTCTCCGACTGTTCCATATCAAAGTATAGCATGGCTTTCGCCGCGTGGCAAGAGAATCCGAAAAATATAGGTTAATGCCGCCGTCGACCTTGACAAGAGCCGAAAAGCATGATACAATACCCTTCGTTCTGGATATGGTGGGTATGGCTCAGTTGGTTAGAGCGCTAGGTTGTGGCCCTGGAGACCGTGGGTTCGAGTCCCACTACTCACCCCAGCAAAGGCTGACCGCATTGTGCGGCCAGCCTTTTTCGCATGCGCTGGATCGTTCGGAAGCGCGGCCGTGACGTCCGCTATGTACGCCCCGGATCGCTCCGGAGCGCGGTCGTGTCATTCGCTGGCGGTCCGGCGGCCGCAGGTCCGGCACATCCAGAGAAACGCAGCGCCTGAAAGCAGCGCGGCCAGCGTACCCGGCAGGCTCGCAACGCCCAGCGCCTCAACAAAGCCGGAAAGAAGCAGCCCAACAACGCCGATCAGGACCAGAACGACACCGATGATGCGAATCATACGCGCACTTCCTTTCTTGCACCGCCACGCTCGCGGGGCGGCTCACTGTCACTGTATTCAGCCCGGCGAATTCTGTGAGGCGCCTTCCGCAACCGGCCTCACCACCACCCAGTAGCCCTCCGCGCCGCCGCCCCGCCACTCGTAGCCCTCGAGGCCCGGCGGCGGCGCGGGCGCATAGCGTCCGGGAACGGCATACAGCACGCGTCCGGGCCGCCCCGCTTCAGGCTGCACGCCCACCACGCAGTGGTCGAGGCCGGTCTGCACGGCAATCGGCGCCCTGATGAGGACAAAGCCCTCCGCTTCAAACGGCTGTACGGGGGCGCTCTGCTGAAACAGCGGGCGCATGGGCTCTATGCTGTCCGGCCACGGCAGGGTCATGTCCAGCCCGAGCGCCTCGCCGGCCGTTTCGGCCGGGAGCGCCTTCGCAGCGGCTTCCGGCGGGGGCTCCGCTGGCTGCGGGGCGGCCGGCGTGTCAAACTCATCCTTTTCAGGCGGGTTGTCCCGAAGTCCGGCCGAGGCGGCGCGCGCCGGATGATCGAAGTCATCCCGCACGGGCGGCGCCTCGCCGGCGGCCGACGCGGTATCCTGCTCATCCGCGCCGTCGTCCGGGGCGCTTTCCGGCCCGCACGTCACGGAAGGGGCCGTCGCCTCTCCCCCATCCGCTCCGTCCCGCCCGCCCTGCGCTTCGCCCGACATTTCATCCTCTTCGCGCGCCGCGATCTTCGGAATCGGCGGGGCTTCCCGCCCGGCCTCATCCCCCGCGGGCGCCGGCTCTTCGTCCGGGCGCGCGGGCGCAAGCGCCTGGCAGACCGCCTGCCTGACCTGCGGCCAGTCGGTTTCCACCGAGCCGTTCAGATAGCCCGCCAGCAGCAGCTCGCACGCATCGCCCGACACGCCCGCGACCGCGATGAGCGCGTACCGGTCCAGCTCCCGGCCGCAGATGCTGCGCGGGTCGAAACGGTACACCATGCCGGCCTGCCCGTAGCGCGCCGGCCCCAGCCGGTCCAGCAGGCAGGCGTACCACAGGCCGTTCTGACCGTACAGCAGGAGCGCATACAGTTCGGCGTCGGACGGCGCGCCGTTGACCGTGAATTGCAGCGTTCCGATGAGCGTTCTCCGCTCCAGCCTCACATAGCCCGACACGCCCTGCCGGAGACCGCGCAGCATGATCAGCGCGCGGCGGTAATCATTCCTGAGCATACAAAATACCTCCTCCCGTCTCCATGAGGATATGACGGGAGGAGGTCTCGCTATGAATCAGAACATCCATGAACCAAACCGGGGCGCGCTTTCAAAGACATGGTCCCCGAAGCGGATCTGCGTGCACCACAGAAGGGGCTGCGAACACTTCCGACGGCGGTTGACCTCGCGGTCGCCGTATTTGTCGTCGCCCAGGATGGGCAGGCCGACATGGCTCAGATGCGCCCGGATCTGGTGCGTGCGGCCGGTGATCAGATTGACCTCCAGCCGGGCGAGTCCGTCGCGCCGGGCGAGCGCGCGGCAGCGCGTTTCGATGGGCAGCGCGCGCGGCGACGGATGGTCGGACACCCGCACGCGGGCGGCGCGCGCGTCCTTTTCCAGCCAGCCCGTCAGCCTCGCCTCGCCGTCGGGCGGGCAGCCGACCACCACGCACTGATACAGCTTCGTCAGCGCGCGCGCCCGGAAGGCCTCGCGCATGCGCGCCTCGGCGGCGGCGTCCTTCGCGGCAATCAGCACGCCGCCCGTGTACGTGTCCAGCCGGTGGCACAGCCGCGCCTCCGGGCAGACGGCCCGCAGCCGGCTGAGCATGGTGTCGGCGCCGACGCCAAGGCCGTCCGCATCCACCGGCACGCCGGCGGGCTTGTCGACCACGAGCAGCCCGTCGTCCTCGTAAATCACCTCGGGCATGCCCGCAAGATAGCGGTCGTCCACATAGATCGCGAGCTGGTCGCCGGAACGGACCGGCGCGTCAGGCCCGCTCCTGACCCCGTTGACGCGCACGTCCCGCTTTTTCAGCGCCTCGCGAACGACCCAGCCGGGCATCGCCGGAAACGCCCGCGCGAGATACCGCCTGAGCGGCATGACATCCACGCCGGGCGGCACGATATGCCTCAGCATGTGGCCTTCTCCTCCGCGCGGCGCTGCTGTTCAACGGCCTCGTGCGCGGCCTGCCTCAGCACCGCCAGCTCCTCCGCCGTGGGCGTCAGCTCCGGGCGTTCGGGAAGCGTCGGCACAAAGCCGTTGTCGGCCGCGCTGACGCCGGCCAGCGTCTCCACCCACACGCAGCCCAGCAGATAGCGGCCCTTCGTCAGGCTGGCGTGGAAGCCGTCGCGATTGAGCGACTGGCCGCCGTGCGCGTAGTCGAACAGCGGATGACGCCGCGCGATCTGGAAGGCGTCGCCGCTCGGAATGATGCGCGCGCCGCCGATGTCGCGCGCCGCCCTCCGATAGGCGTCCTTCAGGCGCGCGTACATCTCGCGCTGGTCGCAGTTATATTCCGGGAAGGCCGGATGCGTGCTGTCGATCTCATAGGCCCACGTCTCGTGAATCAGCTGCACGGCCTGCGGCGCGTATCGCCTCACATAGGCGGACAGCTCGTTCAGATAGGGCTGGTAGGTCTCGGGCCGGCCGCTGAAGTGGCTGGCCTGCTGCATGGTCACAAAGTCCCACTCCGCCTCCTCCAGCGCCTCGCGGATGGAAGCGGCGCGGTTTTCGCATCCCGTCCTGGAATAATCATAGTCGGCGGCGTCCTCGCGGGCGTTCTGCCAGTGTCGTTCAAGCGAACAGCCGCCGATATACAGGTTTCCGATGACGATTTCCACACCCGATGCCGCCGCAATCTGATGTACGAACGTGCGGGCGTCGTCGCTGAAGCTGTTTCCAATGGCAAGCACCCTGATCATGGGTCTTTCATCTCCCCGGTTGTGTTCGTCGGTTGCCGCCGCAGGCCCGGAAAACAGGCCGCGCATTCGGGAGCGCGGCCTGTGCGGCGGATGGATTCTTTTACTTTTCCTGCGATCTGAGGTATTCGATGCAGATTCTGGCCTCGGTCATGCCGTCGGGTTTGCAGGTCTCGCTCTCCACGACCATGGGCACGCCCATTTCGACGGCCTTCTTATACATCTCGGCCACGGGCGCGGTGCCCATGCCCAGGGGCGTGCCGTTGCCCTCGGCGTCGCCGTCCTTGATGTGAATGACGTGGATGCGGTCCTTCAGGCGCTCCATCAGCTCGATGGGATGGCCCATGCCCACATAGGCCCAGTAGGCGTCGATCTCGATGTTCAGATTGGTGCGATAGACCAGCTGGTCGTGGATCATGGAGCCGTCCACGTTGGGCCGGAACTCATGGGCGTGATTGTGATAGCCGAAGCTGATCCCCTCCGCCGCCAGCCTGGGCTGGAATTCATTCGCCATTTCGATAAACGCGTCCAGCTTCTTCTGATCGCTCAGGTCGGCGCCGGGCACGATGATATTCCGGTTGCCAATGATCTTATGATAGGCCACGGTTTCCTCGAAGTGCTCAGCGACCTCCTGCCAGCCGGTGTGGGTGCCGGAGACGCGCAGGCCGTACTTGTCCAGCATGGCCCTGACCGATTCCGCGCTGTGTCCGAAGAAGCCGGCGAATTCCACGAAACGGTAGCCCAGCTCGCTCACCTGGCGGAGCGCGTCATCCAGGCTGACCTGCGTCAGATCGCGCACGCTGTACATCTGAATGCCATATTCCATACCGATTTCCCCCTTTGTATGTCTCTCGTCGTTCCCACATCATCTTATAACAGCCGGCCTGTTTTGTCAATGCCCCCGCGGCCCGGCAAACGCTGCGCAGTTATTCTCAGGCGTTTCGACAATCGTCCTTCATGGGCACGGCGTACGTCGAAAAACGGACGTTCTGGGACAGATCGAAATGATCTATGGATTTTATCAGCCCGATGCAGCCGATCTGAAACAGATCGTCCACGCTGTCCCCGCGCCCCTGGAACCGTTGAATGATGCTCAGCACCAGGCGAAGATTGCCGTGGATGAAGTCCTGACGGGCCTGCCTGTCTCCCCGCTTGATTTTCTCGAGCATTTCCCGCATTTCGTCGTTTTTCAGCGTGGGCAGCGCGCTGGTATTGATTCCGCACAGCTCCACCTTGTTGAGCGCCATGAGCGGCATCACCTCCCTGTTTCAGCAGTATTTCCCCATCGAAAAGCGCGTATACTCCGTCAGGCCATTTTTTCCATGTCCTCATGCAGCTGATTGATGATGCGCTTTTCCAGGCGCGAGATGTACGACTGGGAAATGCCCATCATGTCGGCGACCTCCTTCTGCGTGTATTCGCGACCGTCCTTCAGGCCGTAGCGCAGGCTGATGATGTGCTTCTCCCGCTCGCTGAGCCGCGAAATGGCCAGGTGCAGCATCTGCTTTTCCACATCCGCGTCCAGCTGCCTGGAAACGAGATCGGGCTCCGTTCCCAGGAGATCCGAGAGCAGCAGCTCGTTGCCGTCCCAGTCGGTGTTGAGCGGCTCGTCCAGCGAGACCTCGAGCCGCAGCCGGCTGTTGCGGCGCAGCACCATGAGGATTTCGTTCTCGATGCAGCGGGAGGCATAGGTCGCCAGCTTGATCTTTTTCTCCGGATCGAACGAATTGACCGCCTTGATCAGCCCGATCGTCCCGATGGAAATCAAATCCTCGATGCCGATGCCCGTGTTCTCAAACCGCCGCGCGATATAGACGACCAGGCGCAGATTGTGCTCGATCAGCGTGTTCCTCACGGCGACTTCGTTCGTCTTCATCTGTTCCATCAGCTCAATCTCCTCTTGTTTGCTCAGCGGCGGCGGCAGCGTGTCGCTCCCGCCGATGTACAAAATGTTCTGTCGCTTCATCCTGGCCAGCATGCCGATGACCGCCTGGCGTATTCTCCCCCTCGAACCCGACAACAGACTTCACCTCCGGCGCATAGTTCGCTCCTGTCATACCAATCCCACTCTGAAAAGCGACCGGATGCGGGGGCCTGGCAGCGCGGCGCGAAGGAAGACCACGCCGGGCCGGAGCGGAAAGCCGCCCGCAGATGATTTGGAGCGGGATCAGCGGCCCCCGCTCCGCAGCACAGGCGGGGCCAGCGCGTCGGGAGCGCCGGGAATCCGCCCCGCGTAGACGGCGACCCACATATCCGGCGCCTCAATCCACCGCCCCCGGCACAGCCGGCTCACCGACTCGGGACGGAAGCACCTCATGCGCCCGCCCCCGCCCAGCGCCCGATAGAAAACGAGCCGGAACCCGGGCGGCAGCGGCCGCGCCTCGTCCAGGCAGAGCGGGTCGAGAACCGGCCTCAGACATCCGGCGCTGACGACGAGCACGGGCAGGCCGCTGAACGGCTCGCGCAGGCAGTTGCCCGTGTCGATCATGGCGCTGATCTCGGTCGAACCCATGGACGTCGCGATGCGCAGGCGCACGCGGCCGGAACCTTCCCCCGACGCCCTCCGCCCGGCCAGCGGCAGACAGGCCGCGAACAGCAAAAGGGCGAACAGAACAGCCCGGCCCGGCGCGCGAAGGGACACGCGCGCCTGCAGAAACAGCATGCCGCCCGCAAAGAGACCGGCCCACAGCGCGCAGCGCCCGACGCTTTTGAGCCTTGCGCGGGGCGGCTGCCCCCGCTGCGAGGCCAGCACGGTCGCCAGTACGGCCGGCGGCACGAGCGCCCTCGGCAGCCGTCCTGCCTGCGCGGCCGTCGCGCCGCCGGCCGCCGCCAGCGACGAAAGCAGCACCGCGCCGGCCCTGACGCGCCCCTCCCCGCGCGCCGTCAGCGTGAACAGGGCTGCCGAAATCAAAAAGTTGACGGCGAAGTATCCCTCTATGCTCAGCTCCATGCAGCACCTCCGCGTTCATGCCAGATTGTACCGCTTTTCCGCGCCCGGATGTGTCGCCTTTTGTCCCGGAGAATGTTGACATCTGTCGAACCGGATATCGGTCAGTGACCGGCATTTCCCCACCGTATAGCTTTACTTTTTGAAATTCCCGTCAAAAGGCGGCAAAATTTGCCGGCTTTTTGGCCGCGCCGCGCATGGAAAAAGCTCGCATTTTGTCTGCATTCGCGCGCGCATGCGGCCGGGGCTCAAATTTTGCAGTTGTTTATCCTGATTGCCGTTGATTCGTAATAATAGGAAGCGTAATATGATGCCGGACTCGGAAGGAGGCTTCCCATGCTGATTGTCTATCTGATTCTGTGGTTTATCTTCAACGAACGCGTGACGGCCGAGCTGGCCGTGATCGGCCTGCTGGTCTGCGCGCTCGTCGATCTGTTCTCGTGGAAAATCCTGGGCGGCATCCGGCGCAGGCCCGTGAAGACCTGGCTGAAGCTGCTGGCGGGCGGCGCGCGATACGCCTGGAACCTGCTGAAGGAGATCTTCCGATGCAACGCGGCGGTCATCCGCCTCATCCTCTCCCCAACGCTTGAGGTCGAGCCTGAGCTGCACTATTTCCGCACGCGGCTGAAGACCGACGCGGCGCGCGTCGCCCTGGCCAATTCCATCACGCTCACGCCCGGCACCATCACCTGCGGCCTCGAGGAGGACCGTTTCTGCGTCCACGCCCTCGACACGACGCTGGGCGAAGGCGTGAACGATTCCGACTTCGAAAAGCGGCTGCTTGAACTGGAGGATATCGCCGATGACGCCTGATCAAATGCGCGATGTGTTTTTCAATATCCTGCTCGGCGTGCAGGGGGTCATCCTGTTCCTGTGCCTGCTGCGCAGCATCATCGGCCCGAGCGTTACGGACCGGATCGTGGCCGTCAACATGGTGGGCACGAACACCATCGCCATCATTGCCGTGCTGGCCGTGCGCCTCGGCGAAAGCTATCTCGCCGACATCGGCCTCATCTACGCCATGGTCAGCTTTCTGGCCGTGGTGCTGCTCACCAAGGTCTACATGGGGGCCTACCGGGAAAAAAAGCTGAAAGAAGCCGAAGCGCGCAAAAAGGAGGCCGGGGAGCTGTGATGGCATGGATACGGTTTGTTCTGGGCGGCGCGCTGATGACCGGCGGCGTCGTCGTGCTGGCGCTGTCCGTCATCGGCGTGTACCGTTTCAACTACGTGCTCAACCGAATGCACGCCGCCGCGATGGGCGACACGCTGGGCATCCTGTTGGTGCTCGGCGGCCTGATCGTGCTGAGCGGCTTCACGGCGCTCTCGCTCAAGCTGCTGCTCACCATCGTCATGCTGTGGCTCACCAGTCCGGTTTCCAGCCACCTGATCGGCCGGCTGGAGGTTCACGTCAACGAGCGCCTGAACGAGCATCTCAAAGAGGTGAAGCACTGATATGGAGCTTCTGGGTCTTCTTCTGCTGGCTTTCATCCTGATCTGCGCGCTGGCCGTGTGCCTCACGCGGAACCTGATGGTCTCCATCATCATCCTCATGTCGCAGAGCCTGGCCATGTCGGTCGTCTGGATCCTGCTCGAATCGCCCGATCTGGCCATCACCGAGGCGGCCGTCGGCGCGGGCGTGACCAGCCTGCTGTTCTTCGTCACGCTCAAGAAGATTCACGCGATCGAGGGAGAAAACAAAGATGGCAAAGCTGAAAAGTAATTACGAAACCAGCGCCTGGGCGCGCTTCCTGCGGTGGATGAAGGGCGGCGGCAGCGGCCTGGACCGCAGCATGATCCGCTCTCTGGGCGAGGAGGCGCTGCCCAGCCAGCGCAGCGAATCCGAGCATCTCGCCATTGAGCGGGCCCGGGAGGAACGGGAAAAGCAGGACCTGGAGCGGGAACGCCTGATTCAGGAGCGGCTGCACGCCTGGTCGCGGAGCCGCGGCTCGCGGCTGGTCAACGCGCTGTACCGCCTGTCCGCCATCGTCGTCTGCATTGCGATCATTTACGTGCTGCTTTCCTCCGTCAGCGAGCTGCCGCCGTTCGGCCGGGCGGAGAATCCCGTGAACAACGAGGTCTCCGCGCGCTACATTGAAGACGGCCTCGCCGAAACCGGTTCGGTCAACATCGTCGGCGGCATGATCCTGGACTACCGCGCGTTCGATACGCTGGGCGAGAGCCACGTGCTCTTTGTCGCCGCCTGCGCGGTCGTTCTGCTGCTGCGCATCAACCTGGACAAAGACGGCCGGCCCACCCGCGAAAAGCTGGACGCCGAGGCGGACGACCGCAAATACGAGCCGCACAACGACGTGATCCTGCAGAAAATCTCGAACCTGATCGTGCCCTGCCTGCTGCTGTTCGGCATCTACGTGGTGCTCAACGGCCACCTGTCGGCCGGCGGCGGCTTTTCAGGCGGCGCGATCATGGGCGCCGCTCTGATTCTGTACGTCAACGCCCACGGCCTCACAAAGGCCGGACAGCACCGGCTCTTCAGCTACAGGGTGTATAAGGCGCTCACCTTCTGCGCGCTGGCTTTTTACGCGCTGGCCAAGAGCTATTCGTTCTTCATGGGCGCCAATCACCTGGACAGCCATATCCCGCTCGGCACGCCGGGCCGCATTCTCTCCGCCGGGCTGATCCTGCCGCTGAACATCGCCGTGGGCATCGTCGTGGCGTGGACGATGTACAGCTTCTACACGCTTTTCCGGAAGGGAGATTTTTGAGACATGCTTGAGAATCTGCTTCAGACGCCCTATGAGACGGCGTCAATCATCCTGTTCGGCATCGGCTTCACCTCGCTGATGCTGCAGAAGAACATGATCAAGAAGATCGTCGGCTTCAACATGATGGACAGCGCCATCTATCTGTTTCTCGCCGCCAAGGGCTATATTGACGGCCGGAAGGCGCCCATCGTCGTGAACGGCGTCACGAGCGTGGAGGCATACATCAACCCCATCCCCAGCGGCCTGGTGCTCACAGGCATCGTGGTATCCGTCAGCGTCACTTCGCTGATGCTGGCGCTCACCGTGCGGCTGTACCGGCGCTATCACACGCTGGACATCGACGAGATCACCGCGCTGGCCCGGAAGGAGGAACCCTGACGTGGAATCCGTCTGGCAGAATATCCCCTTCTTCTGCATCCTGCTGTGCATTGCCTCGGCGTCGTTTACGTCGGTTCTCCCCAAGCGCGCGGCCCGGGCCGTTTGCCTGCTCGTGGTGCTGGCCGTGATCGCCATGAGCGCGCTGCTCATCGGCCGCGTGTCCGCATACGGCGGCTCGTATACCTACATGATGGGCCATTTCCCCGCGCCCTGGGGCAACGAAATCCGCGCGGGGCTGCTCGAGGCCGTGGTGGCGCTGGCGTTCGGCGTCATCATGCTGCTCGCCATACTGGGCGGCCTGGACCGCATCGACGAGCACGTCTTTGACGACAAGCAGAACCTGTACTTCATCATGCTCGAGCTGCTGCTGGCGGCGCTGCTGGCGCAGGTCTACACAAACGACCTGTTCACAGGCTATGTGTTTGTGGAGATCATGACGCTGACCGCCTGCTCGCTCATCATCGCGCGCTCAAAGGGCCGCACTCTCGTGGCGGCGACGCGTTACATGATCATGAACCTGATGGGCAGCGGCCTGTTTCTGCTGGGCCTCAGCTTCCTCTACGGCATGACGGGCCACCTGCTGATGAGCCACATTCACGAGAAGGTGGCGGCGCTGGCCGCGGACGGCGCGTATCCGCGGGCGCTCACCGTCACCGTGGCGCTGATGAGCCTGGGCCTCGCCATCAAGAGCGCGCTGTTTCCCTTCCACACCTGGCTGCCGGACGCCTACGGCTACTCCACGCCGACCTCCTCCGCCGTGCTGTCCAGCCTGGTTTCCAAGGGCTATATCATCCTGCTCATCAAGCTGTTCTACCGCGTCATCGGGCTGGAGATCGTCCGGCAGACGCGCATCAACAACGTGCTTTTCGTCTTTGGGCTGGTGGGCATCATCATGGGTTCGCTCAGCGCCATCCGCGAGAAGGACATCCGGCGCATGGTCTCCTTTTCCTCCGTCGCCCAGATCGGCTACATCTACATGGGCATCGGCATGGGCACGGAGGCCGGCATGGTCGCCGCCGTGTTCCATATCTTCGTGCACGGCATGGCCAAGTCCATGCTGTTCCTGTCCACAAGCGGGCTGGTTCAGGTCTCCGGCGAGAGCAAGCTGTTCCGCGACCTGCGCGGCAGCGGATACCGGAACCCCATCGCGGGCGTGGCGTTCTCCGTCGGCTCGTTCTCCATGGTCGGCATCCCCTTTCTGGGCGGCTTCATCTCCAAAGTGTACTTCGCCAAGGCCGCCATGCTGATGAACCCGACGGAAACGCTGATCGTCCTGCTTGTGCTGGCGGCCAGCACCATCCTCAACACCATCTACTTTCTCAAGACAGTCATTACGCTCTATCGGCCCGTCCCCGCCGACGGGCCGGCGGATGCGCGCAGGCCGGCGTTTGTCGTGTCCATGCTCTGTCTGATCGCCGTCAACTTCGCGCTGGGCACCTTTTCCCAGCCGATCATCGAGGCAATCCGCGCGGGGCTGAGAATGTTTGCGTAGCGGCTCTGAAAGGAGAAATAACCCATGTGGCATCATATCGTCCTGATCCTTCCCGTCGTCCTCCCCATCGTAACCGGCCTGGCGGCCTGGAAAATCGAGAAGCGCGAGCGGCGCAATGCGCTCGTGGGCGCGGCTCTCGTGGTCAACGCGCTGCTCACGCTGCTCGCGGTAACGACCGGCAGCGAGGAGCTCGTCCTCTGGCAGCTGACCGAAACGGTGCCGGTGTATTTCCACGTCGACGGCCTGTCAAAGCTGTTCGCGCTGCTGATTTCGTGCATGTGGGCGCTGGTAGGCATCTACTCCTTTGAATACATGCGCCGCGAAGAGAATGAAAACCGGTTCTACCTGTTCTACATGATCTCCCTGGGCGTGCTCATCGGCCTGAGCTTCAGCGGCAATCTGGTCACCATGTATATGTTCTACGAGCTGATGACGCTGATGACGCTGCCGCTCGTGCTGCATGAAATGACCCGCGAGGCCGTCGCTGCGGGCATCAAGTATCTGCTCTACTCGGTCTTCGGCGCGTCGCTGGCGCTGCTGGGCATCTTCTTTTTCTTCCGCTACGGCACCTCCATCGCCTTCACGCCCGGCGGCGTGCTGACGGCGGAATCCATGGCCGGGCACGAAAAGCTCATGCAGTGGGGCGTGTTCGGCATGCTGGTGGGCTTCGGCGTGAAGGCGGGTATGTTCCCGCTGCACGGCTGGCTCCCCACGGCCCACCCGGTGGCTCCCGCGCCGGCCAGCGCGGTGCTCTCCGGCGTCATCACCAAGGCCGGCGTGCTGGGCGTGATCCGCGTGGCCTACTACCTCGCCGGCCCTTCCTTCATCCGCGGCACCTGGATTCAGTCCGCCTGGATGACGCTGGCGCTGATCACCGTCTTCATGGGGTCCATGCTGGCTTACCGCGAGCCCCTGCTGAAAAAGCGCCTGGCCTATTCCACGGTCAGCCAGGTATCCTATGTGCTGACCGGCCTGTCGACGCTCAATCCGATGGGCTTCGTGGGCGCCCTGCTGCACATCGTGTTCCATTCCGTCATCAAGAACACGCTGTTCATGTCGGCCGGCGCCATCATCTGCAAGACCGGCCGGACGCGCGTCGACGAGCTGCGCGGCATCGGCAAGGAAATGCCCGTCGTCATCTGGTGCTTCACCATCGTCTCGGCGGGCCTCATCGGCATCCCGCCGACGTGCGGCTTCATCAGCAAGTGGTATCTGGCGGGCGGCGCGCTGCGGCTGGGCGAGACGGCCTTCACCTGGATCGCGCCCTGCGTGCTGCTCGTCAGCGCGATTCTGACCGCCGGGTATCTGCTGCCCGTCACCATCCGCGGCTTCTTCCCCGGCCACGACTTCGACTACGGCGCGCTCGAGCGGAAGGAGCCGAGCCTGATCATGCTGGCGCCGCTGGTCGCGCTGGCCGCCGCGGCGCTGGCGCTGGGCGTGTTTCCCGGCGCGCTGACCCGCTTCGCCGAGGGAATCGCCGCGCTGCTGATGTGATCGCGGGGAAAGGACAAGCCATGATACTGCTTTTACCGGTTCTCATACCGCTTGCCAGCGGGCTGCTCATCGGCCTGCTGCCCTTCCGGTCGCGCAGGAACCGCTCGCTCTTCGTCGGCGCGGCGACGCTCCTCAACTCCGCGCTGATCTTCTGGCTCGCCGTCCGCGGCCAGGGGCTGACGCTTCACGCGCTGCGGCTCACGGAGAATCTCACCATCGTCTTCCGCGTGGACGGCCTGACGCGCGTCTTCGGGGCGCTGATCGCCTTCCTCTGGCCGCTGGCGACGCTCTATGCCTTCGAGTACATGGAGCACGAGACGCGCGAAAACATCTTCTTTGCGTATTACATCATGAGCTACGGCATCACCGCGGGCATCGCGCTGAGCGGCAACCTGTTCACGCTGTACGCCTTCTATGAGCTGCTGACGCTGGTCACGCTGCCGCTGGTGCTGCACAAGATGGACGCCACGTCCATCCACGCCGGGCGCGCCTACCTCTATTACTCCATCAGCGGCGCGGCGCTGGCCTTCATCGGCATGATCTTCGTGCTCACCTACGGCACGAATCCCACCACGGAATTCGTCTACGGCGGCATGCTGGACACGGCGCGCATCGGGGCCAACAGGGACCTGCTGCTGGCCGTGTTCCTGATGTCCTTCGTCGGCTTCGGCGTGAAGGCGGCCGTCTTCCCGCTGCACCGCTGGCTCCCCACGGTCTCTGTCGCCCCAACGCCCGTCACGGCGCTGCTGCATGCCGTCGCCGTGGTCAAGGCGGGCGCGTTCGCGATCATCCGCATCATTTACTACACCTTCGGCACGGAATTCCTGCGCGGCACCTGGGCGCAGACCGCGGCGATGGGCCTGGCGATGTTCACCATCGTGTTCAGCTCCGCCATGGCCGTCAGGGAGCAGCATCTCAAGCGCCGCCTCGCCTACTCGACGGTGAGCAACCTGAGCTACGTCGTCTTCGGCGCGACGCTGATGACGCCCGCGGGCCTGGCCGGCGGGCTGACGCACATGCTGTTCCACGGCGTCATGAAGATCACGCTGTTCTTCTGCGCGGGCGCGGTGCTGGTGCAGACGGAGCGCGAATACGTGCAGGATATGCGCGGCTTCGGGCGCGTCATGCCCTTCACGTTCGGCGTGTTCACCGTCGCCTCCATGGCGCTGGTGGGCGTTCCGCCGCTCATGGGCTTCATCAGCAAATGGAGCCTGGCGACGGCCGCGGCGGCCGCAGGGTCAATCGAGGCCCGAATCGGCATCGGCGCCCTGATCATCTCGGCCGTTCTGACGGCCGTGTACCTGTTCACGGTCGTCGTGACGGCCCTGTTCATGCCGCTCAACGAATCCGCCGCCGAGCTCAGCGGCCGCCGCCTCGACCCGGGCTGGCGCATGAAGCTGCCGCTCGCCGTGCTGACCGGCACGATCGTCGTCCTGGGCGTCTGTTCCGTTCCGCTGGTCCGCTTTCTGAACGCCGTCTCGAACGGCCTGTACTGAGGGGGAAAGAGAATATGTGGGGAAATCTGATGCTGCCTCTCATGGTCTTCCTTCCCATGGCGGGCGCCATAGCGGGCTATGTCATTGGGCGCTTCAGCAAAAGCGCGCGGGACGCCGCCGTCTTCGCCGTCTGCGCCCTGGAGCTGGCCGCCGCGATCGGGCTGTTTGCCGGCGCGCTCAACGGCCGCACGGCCGAGTTCTGGTGGGACGGCTTCTGCGGCCTGGGGCTGCACTTCACGCTGGACGGCTTCCGCGCGGTCTATGCGCTGATCGCGGCGCTGATGTGGTTCATGACCAGCGCCCTGTTCGGGCCGGTCTACTTCGCGTCGCACTACCGCAACCGGAACCGCTACTACCTCTTCACCCTGCTCACGCTGGGCGCGACCTGCGGCGTCTTCCTCTCGGCGAGCCTGTACACGACCTTCATCTTCTTCGAGGTCATGTCGCTCACCAGCTATGCCTGGGTGGCGCACGACGAAAAGCCCGCCGCCATGCGCGCCGCGCAGACCTATCTGGCCGTGGCGATCATCGGCGGCATGGCGACGCTCATGGGCCTTTTCCTCCTCTTCCGCCGCATCGGCACGCTGGAGCTGAACGAAATATACGCCGCCTGCGCCGGGCTCGCCGACAAGCGGCCGCTCTATGCCGTCGCGGCGCTCGTCACGATCGGCTTCGCCGCCAAGGCGGGCGCGTTTCCCGTGCACATCTGGCTGCCCAAAGCGCATCCCGTGGCCCCCGCGCCGGCCAGCGCGCTGCTCTCCGGCATCCTCACCAAGACCGGCATTTTCGGCGTGCTGGCCGTCTCGACCAATATCCTGCCGCATGACGCCGCCTGGGGCAACGCCATGCTGGCGCTCGGCGTCGTCACGATGTTCGTGGGCGCGCTGCTGGCGCTGTTTTCCATCGATCTCAAGCGCACGCTGGCCTGCTCCTCGATGTCGCAGATCGGCTTCATCCTCGTGGGCGTCGGCATGGCCGGCCTGCTGGGGCGTCACGACGGCCTGGCCGCGCACGGCGCGCTTCTGCACATGGTCAATCACTCGCTGATCAAGCTGGTGCTGTTCATGGCCGCCGGCGCCGTCTACATGAACCTTCACAAGCTGGACCTCAACGACATCCGGGGCTTCGGCCGCGGCAAGCCCGCGCTGCACTTCGCCTTCCTGATGGGCTACCTTGGGATCATCGGCATGCCGCTGTGGAACGGCTTTGTGAGCAAATCGCTGATTCACGAGTCGATCCTGGAATATGTAGAGCTGCTGCGGGAGAGCGGCGGGGCCTGGCCGGTCTACAAGGCCGTCGAGCTGCTGTTCCTCTTCACGGGCGGCATGACGGCGGCCTACATGACCAAGCTCTACGTCGCCCTCTTCTGGGAGAAGAACGACGGCGAGACGCAGAAACGCTTCGACGCCATGCGGCGCATGCCCTGGCCGGCGGCCCTCGCGCTCATCGTCAGCGCGGCGCTTCTGCCCGTTCTGGGCGTGTTCTCAAACCGCCTGATGCAGGGCGTCGCCGCGCTGATGCAGGGCTTCATGCGCAGCGGCGGGCCGCATGAACCGATCAATTACTTCTCCTCCGCCAACCTGATCGGCGCGGCGGAATCGCTGCTGATCGGCGCGGCGCTCTACCTCTTCGTGGTGCGCACGGCGCTCATGGAACGCCGGCAGGACGGCACGCGGCGCTATGTCGACCGGTGGCCGGCCTGGCTGGACCTCGAAAACCTCGTCTACCGCCCGCTGCTCACGCAGCTGTTCCCCCTGCTGTTCGACGTCATCGCGACGGCCGCCGACGCGCTGAACGCCCTGGCCGCAGCGCTGTTCGGCACGCTGGGCAGGGCCTGCCGCGCGCTCGACCGCCTGCCCGACGCCGCGCGCCTGGCGATGGGCGCCGCGGGCACATTCCTCGCCCGGCTGGCGGACGACGGGCTGGATACCGTGGCGCTCGGCCTGCGCCGCACGGTGTTCGGCCGGCGCAGGGGGCGCGCGCCGGTGCCGGTCGGCAATCGCTTCACCTTCGTGCTGGGCCGCCTCTTCGACGGCGTGGCCGCCATCCTGAACCGGACCGTGTGCCGCCGCCGTCCGATCACCACCAGCTTTGTCTATGTGTTCGCCGCCGGCTGGCAGGAAATGAGCGTGAGCATGCGCCGCATCACGCTGAGCGTCTCCTTCGGGCTGCTGCTCCTGTCCATCGGCCTGTATATCGCCTTTGTGTACCTGCTGATGTAGCGCCCGCGCCGCCGGCAGACGCCTCAACCCATAAGGCGGACTGATGCGAAAACGGGGAACAGGGCGGTCTTTCACGACGCGCCGCTGTTCCCCGTTTTTTCCGTTTCGCGCGGAACCATCTGCCCGTTCGCCCTCCCCCGTGCGCCTGCGATGGGCGCTTCGGGCGGGATCCGGCATCAGAACAGGCTGGTCTGCTCGTATGCCGGCGTTTCCCAGGCCCTTTTCATCTCCTTCAGCGGCAGCTCGTGCGGGCTCTGAAAGCCCGCCGCGCCCCGCGCAATCAGCTCCATGTTGCCCGGAAGCGCCGGATTCTGCCACACATACAGGCGATCCGTATAGCCGTTTCGCAGCGCGGCGCTCGCGCCCTCCCAGGCCGTGCCCCGCCCCTTCTCGCAGGCGATGACGAAGGCCGCGTTTCCCAGCGCATAGAGGCATTTGTTGCGGTCCAGCGCATGGGACGTGGTGTATTTGGCCTCGGGATGAATGACCGACATGGCCAGCGCGCGGCTGTTTGCGATCATCTCTCTCAGGCCGGGCTGGCGGACGCGCTCCAGGATCGATTCCGCCAGAAACGATATGACCCGGCCCTTCTCCTGCAGCGCCTCCCGCTCGATCAGCCGGCCAAAGCCGACTTCGCCGCCCGTCACGAGGGCGATGCCTTCGGCGCAGAGCATCGCCGCCAGCTCGCAGCTGCACGCCAGCACATCCGGCCTGGCGCAGGTGCTGCTGATGAGCGTGGCCGCGCTGAGGCCGGCAAGCGCCGGATCGCCGCATACGTAGATCATGGGCGGGGCCTTGCTCTCCAGCCGCTCGCTGAGCCTCGTGGGATAATCCGCCTCGCCCAGCGTCACGATCTCAATCCCGCCGTCCGCAAAGTGCTCCAGCGCATAGGAAAGCGGCATGATGCGGTTGAGCAGCACGCACAGCCTGTACGCCTCCTGCTCCTCCAGCTTCAGCGCGCGGCGCACCGCGCTCAGATCCATGCCGATCAGCACGCCGACGCCGCTCAGCCCGCAGGCGGCGCATCGCGCGCGCAGCTCGTAAAACTCAGCCACGCCGAGCGGCCTCACAATTTCCTCCTTGCTGGCGGAAAGCTGGCTCATCAGGAGCATCGTGGCAAAAGCGTCGTCGTTATGCTGCAAAGCTCATCATCCTCTGTTCATTGGTGTGGCGGCCGTTTTTTGCGTTTACTGCGCGTCCGGCGCAGGCGGAAGCAGCTCGTCGAGCAGCGCGAGCACCTGGTCGCGGCCGGTGCCGTCCTGCGAGGAAAAGGGGATCACCTGCCAGGGCTGAACGGCCAGCGTGCGGTAGATGACGGGCAGGCTCCGGCTCCGCTCGGCGCGGGACAGCTTGTCGGCCTTGGTCGCGACGACGTGAAACGAAAGCCCGTAGTGCCTGAGGTATTCCACCATCGCCACGTCGTCGGCCGTCGGCTGATGGCGCATGTCCACCAGCATCAGCACCTTTCTGAGCGTCTCGCTGCGCGACAGATAGCCCTCGATCATGCCGGCCCAGCGGCCCTTCTCCTCGCGCGAGACCTTCGCGAAGCCATAGCCCGGCAGGTCGACGAGGACGATCTCTCCGTTCAGGTCAAACAGGTTGATGAGCCGCGTCTTGCCCGGCTCGGACGAAATGCGGGCCAGGCCGCCGTTGTTTGTGAGCCTGTTGATCATGGAGGACTTGCCCACGTTGCTCTTCCCTACCATGGCGATCTCCGGCCTGCCCCGCCCCGGATAGTCTCCCAGGGCGTCCAGCGAGGTGATGAATCGCGCGCGCCTGATGATCATGTCCTACCTCCCAAATGGCGTCGAAAAACAACGGGCAGGCCGCACGGCACACGCGTTCGGTCTGCCCGCAATGTCGGTGCAGAATCATTGCCCGTCAGCGAATCAGCAGCAGGTTGAGCGCTTCGTCGACCTGCTTGAGCAGATGAATGTCCAGATGGTCCCGCACGTCCTGCGGCAGCTCGGTCAGATCCTTCTCGTTGCCGCTGGGCAGCAGCAGCGTGGTGATGCCCAGCCGATAGGCCGCCAGCAGCTTCTCCTTCACGCCGCCTATGGGCAGCACATGCCCCCGCAGCGTGATTTCGCCGGTCATGGCCGCGTCCTGCCGGGCGGGAATGCCCGTCAGCGCGGAGACCATCGCGCAGGTCAGCGCCACGCCCGCGGACGGGCCGTCCTTCGGCACGGCGCCCTCCGGCACGTGGATGTGAATGTCGTTTTTCCTGTGGAACTCGTCGTCCAGCCCCAGCTCGCGCGAACGGGAGCGGATATAGCTCAGCGCCGTCCGGGCGGATTCCTTCATGACGTCGCCCAGCCGGCCCGTCATCTCAATCGCGCCCTGGCCCGGCATCACGGCCACCTCGATGGGCATCGTCGTGCCGCCCACCTGCGTCCAGGCCAGGCCGTTCACCACGCCCGTCTCAGGCTCCCGGCTCACCTCGTCCGGCAGGAAGCGCCGCACGCCCAGATAATGCTCCAGCATCTCCAGGCGGATGGATACCTTGAAGCTCTCCTTCGGCTGCCCCGCGTCGATCATCTCGAGCACGGCCTTGCGGCACACATGCCCGATCTCGCGCTCCAGCGTGCGCACGCCCGCCTCGCGGGTATAGCCGTCGATCAGCGCGGCAAGCGCCTTGTCGGTGATCCTCAGCTGCGCCCTGTTCAGGCCATGCTCCCTGATCTGGCGCGGCACCAGATGCCGCTTGGCGATCTGCACCTTCTCCTCAAGCGTATAGCTCGGCACCTCGATCAGCTCCATGCGGTCGAGCAGCGGCTCGGGAATGTCCTCCACGCTGTTGGCGGTGGTGATGAACAGCACGCGGGACAGGTCGAACGGCGCGTCGAGATAGTGATCCGTAAAGGTGCTGTTCTGCGCCGGGTCAAGCGCCTCCAGCATGGCCGAAGCCGGATCGCCGCGAAAATCACTGGCCATCTTGTCGATTTCGTCAAACAGAAAGACCGGATCCATCACGCCGCACTGGCGCAGGCTGGCCGCGATGCGCCCGGGCTGCGACCCGATGTAGGTGCGCCTGTGCCCGCGGATTTCCGCCTCGTCGTGCAATCCGCCCAGCGCGACGCGCACAAACTTCCGCTTCAGCGCGCGCGCCACAGAGGCGGCCACCGAGGTCTTGCCCACGCCCGGCGGTCCCACAAGGCACAGGATCGGGCTCTTCATGTCGCCGCGCACGCTGCATACCGCCAGGTATTCCAGAATGCGTTCCTTGACCTTCTCCAGCCCGTAGTGATCGGCCTCGAGCACCTTTCGGGCGCGCACCATGTCGATCTTGCCGCCCGTCTCGATCCCCCAGGGCATGTTCAGCATCCAGTCGATATAGTTCTCGCAGACGGCGGCCTCGGGCGTTCCCCGCGCCATGCTGTCCAGCCGGTCGATCTCGCGCTTCACCTTTTCGCGCGCCTCGTCGTTCATCTTCGAGGCGGCGAGTTTTTCGCGCATCTTTTCGATTTCGCGCTCCTCGTCCTCGCCCAGCTCCTCCTGAACGACCTTGAGCTGCTCGTGCAGGTAATAGTCGCGCTGATGCTCTTCGATGCGCTCCTTGACTTTTTCTTCGATCTCGTGCTCAATGCGCGACAGCTCGATCTCTTCCCGCAGCATGCCGCACAGCAGCTGCAGCCTCATCAGCACGCCGCGGCACTCCAGCAGCTTCTGCTTGTCTTCCACCTTGCGCAGGGCGTTCGCGGCGATGAGATCCGCCAGCGTATCGGGACTGGTTTCGCTTTCAACAATCTGAACCAGCTCGCCCGACACGCGGCCGCGCTCGCGCGAGAGCGCGCCGAACAGCGTTTTGGCCCGCTCGGCGTAGCCGGTCAGCTCAATCGGATCGCCGGACAGATCGGCTTCCATCCGGATAAAAGCGCCCTCGCCGTAATTGGGCTTATCCTCGACGGACAACAGCAGCGCGCGCGCCTCGCCTTCGCAGATCAGCCTCACAATCTCGTCGCTCACCGGCATAACATGGCGCACCCGCGCCACCGTGCCGACATGATATAAATCACCCAGCTCCGGCTGCTCGCAGTTGATGTTGCGCTGCGCGATCAGCAACAGCCGCCGGTCGCCGTCCATGGCCCGTTCCAGCGCCGCCAGCGAACGCTCGCGGCCCACGTCAATGTATATCGTTGTGCTGGGGAACGCCACCATGCCGCGCAGCGGCAGCAGAGGCAGCGAACTCTTCATTTGCTCAACCTTTTCCAAAACAGATATCCTCCCAGACAGCCTTTTCCCCATATGCCCACGCCCTGTGCGCAAAAGCCGATAAGTCGCCCTGTTCCCTCCAATGACGGAGCCGCCGCGCGTCGTCCGTTTTGACTCCATTTCAGAAGGAATTCAGTGAAGCATACATCCAATTGTTATTATACAGTTGACTATGCTAAAAATCAAGCATAAGACTGTAACGCGCGCGAGGCAATTTGTTCCGCCTGCGCCAGGCGCTCCCTTTGATGGAATCCGGCCGGGAGCATGCTCAAAAAAAGTATTCAAAGCACACGCCGCTGTCTTGACGCCGGAAACGAAATATGCTAAAATCACCATGTTGCAAAACAGAAACACCTCATGCCGGTGTGTCGGAATGGCAGACGATGCAGACTCAAAATCTGTTGCTCGAGAGGGCGTGTGGGTTCGAGTCCCACCACCGGCACCAAACCAATATAATCCGAACCCGTTTCCGGTTGGAGATGGATTCGGATTTATTGTTTTCTTTGATCGTTTCGAGGACACGCATTTCCGAAATGGCGTCGTCAAACGCCCCACCTCCAAACCGAGAGGACCGAGAAAGAAAAAGCAAACCCCATAAACGCCAAAGGCGGACACACTGTGATTCACAATGTGCCCGCCTCTTTCTATTTCTTATTCCGCCATATCGTCGGCTTGCTTTGCCTCCCGCTGCTTCTTCCATTCGGCAAACTCCCGCTGCCCTTCCTCGCTCTCATAATAGGCCAGAATGTCCGGCAGGAGGCAGCGTGCAATCGCCTCGATCTTATGAGGCGGAATGTTAGTATTGTTGACTGGTTTCCTTTTCTTGCCCAAGTGCCGCCTCCGTTTCTCCGTATTCAGTTTTCAAGGTACAGGTCAATCGCGTTCTTCCCTTCCTTTCCGCGGCATATGCCGCTGCTGGATTTCCCGTCGGACCTCCGGCGGGATTTTTGCTACAAGCGCCCGGAGCTGTTCGTTCTCCTGTTTGAGCCGGGCTGCCTCCAGCTTCTTGTGAATGCTGCCTTGGTCGGCGACCTTTTCTTTCAGCCCCGCGTTCTCCTGTGTCAGATAATCTATCGTGGCCTGGTACTTCTTCACCTGCCCCAAATGGGCCTCCAGCCGGGGAAAGAACCTGTCCAGCAGGGCAAGGGCTTCCTCTTTCTTCTTCCCGGCGTTCATCATGGTGATCTCTGAAATGGCCTGCTCAATGGCTTTCTGTTGCTTGACGAGGCTGACAGACTGCTTAAACAGCCATGTGGGGATGTGCTTCCGTTTGGTGACAAGTGAGCTCTCTCCCCGTTTGAGGATGGGGAACGTCTTTTTCATGTGGGCGTGAAACTCATCCTGCCAGCGGGAGAGCTGCGCCCGGTTGCCGAGGATTTCCTTTGCCGACAGCCGCCCGTCCTCCGTGATGGGTGTAAAGCACAGGTGCAGGTGGGGCGTCTTCTCGTCCATGTGTACCACGGCGGAGAAGATATTGCCCCGGCCGATCTTCTGTTCCATAAAGGACACGGCCTCGGTGAAGTATGCTTGAATGTCTTTCCGGCTCCTGCCCTCGAAGAACTCCGGGCTGGCGGTGATGAGGGTGTCCACAAACATGGTGCTGTCTTTTCTCGTCTTGCAGCCCGCCGCCCTAATCCGGCTGTTGATCTCCTGCCTGTATCTCTGCTTGGGCTGGATGATATGGAAGTTGTCTTTGCTTCTCATCACGTCGATGTCGGGATTGCTGGCGTATTTCTCCTTCGCGCGCTCATGGTGTGCCTCCAGCGCGCCCGCAGGCCCGGCCTTGTGCTTGGTAAACCGTAGAATCGCGTGCTGTGCCATTCTCCTCCTTTCCTGTGGACAATTTGATGCCCATTTCCCGGGGTGGACGATATAAGATACCGCCCACCACGGAATGGCGTCTGAAAAACCTTGTAAACACTGGCTTTTTCAGCCCCTATTTGTCCACGTCCGACCTCCGTTTCCGCTCGCTCTCGGCCTTTTGCCGCCGGTGTACCCTCCCGGCGCAATCCGGGCAATACTTTGCCCGATTGGACTTGGAGACGAAGGCTTTCCCGCATTCGGCGCAGTGCTTTACGGTATCGCTCTGGAAAATCTCCGCTTCCAGCGCCGGATCGTCCGGCAGCACCGCCCAGCGGAACCACTTGCAGCAGACCGAATAGGAGATACTCTGCGGGCAGACGCACGGTTCGCCGTCGTCCAACAACAGGCAGTTGCCATTGTCGCAGTTGCAGCAGGCTTTCCGAATCAGGGCGTTGGCCCGCTTTCGCTGTGCGGGCGTCATGCGGGGCAGTGAGCCGTCTGTGCCCCGTTCAATGGGTGGCAGATCGTACTTGATAACTTGTCCTCCTTTTCCTGTGTTTTTCAACCGGTTGTGAGGCAAGTGTACACTAAATAAAGGGCCTGTGCCGTATATCCGAAAGGTGGGAAAAGGGGCTGAAAATCCCGGTATTTCCCCGCTCTCGGAAGTATGGTATAATAAGCACAGATAGGAGGACTTTTGCCAAAAACGGAACAGGAGGCGATCAAAATGGCATACCTGGATGAAAATGTTGTCCAAACTTGGCTTGATTCGCTGAGAGGGCTGAATGTTCGTGTAAAGAAGATGTTTGGATGCTATTGCGTGTACTGTGACAACCAGCCGGTAGGCTGGCTGAGCGAAAGTGTTTTTTCACTCCGAGAGGTTGGCCTTTCCTGTTTTCCAAGGGACTTGAAGAGGCCCACACGGGAAGACCGGATTCAGGAAATCGTAATCCCTTTTGATTACTGCAACGCAGAGTGGCTTCCGAACGCGGTTCAGGAAACGGCAAATGTTATTAAAGCCAGAAAGAAATAAAAGCCTCGATCAGCGGCGCAAGGGAGGGATAACGGATGATGCTGACGATACAGGAGCGATTGAAGGACCTGCGGGTGGAGCGCGGCTTGACGCTGGAACAGCTTGCGGAGCAGACCGGGCTGTCCCGGTCCGCTCTGGGCAGCTATGAATCGGACGAGTTCAAGGACATCAGCCACTACGCCCTTGTTAGGCTGGCAAAGTTCTACGGCGTGGCCGCCGACTTTCTGCTGGGACTGGCGGAAACAAGAAATCACCCAAACGCCGCGCTTGCGGAGCTGCGTTTGAGTGATGTTATGATTGAGTTGTTACAATCCGGAAAGATCGACAACTCCCTGCTGTGCGAGCTGGCGACGCATCCGGACTTTCCCCGGCTCATGGCGGAGCTGGAGGTCTATGTGAACGGCATGGCGGTCAAGCTGGTGCAGACGGCAAACGCCTTTGTGGACGCAGCGAGCGCAAATATCGTCAAGCAGCACGATCCAGGCGCGGACGAACCGTACCTGCGGCAGCTTGTGGCCGCGCACGTGGACGAGGACAGCTTTTGCCGCTATCTGATCGGGCGGGACATGGCAGAGATTGCCCGCTCCCTGCGGGAAGATCACAAGGACGACTTTTTCAGTATCCCGGTAGATAACCCATTGGAGGTCGCGGCGGAGATCATGGGGCAGGATGAGAGTGAGGCCCCTGAATCGAGCGAAGCGGCGCTGGCCTTTATCTGCAAACGGCTGCACCTGAATTATGCAAAGCTGACCGACGAGGAAAAGAAGTGGCTGGCCCGAATCGCGGAAAAGTCTGATTTGTTGAAGAACCCCAACCCGCAGAGGGGAAGAAAGAAGAAGTAGCAATAGCGGACCGTCACAAATTCGGCCCAACGTGTCTCTTAAATCATAATAAAGAGATATTTGAGGAACACTATCATTCTTTTCCTAAAAAGATGATCGAGGACGCGCTTGCAGACACGGGCTATTGTTCGCTTGATTTGCATCCGGTTCCATATGACAATCCTGAAAGTGAATTTAGCAAAATGGACTGGTACAGGCTCATTGCACAGAAACAGTAAACAGGCAAATCGGGCTTTTAGAGAGACGAATGGAGGGAAGACATGATACCTGTACTTCTGGCGCAGGCAGCTCTTTGGATTTGGTTCCTTGGCTGTGTGACAACATATCGAGTCGGAAAGCATCTGCTCGTTGAGGGTATGGGAATCAAGAGCGTGGAATTTGTCATGCTCTGCCTATATACTATTGGATTGATTGCGTATTATTGCCTTCAGCCAGCAGGGAAATGGATTCTTTTCTCTATTCTTGTTCTTTGGTTTATTGTTCAATTCATGTGTCACTGGTACTTTACGATTTTTGGTGTCCGCGAGCAAAAGTTAAAGGGATACAACGAGTGCTTCCGGGATACAATCAGACTCTTCCCCATGAGCGAGAAACGGTTGATACCGGATCTATATCACATCCTGCTGCATGTGCTGATTCTGATAAACATTATTGTTTGTGTGGTGTGATAAACAGACATACTCCGGTTTGTGGAGGATAATAAAATGAACATAAACACAACCATTGTGGACGCATATTTGAATGCAGAAGATGTGTGCAAATTCTCATCCATGTGGCTATACGTTGACCGTACAGAACAAGGCGTCGAAAACATCTTTCAGGCTCCGCCTGAGCTCGAAGCAAAACGCGAGATCGTTTCTCGCATCAAAGCGGAAATTATCTCCCACGCAAAAACGTTTATCCCGTGTAATGCCCCAATATGGGATGCGCTGTTTGAGAATTGGCGCGCGTTTCTGAATGACACCACGCTTGATTTGATCGTGGGGTATCCCGCTCCCAATGACGCCACCGTCAGGCAAGCTCCTAATGGCAAATATCATATGATTTTCGACCTCTTGTGCTGGGAAGATTACCTGGGCGTAATCCCTCTGTCCGCTCTTTCTCAGAACCTTTTGACGCATGAGCTGTTCCACGTGATGGTTGGAAACTGTTTTCCCGATATTGACTCTGCGGAGGCACAGGGAGCATATATTGACCGGCTTGACGCCATTACCTTCAACGAGGGCTTTGCACATCTCGTTTCTTACAACCAGCAGGAAATTGACACGGTTCCGTGGGACGGGGAAAAACTGACAGAGGTATATAAAAAATCCGTTACCAGGATGAAGGATGCGTTTCAAGAGAAAAAACCGGAAACACAGAAGCAGTATGTATATGAAGCCAACTATGGAAACTATTATGACAAATACGCTGCTATGTGCGGGATGATTTACTTGGGGCGGCAGTGGCAAAGCGGCGGAATCCCGCGATTGAAAGAGTTATTCTATCAGGGGTATCGTGGATTTGCTGCAAAGAGCGCGGGTATGGACAATAGCTTTGATCTGCAACCTTAGTTCTATTGGAGGCGCAACTTCGGGACATTTTGGCCCGAAGTTAACAAGAAACGAAATAGGAAAAGGAGGAAACTATGCTGTGCGTGATTGCAAAATTGGATTCTCATGCAACAGAAAAGCTGAGAACGCTTCAAAAGGTTGCAGCTTCTTACGAGGTAGTTCCCTCAGCATTATATGGGCATATCACGATAACAGCATACACCCCGGATGATGACAAATCATTTGTTGCAGGGTGCAAAGAACTGTTGCAAGGCATAGGTCCCTTCTCCGTTCTCTATGACAAGGTTGAAGTGTTGTCAGAAACGTCCATCATTGTGGCAGCGCCACAGAAAAATGACGTTCTGCTGTCTGTGCACAACAGAATCGCGGCACAATACGGTGCGTTTCTGGATCATTGGACATGTGATGACACATGGTATCCTCACACGACCTTGCTGTATGATCCACATGCGGATTTGCCGCGCATTTGTCGCACCATTCAGGAGGCCTTTTCCCCGTTTGAGACAGTTGTAAAGAGCATCGAATTTTCGAGAGTTACCGAAACGGGATACGAGATCGTTGATAGAATCACCCTATAACAACTTAATGTGGAAGAGTTATTTCACTGACAAATACCCGAGGGAAGAGAGGAAAAACGATGATTGAATCAAAAGGTTGGGACTGGAAAGCTGTAAACGGCGAATCTAAGAATTACTGGTTGACCCCGAGTGTTGAGTCGTTTTACCTGTTGCATCGTTGGAAAGACAACGGTTATACAAGTTTTCTCGATCTTGGCTGCGGACTTGGAAGACACTCAATCCTTTTCGGACAAAATGGGTTTGACGTTTTCGCATTTGATATTAGCAAGGATGCTATCGATAAAACAAAAAATAGTGCCGAAGAGTTGAATTTAAACTTTAATTATAAAATTGGAGATATGCGCACTCTTCCGTATGCGAATGAGAGCATCGACTGTATCCTTTGCAAAAATGTCATTTCACATTCTGATACGAATGGAGTCAAGCAAGCGATTTCAGAATTACTACGAGTATTGAAGCCTGACGGTGAATGCTATCTGACACTTGGTTCAAAAGCCTCAGAGAACTTCAAGCGAAACTGGCCGTCGATTGATGAAAATACAACGCTCTTGATGAATGAAGGGCCAGAGTACAAAGTTCCACATTTTTACGCGGATTATGAATTGATAAAAAAACTGTTTTTTGCCTTCAAAATACTTTCTGTTTATCATGTAGAAGATATTTATGAAATAGACGGAATTGTTCATTCTTCATATCATTATCATGTGTTAGTGAGGAAAAGTATTCATTAGAACTTCAAGGATATAAACTGTAAAATAAAAGGTTTAGTTTATAGAGTAATCCTCTCAGCAACCGCTCCATTGTAGCTGCACTCGATCAGTTATTATATCTTCAATTTTTGTGGGTAATGTTTGCGGTTATTATGACAAATACGCTGCCATGTGCGGGATGATTTACCTGGGGCGGCAGTGGCAAAGTGGAGGAATCCTGCGATTGAAAGAGTTATTCTATCAGGGGTATCGTGGATTTGCTGCAAAGAGCGCGGGTATGGACAATAGCTTTGATCTGCAACCTTTATTCCATTAGAGGCCTAACTTCAGGACATTTTGGCCCAAAGTTATCCCGAGATTATGAAGAGTAGCCGAGCCCCCGGCTGCTCTTTTCCTTTGCCCGGAAATGACGTCATTTTTACCAATGGTATAAAAAATAAAATCTTTTTAGTATGAACAGTGTGTTCACTTCTTTCTCTGTTTCCTTTATAATGGATACATACAAAGACGAAAGGAGGCGGGCACATGGAAATGATGCTTGCCGAGAATATCCGCAGGTTCCGCAAACAAAGGTCGCTGACCATGGAGCAGCTTGCCGAGGCGCTCGGCGTGACGGCGGGTGCGGTATATAAATGGGAGGCAAAGCTTTCTTTGCCGGAGCTACATATGATTCTGGAGATGGCGGACTTTTTCGACACGTCCGTGGACGTTCTGCTGGGATACAAAATGAAGGACAACCGGTTGGCGGCGACTGTGCAGCAGCTGAAAGAATATCGCCACGACAAGGACCGCGCTGGGCTTCTTGAGGCGGAAAAGGCATTGAAGAAATATCCTCACGCCTTCGATGTCGTTCACGAGAGCGCCGTTCTGTATCGGGTGTTCGGCGTAGAGAGCCAGAAAAAAGACCTGCTTCGCCGCGCCTTGGAACTGCTGGAAGAGTCCCTTGTGCTGCTCCCGCAAAATACAGACCCGGAGATCAGCGAGCAGACGATCTGCGGCGAGATGGCAGACGCTTACCTGATGCTGGACGAAGGAGAAAAGTCGGTAGAGCTTTTGAAACAACACAACGCAGGCGGGCTTTACAACGACATGATCGGTCTCACGCTGGCTACCAACCTCAAATGCCCGGAGGAGGCCGTGCCGTTCCTGTCGGGAGCCCTGCTGCAAAACGTCGCCGCCCTCATCCGCACAGTCATGGGCTATATGAACGTCTTTTGTGCGCGAGACGATTATTCCTCCGCGGAGGCAATCTTGCTTTGGGGGATTGAGCTTCTTTCGGGATTGAAAGAAACGGACAGGCCCAGCTTTCTGGACAAGATGAACGGTGTATTCCACGTTTGT
>Ga0208297_1001058_pt1 | contig 33127 bp, 23 predicted proteins | sample LMS_cellobiose_e_FD_187367 | JGI IMG/M metagenome (GOLD analysis project Ga0208297, IMG submission 187367) | Rumen-fistulated moose microbial communities from Alaska, USA - LMS_cellobiose_enrichment (SPAdes) (version 2) | ecosystem: Host-associated > Mammals > Digestive system > Stomach > Rumen... | reverse complement strand
TTCATCCGCACCGAAGCTCCCTATACTGAAATCAAAGAGATCATCGAAAAGATTTGGGACTGGTGGATGGAAGAAGGCAAGAACCGCGAACGCGTCGGCGAAACCATCAAGCGTCTTTCCTTCCAGAAGCTGCTTGAAGTCACCGAGATTCCTCCCATGCCCCAGCAGGTTCTCAACCCCCGCGCCAACCCGTACATCTTCTTCAAGGAAGAGGAAGTGCCCGGTGGCTGGAACCGCGACCTGGCGGCTTACCGTCAGAGACATCAACGCTAACGCAAGGGGGATTCAATCATGGCGTTTATTTCTTCCGGGTACAATCCCGAAAAGCCGATGGAAGGCCGCAAGTCCGACATTGGCCCTCGCAAATACGATGAGTTCTTCCCTGAAGTTATCAAGAAAAACTTCGGCAAGTGGCTTTATCATGAAATTCTTGAACCCGGTCTGCTGGTCCATGTGGCCGAATCCGGGGACAAGGTGTATACGGTTCGCTGCGGCGGCGCCCGCCTGATGTCCACTTCGCACCTCCGCGAGATCTGCGAAATCGCGGATAAGTACTGCGATGGACACATGCGTTTCACCACCCGCAATAATATCGAGTTCATGCTGACCGACGAAGCCCGCGCCCGTGAACTGAAGGCCGACCTCAACAGCCGCACCTTCGCCAAGGGGTCCCATCGCTTCCCGGTGGGCGGCACCGGCGCCGGCATCTCCAATATCGTGCATACCCAGGGCTGGGTGCACTGCCATACGCCCGCTACTGACGCTTCCGGCCCGGTTAAGGCGATCATGGACACCGTCTTTGAAGACTTCCAGTCGATGCGCCTGCCCGCCCCGCTGCGCATTTCGCTGGCTTGCTGCCTCAATATGTGCGGCGCCGTGCATTGCTCTGATATTGGTATCGTGGGTATCCACCGCAAGCCTCCGATGATCGATAATGAATGGGTTGACCAGCTTTGCGAAATTCCGCTGGCTGTTGCCGCCTGCCCGACCGCTGCCGTGCGTCCGGTGAAGCTGGAACATGACGGCAAGAAGGTGAATTCCGTCGCCATCAAGAACGACCGCTGCATGTACTGCGGCAACTGCTACACCATGTGCCCGGCCCTGCCTATCTCTGATGGGGAAGGCGACGGCTGCGTCATCATGGTGGGCGGCAAGGTGTCCAACCGCATCTCCAAGCCGAAGTTCTCGAAGGTCGTCGTGGCGTATATTCCCAATGAGCCTCCGCGCTGGGGTTCGTTGACCGACACCATCAAGAACATTATCGATGTGTACGCCAGGCACGCCAACAAATATGAGCGCCTGGGCGATTGGGCCGAACGCATCGGCTGGGAAAAGTTCTTTGAGTTGACCGGCCTTGAATTCACCCATCACCTCATCGACGACTTCCGCGACCCGGCGTATTACACTTGGCGTCAGAGCACCCAGTTCAAGTTCACCGACGTGGCCGACTATGCCGTGCATGGTGATGTGCACGCTTCCGGCGCCGGCGCCGCTGTTACTGATGAAGACCGCAAGGTTGTTATCGACTTCCTGCAGAGTAAGGCTGGCAGCAAGTCCAAGTTCTACTTCAACAACTTCCTGGATCTCTTCCCCAACAAGTCGGCCCGTGACGTCAAGCACGTCCTCTCCGTCCTGGTAGAAGAAGACGTCCTGATGTACTGGTCCTCCGGTTCCACGACCATGTATGGTCTGAAGGGCGCCGGCAAGGGCATCTAAGGATCCCACGGGGCGGTTTTTCCCCGCCTCACGTCATTCATTATGAAACAAGCCCCGCAGGAAACTGCGGGGCTTGTTTCATAAAAAACACGCCGGGCCAGAAACAAGGCCCTTCATTGTAAACGTATCTACCGTATATCATAACACCACTGCGGACAAATTTTTCATAGAGATAGTCAGTAGGTAACTTTGATAAAAGCAAGAAAGGCCTCATGGGTTGGCGGCCGGCAAATGCAGGGGGTATATTGGAGGTGTGAAAAACGCAAAATACACCTCCAGATCCGGGAGGCGGCTGCCATGGCCCGGCCGGTAAGCTCCCTGGCGGCGCGGATGGCTTCTCCCGCCGCAAGCCAGGGAGAATGGCGGCGACAAGGGGGATGCCACAATCCAGGTGGTCCAGTAATCCGCCAGCCGCACTCTTTTCACCGTTTCGGCGTTCGTCGGGCGAACAGGATATACCATGCGTTGCAGGAAGTTGCCCCGCCCGCAGGCAGGGCTTCCATGCCGTTTCTCCTGATTTATAGCTACCTGTATTGGTAAGCTGCTTATTCGGGATAGGTTAATAATATATCGACTATGATCATTAACGATGTTTGATAGTTGTGTATGGATAAAGCGGCTTGGCTGCCAATTCAATTAGGCGGGCGATAGGCTGCGGATGGGGGATGTGCGGATTAGTGCGGATATGTTAGGGGGGCGGCAGGGCGTTAACTGATATTTGGCAACAGATCATTTTTCCTGATGACAATACTTGTGATTTGGCATAGTATTTTTTATCATTTCCCATGCTTGACTGTTACAGTCCGTATGCCGTATTTTTCGCAATATCGCATAGGAATTGGAGGGTGTTATGAAGCGAGAGAGAGAAGGTAACTGCGCCGGTTGGATACACTGCCGCGCACCTCTGCTGACCGTCCTGTTGGCCTGCTGTTTCGTCCTGACGACTGCTGTCGCTCATGCTGCAAACAGCGGCGGTATACAAGATGGTGACATGTATTATGGCAGCAATGGACCAAGCGGGAATGAGGTCGTCTATGACGATCCAATACCCGATGTAGGGTACGTTTACGGCGGGGCAAAAGGATTTCAGCAGACTGGCGGAGATGCTGATGCTGATGTTTCAGACAACGTGCTCTCCTTTAAAAATGGTACGGTTGAAGCAGTTGCCGGTGGCTTTAATCCAGAGTCAGGAAACGCTTTGAACAATACCCTCGACTTTTCTGGTGGTACGGCGTCCAATGTGGCAGGCGGCGTTTCCATGTCCGGCGGTGCCAATGGCAATACCGTCAATTTTTCTGGAGGGGAAGCAAGCGCAGTCTTCGGTGGCTTAACCATGACAGGCAATGCCAACGGCAATATTGTCAATATTACGGGTGGCAATATAAGCGACTATATCGCTGGCGGGAATATACTCCCGCCCAACGACGATAATGGCAGAGTCGTAAGAGCCGCAACAACCGTAAGCGACAGTGAAAGTGATGGCACCACCGCAGGCTACAGCGAAAATAATAGCAACGCCATCAATAATACCGTAATCCTGGGAAGTGAACTTTCCGGCGCTTCTCTGCCCGATATCTATGGGGGGCGGAGTCTTGCAGTTCCCTATGGCGACTTGGTAACCGGCAACACCCTTGAGGTCTGGGCAAAGGGGATTGCGGCCAGGAGCGTCCAGAACTTCGAGAATTATTATTTTATCTTGCCGTCAAACATCCAGAATGGTGATACAATGCTCACCATCAATGGCCGCGAACCCACTATATTTACACAGAAAGTTAACATCGGCGTGGCTGTGGCGGCAGGGACGGTCCTTAACGCGGAAGACACGGTAACGCTGCTCAGAAATGACAATGGAATCATGAGCGCTGAAACAAAAAGCGATGTCAAGCAGGGAGAAACCTACGAGAAAGTCTCGCTTGATGGGAAGATCAAGGGAACCCAGGGGGTATCGCTGGAGTACGACTTTGAACTGAGCAATACGGAGACGACCATCGACGCTACGGTCACTACAGTGCCAGAATCTGAGCCGACCACTACCCCGACCACCGAGCCGACTACTACCCCGACCACTACCCCGGCCACCGAGCCGAGCGCTGAGCCGGCCACCGAGCCGACCGCTGAGCCGGCCACCGAGCCAAGCACTAAGCCGGCCACTGAGCCGACTCCATCTGATGATTCAACCCCGTCACAGCCTGCTGCTCAGGTACGCCCAGAGACCAAGGCCATTGTGGAATCCCGCGTAGCAAGTATGGCTTTCCTCAACAATGGCGCTGACCTCGCGGCTGGGCAGGGCCTGCGCTCAGCCATGGCAACCGCGGCTCGCTTCGCTGACATAGACGGCGGGTTCATTCCCTTCGTAACCATTATCGGCGGCACCCAGCGCATTGATACAGGCTCGCATGTCAATGTCACCGGCGTTTCCGCCCTGACCGGCGTGGCGAAGAGCGTCGACCTGGGGCAGGTAAAACTGTTGGGCGGCGCATTCGTCGAGTTCGGCGCATCACACATTAAGACCCATAACGATTTTGACTCCGGCACCATCAACGGCAAGGGCAAGGCCCGCTACGTCGGCGGCGGCTTGATGTCGCGTCTGGATGTTTCCGATACGATGCTCGCCGGCCTATACGCGGAAGCTTCCCTCCGTGCAGGCGGACTGGACACTGACTGGCATTCCAACGACATGGTCGATGTCGTCAGCGGCAAGCGCGCTCAGTACGACATCACGACGCCCTACTATGGCGCGCATTTCGGCCTAGGCTATGTATGGCAGCCTGCTGACAAATGGAGTATCGACTTCTACGGGAAGTACCTCTGGACGCACATGAATGGCAAGCACACCTATGTTGCCGATGACCCGTACCACTTCAAGGCCATGGACTCCCATCGCTTACGCGTTGGCACCCGCGCTCATTTTGAGTTCACCAAGCAGTCCAGCATATACGCCGGCGCCGCATGGGAACGCGAATTTGACGGCGACGCCCGCGCCACGGCATACGGTTTTGACACTCCGTCTCCGTCGCTCAAGGGCAATACCGGCGTGTTCGACCTCGGAGTATCCTTCAGCCCGGATGCCGCGCCGGACCTGACCCTTGAGGTCGGCGGCAGCGCCTTCACCGGCACCCGCCGCGGTGTGTCAGGGAACTTCATGCTGAAGTACAAGTTCTAAGGCATGAAACGGCAGAAGCCGTTGTTCCAGGCCCCGCCCGAAGGCGGGGCCTTTTTATAGATGGCCGTATCCTTTGGGGGACAGTGTCAGAAACAGCATCAGACAGTTCGCTGTATGCCGTACCCAAATTCACTACAACTGCAAGCCCCCCTGTGCCCTTAGCATTTCATCTTCGCAAACGGCTTGCTGTGGTGAGATCAAAAAATGGCGCATATGGTCATATGCGCCAGAGAACTGATAAGCCTGAGCCGGTGACACTGCGTCAGGGCGTGCGTGCCCCACGTAAAAAAGGCTCATGCCATGCCGATAATCGCCGCGGTAAAAAAGCCCGCAATAAGTATGGTCGGGATGACTGGATTTGAACCAGCGACCTCTGCGTCCCGAACGCAGCGCTCTACCAGGCTGAGCCACATCCCGAAATGTGAGATTCCTTTTACTTACTTCCTGACGGGTTGGCAAGTTTTTTTTATGGTGTCCGGGAAATATCTGGAAAAGGAAAACTGAAAATTTTATCTCCTTGAAAAAAAAGATAAACTGGCCTTGAGGCAGAGAAAAACCCCTTGCCCTTTCAGCGAGTTGCAAACAATTTCTTGACCCCGGCGAAGAGCTGATGTACAAAAGCCCCTCAACGCGACTCACATTTTGTCTGGCATATTGGGGAGACCGCCTGCTGGATGGGGTGTGGGTTCTTCATATCTGTGGGCCGGGCCATGGCTGGCTTCAAAAGAGCAGTTCCCGCACGGCGTGTAAGGAGTGGTGATGCCGGAAAACAGCAACAGCATCATTGAACTGCGCGGGATTACAAAAGATTTTGAGGATACACGCGCGCTTGACGGCATTGATTTACGCATCGGCAACGGCGAATTCCTGACGTTGCTCGGCCCGTCCGGCTGTGGCAAAACAACGATTCTGCGTATTCTGTCCGGGTTTGAGACGCCGGACGCGGGCGAGGTGTTGCTGGAGGGCAAAGTTGTTAATGATGTCCCCCCGGAACGCCGGCAGGTGAATACCGTGTTTCAGAGCTACGCCCTCTTCCCGCATATGACCGTCAGTGAGAATGTGGCGTTCGGGCTCAGGATGCAGAGGCGCCCCAAGGCGGAAATCGCTGAACGGGTGGCTGAGGCTTTGCGCATGGTGCATCTGGAAAAGCTGGGAGATCGCAAACCCAGTCAGCTTTCCGGCGGCCAGCAGCAGCGCGTGGCTCTGGCCCGGGCCGTCGTGAACAATCCGCTGGTCCTGCTTCTTGATGAGCCCTTTTCCGCGCTTGACTACAAACTGCGTTGCCGGATGCAGGTGGAGATCAAAAGGCTGCAGCGCCGGCTTGGCATCACGTTTGTGTTTGTCACCCATGATCAGGAGGAGGCTTTTGCCATGTCCGACCGCGTGGTAGTGATGAACCAGGGCCGTATTGAGCAGATCGGTACGCCCCAGGAAGTTTATGAGGAACCGCGCAATCTTTTTGTGGCGCGTTTTGTTGGTGAAATCAATATATTGCCGGGCCGCATTACCGCGATGAAAGAGCCTGGCCTGTACGAAGCCGAAATCGAGGGAGTGCTTTTCCCGCTGCGTTCGGCCCGCGCCTTTGCCGAAGGCGAGCGGGTTCATGTCCTTTTGCGCCCTGAGGATGTGCGCCTGCTTGAGCCCGCTGAGGTAGGAGATGTTCCGCATCTTTCCGGGCGTATTGAGGATACTGTGTATAAAGGGGCCACCGTGAAAATCAATATCTTAACGGATAACGGCAAGACCCTTTCCGTCGCCGAGTTCTTTAACGAAGACGATCAGGAAATCAACTATCATACCGGCGAGCGTGTGGCGATCACATGGGTTGACGGCTGGGAAGTGGTGTTGCCTCATGACGCGGGCTGACCTTACCAGACGGCTTTCCGGGAAGCCAGGCCTGTTCCGGCTGACGAGTATCGCCATCACGGCCCTGTGGCTTGGCCTGTTTGCCCTGCTGCCCCATTTGGGACTGGTCGTTGTGACCTTCCTGACGCGCGGGACACACGACTTCGTTATACCATCCCTTACTCTTGCCAATTACGCCCGGCTGCTGGATCCAAGCTTCAGCCGCATCCTGTGGGATTCGGTATGGCTGTCCTTTGCCGGCACGGTGTGCTGCCTTCTGGTTGGCTATCCTTTTGCCGCCATGATGGCCCGCGCTTCAGCGCGCGTGAAGCCCTGGCTTTTGCTTCTTGTCATCATTCCCTTCTGGACAAATTCGCTGATCCGCACTTACGCGATAGTTATCCTTCTGAAATCAGGCGGCATCATCAGTATGATTTGCCAGTGGCTGGGCTTCACTGACGCTCCGGTGTCCTTCCTTTATGGTGAGTTCGCGGTTTTTGTGGGCATCACGTATACCTTTTTGCCGTTTATGGTGCTTCCGCTCTACGCCAGCCTGGAAAAACTGGATCACCGCCTGCTGGATGCCGCCAAGGACCTTGGCGCGGGGAGCCTGCGCACGTTCTGGCATGTGACGCTGCCCTTGGTGGCGCCCGGGATTGTGGCCGGTTCCATGCTGGTATTCCTGCCTTCGCTGGGGGCCTTCTATATTCCGGAAATTCTTGGCGGCGCGCGGACCATGTTCATCGGAAACTTCATCAAGAATCAGTTTCTTGTGGCCCGCGACTGGCCCTTGGGCGCTTCGGCAAGCATCATCCTGACGCTGCTTCTGGGCTTGCTTATTCTTGCCTATACCTTCACTGTCCGCCGCGCTGACGGACATCACAAGCCGGAAACGGAAGGGGGTGCGTTATGATGCGCATACTTGGCCGGATCTGGCTGTGGGGCGTGTATGCCTTTTTGTATATTCCGATCCTTGTGGTGGTTGTCTATTCGTTCAACGACGCGCGTTATTCCACCTCGTGGAAAGGTTTTACCCTGCGCTGGTACGAACTGTTAGCCAACAACCGGCCGCTTCTGGATTCTGTGCTCAACTCGCTGTCAGTGGCTTGCCTGTCCGCCACGCTGGCCACCTTTCTGGGCGTTCTGGCGGCGTTGTGCATCAGGCGTTACCGTTTCCCGGGGAGGAAGATCCTGCACGGCACCCTGTATGTGCTCACGGTTTCGCCGGAAATTGTCATGGGTATTTCGCTCCTGATGTTTTTTATTGTCTGCGGATTGCAGCTGGGCATCCTTTCCCTGATCATCGCCCACACCACGTTGTCCCTTCCTTTTGCCGCCGTTACTGTGCTCGCGCGGCTGGCCGAATTTGATGAAAGCCTGATGGAAGCCGCGCGGGATCTCGGAGCGTCGGAATGGCAGGCCTTCCGCATGGTCATGCTGCCCATGATCAGCCCCGCCGTGGCCGCCGGCTGGCTGCTTTCATTCACGTTGTCCATGGATGACGTTCTGATTAGCTTCTTTGTCACGGGGCCGACTTTTGAGGTGCTTCCCCTCCGTATTTATTCCATGGTACGCTTGGGCGTGAAGCCGGATATCAATGCCCTTTCGGCCATCATGTTCGGCGTCACAGTGCTGCTGGTGCTGGCGGCGTGGCTTTTGGGCACTAAGGTGAAACGCAAAAACTGAATGTTGTTTTTTTCGTTCATGGTTGAGTTTCGGCGTGTCGCCGACGAGCGAAGACCATGAATTCCGGCCGGGGGGATCCGGCCGCAACCCCAACCATTTGGAGGACAAGCCGTTGAAGAAAGCGGTTGTCGCCGCCCTGGTGGCGGTATCCGTGTGGATGTGGGCCATGCCCGCCCGTGCGGCGGGAGCGCAGGTCGTCAACGTATTCAACTGGTCCGAGTATATTCCACAGTCGGTTTTGGATCAGTTTACCAAGGAAACCGGCATCGAGGTTGTCTATACGACCTACGAGTCCAACGAAGCCATGTTTGCCAAGCTGAAACTGCTTGGCGGCGCGGGCTATGACGTCGTGGTGCCGTCGGTTTATCTTGTCGGGCTTCTGGCTGAAAACAAGCTTCTGGCCCCGATTGACAAGAAAAAACTGGGCGATCTTTCCATGCTGGACAAAGCTGTGATGGGACAGGCCTTTGACCCGGACAACTCGCTTTCCATCCCCTATATGTGGGGCGGAACGGGATTGGTCGTGAATAAAAAGTATGTTGATCCGGCAACCATCACAAGCTGGAACGACCTGCTTCGCCCCGAATTCAAGGGGCGCGTCATCCTGAGCGATGATGTGCGCGATTCCATGGGGGTTGCCCTGAAGGCTCAGGGGTATTCGCTGAATACTACGAAAGAGTCTGAAATCCGCGCCGCGTATGAATGGCTGAAGAAACTCAAGCCCTCTGTGCGCGTGTTCGACGTGACCGCCACCAAGCAGGCCTTCATCAGCGAGGAAGTCATCGCTGGTATATGCTGGAACGGTGACGCCTATATTGCCATGCAGGAAAACCCCAATCTGGTTTTCATTTACCCGAAGGAGGGGGCGATCCTCTGGATGGACAGTTTTGTCATTTCCGCGGCTTCCAAAAACGTGGACAACGCGCACGCGTTTATCCGCTTCATGCTGCGCCCCGAGGTGGCCAAGCAGTGCGTGGAAGAATACAATTACACCACGCCGAATGTGCCCGCACGCAAGTTGCTGGATGAAAACATGCTGAAAAGCCGCGTGATGCATCCGACTGAAGCCGATCTCAAGAACGCCGAATTCACCCTCGCCGTGGGAGAGGCCTTGCCTCTGTATGACAAGTATTGGGAAATGCTGAAAACTGGAAACTAATATCAGCCTCGCCGGGGATTCTTTATCCCCGGCGAGTTTTTCTTTTTCCGGGAGAGAAAAGGCATGCACGGCGTTCTTTTTGATCATGCGCGCGCCGCCCGTATTGGTTTGCCGGAAGCGGTTTTTTGCCAGGGAAAACCTTTGGAGGCCCTGCGTGAGCTTATGGAAAATTTGGGACCGGGGAGTGAGCGCCCAGCGTTATTCACCAGGCTTGCTCCTGAGATTTTTGCGCTCATGCCCGAGTCTCTTCAAGCAGGAATGAATTACCACGCGCTTTCACGGACGGCGTTCGCACGCCCATGCCAGTGCGTCTCAACGCGCAGTGTCGCCGTGGTTTCGGCAGGGACGGCGGATGGTGCTGTAACCTGGGAAGCCGCGCGCACACTGGAATATCTGGGAATCAGGCATCACGTGTACGAGGATTGCGGCGTAGCCGGGCTGTGGCGGCTGGCTGACAGAATCGAAGAAATCAACACGTATGACGCGGTGGTCGTCGTGGCCGGACTGGATGCGGCGCTTGCGACTGTGTTGGGAGGCCTGACCGGAAAGCCGGTTTTTGCCGTTCCCACTTCCGTGGGATATGGCGTCGCCGCGCAGGGACAGGCGGCCTTGTACAGCATGCTGTCCAGCTGCGCGCCGGGTATTGGCGTGCTTAACATCGATAACGGTTACGGCGCAGCGTGCGCCGCGGCCAGGGTGGTGCATCTGGCATGAGTGGAACAGGAAAAAATGATGCGGCTATTTCGGACGGATGTGGGAAAGAACCGGGACATGACGCTTTTCATGCTCATTCCCACGCTGAAGCGCATGCTGGACATTCGCATGGTGATTGCACGGAGCATGGTCATACGCACAATCATGAGCATGGTGGAAGTCACGCCGGACACGTTCACGCGAATGCGGAAGCGTTTTTTTCCGATGGAACGGTTACGGAATACAGCGGCGCTGCGGGGATTGAAAACGCCGTGCTGACAGTGCGGCCTGTATCAGGGTTGTCGGGCGATATGATTCTTGCCGGCCTGTTATGTATGACAGGCGTTGAGGCGACGCAGCTGGACACATTGACAGCTTCTATTGGCCTGCCTGCTCTCGCTGGCTGCATCAGGTTGGAAAAACGGATGGTACGAGGCATTGGGGGCTGGGGATGCCGCATTGAGCTGCCACATGAGCATGCACACCGCACGCTTTCGGATGTCGTTACCCTGATTCAGAGAGGCGGCATGTCCGGTGAAGCCAAAAAGCTGGCCATCGACGCCTTTACTGTCCTGGCCAGGGCCGAAGGGCGCGTGCATGGCGTCGCGCCGGAATCAGTGCACTTTCATGAGGTGGGAGCGCTTGACAGTATCCTTGATATTTGTCTCGCCTGTGCGCTTTTTGATCTGCTGCGTCCCGTCTGTTTTGTCTGCGGGGCGCTTCCCCTGGGCGAGGGTGGCGTCCATTGCGCGCACGGCTGGATACCTACGCCCGCGCCCGCGGTTTTTGAAATGTTGGAAGGAATACCGGTGTGCGGTTTTGCGGGTGCCGGTGAAACAGTGACGCCTACGGCTGTGGCGTTGCTGCGGGCGTTTGCTGCATCTTTTGGGGCCTGGCCTTCCATGGTGGTGGAACGGCGCGCGCTGGTATACGGCGATCGCGTGTTTGACGACGCGCCCAACGGCGCCTTGTGGGCACTGGGGCGCCAGGTATAGGCGGCTGTTTTCCCACCTTCCGTTGCTTTTCTGGCGTAGGGTGCGGTTAGCGCGCGTTTCGCCTAGAAGCGGGAACGAGGCGGCGCTTCTGCCACTGGTACAGAAAGAAGGCGGGAGAGCCGACAAAGGGCCGCAGCGGCGCGAAGGAATAATATGCGCGATACGCAGCTTTCAGGTCCTGGCATCCGGCCAGCGCACAGACCCGGCTCCAATGGCGGGACATGACCCGTTTGAGGGCTTTTTCGTCAAAACGCCCCGACTTCGCGTTGGCGTCAAGCAGGGCTTCCATGTACGCGGTCACTTCAGGCAAAAGGTCTGGCGTCAGGCCGTAATCGCGTTGCGCGATAAGTACATGGAGCTTTTTTTGTGCCTCAGCCGCGTCAGGCAAAAGACGGGCAAGGCCGGCCAGAGCTACGGCAGAGCGGGCCTTTTTGGCTTCCTGCCGGGACCTGAGGGAAAGGCTGGCTCTGTGCCTGCGGTAGCGCAGCACCACATCTGGCAGGACACACAAGGCCGCCCCGGCTCCGATGAGGCGGCCGTAAAATTCGTCGTCGGCGCCGACAGAAAAACGCTCATCCCACCATTGATCAAGGCGCTGCAGAACATTTGTCCGGAAACACACAGTCGGATTGAACAGCTGTCCGCCCCAGAGTGAGGACGCGGCGACCTCGCCAGCGCTTATCATTCTGCTGCGGCGGGTTTTCCATACCGCTCTGGCTGTATCCAGCCAGGCGCGGCCGCTGAGCAGAACATGGGCTCCGCCGCAGCCATCGATTTCGGGATGCGCTTCAAGAAAGGTGATTTGACGCTCCAGCCTGTCCGGCATGGAAACGTCGTCGTGGTCCATCATGATGATGTACTGTCCGCGGGCGGCATGCAGGCCGGTGTTTGTCGCTCCGGCGACGCCTTTGTTGCGTTCGTGCTGGATCAATCTGATGCGCGAGTCGCCGAAACCGGCGGCCAGCTTGGCTGTCCCGTCGGACGAGGCGTCGTCAACAATGATCAGCTCGAAGTCGCGAAAGGTTTGGGACAGCGCGGCATTGAGCGTTTTTTGGAGAAACGTTGCCGCGTTATATGCAGGCATGACGATGCTGGCAAAAGGAGTGCCCATAAAGTGTTCCTGTGTCTTCTGACAGGTGCGCGCCGTTAGCCTTGATGTCCAAAAGGGCAGGGCAGTTACAGTAAGGATACGACGGCGGAAAAATGCGGACGCCGGCCGTTTGCCGCGAAGAGAAGGCAAGAAGACGCCACAGGCGGGCGAGAGCGGAATTTTTGTTCAGAATCTCGCGGGCTATGGTTTTGCGGCTTCGGCGTTGCCGAAGCCGCAGATATCAGCTGTCGTAGAACGAACGCAACACCTGGCTGCGCACGGGGTGACGAAGTTTGCGCAGGGCTTTGGCCTCAATCTGGCGGATGCGTTCACGGGTGACGTTGAACAGCTTGCCGACTTCCTCGAGCGTGTGGTCGGATTTTTCACCGATGCCGAAGCGTTTGCGCAGCACCTGCTCCTCGCGGGGAGTCAGGTCGGCCAACACCGAGGCTATCTGCTCGGACAATTTGGTGTTGACCACTTCCTCGGCTGGGGCCACCGCTTTTTTATCCTCAATGAAATCGCCCAGTGACGAGTCTTCTTCGTCACCGATAGGCGTTTCAAGGGAGATGGGCTCCTTGGCGATTTTGAGGACTTTCTTGACCTTTTCCACCGGGTATTCCATGCGTTCGGCGATTTCCTCAGGCGTGGGATCCCGTCCCAGTTCCTGCACCAGATAGCGCGATGTACGGATAAGCTTGTTGATGGTTTCGATCATATGCACAGGGATGCGGATGGTGCGGGCCTGATCAGCGATGGCGCGGGTGATGGCCTGGCGGATCCACCATGTGGCGTAGGTGGAGAATTTATAGCCGCGCTGATACTCAAATTTGTCCACGGCCTTCATAAGGCCGATATTGCCTTCCTGAATGAGATCGAGGAACTGGAGACCCCGGTTGGTATACTTCTTGGCGATGCTCACGACCAGGCGGAGATTGGAGCGGATGAGCTCCTGCTTGGCGCGGGCGGCGGCTTCGTTGCCGCGTTTGATGCGCCAGAGCACTTCCTCAAGATCGTTGACATTGTGACAGCATTTGTCCTGCAGGCGCTTGAGGATTTCAATTTTTCCGGTGATCATTTCCTTGAACGAGAACATTTCGTCCACGTTCATGTCGAGAGCGCGGCACACATCGCTGGGGGGCATTTCACGCTCGTCCAGGCTTTTGAACAGTTTCTGGAGTTCGTCCTGCGTTTTGCCGGTGGAGAGGATGTAGGCCGAGAGATCCCGCTGGCAGTTGTGCATCTGGCGGACATAGTCCTCAACGGTCTCGATGATCCGGTCGATGAGGGTCTTTTCCAGCTTGATGTCGCGCAGGCGGGTGACGACATCGTTTTTATAGGCCAGAATTTCTTTCTGGATGGCGGCTACGCGGCGTTCCAGCGTGTTGCAGTCATCCAGTTTGAAGTAGATCTTGCGTTTCTTCTTATAGATGACCTTGATTTCGTCCATGAGCAGGATCACGCGGGAACGCTGGTTCATTTCGTCTTCAGACGGGTCGTCCTCCTCGATGGTTTTGACCACATCTTTGAGCTTGATGCGGTTCTGGCGCAGATCTTCGCCCACATTGATCAATTCTTCCACCGCCACCGGAACCTCCACGAGCGCGTAGAGCACGTCCTGCTCGCCCGTTTCGATTTTCTTGGCGATATTCACTTCGCCGTCCCGGTCAAGAAGCGGTACGGCGCCCATCTCGCGCAGGTACATCCGCACGGGATCCGTGCTGCGTGAGGAAAAATCCGCCGCCTCTTCGGCGTCTGTCAATTCCAGCGAGCTGTCAACAATATCGGACATGATGTCCGGCACGATGTCCGGTTCGGCTTCGGCAGCGCTGGTGGGTATTTTTTTGCCATCCTTCTCGGAATCGACGATCATGATCTCAAGCTGATCAAAAATGCCAATGATCTCCTCGAATTGCTCAGGAGTGTTCATCTCCATGGGGACGGCCTTGTTGACTTCCTCGAAAGTGAGAAATCCGTTCGTCTTGCCTTTGGCGATCAAGGATTTGATCTGCTGGATATCTTTAATGCTGTTTCCCATGGGAGTTCTCCAAGGTTTCCTGAAGGGCGCGCAAGTATTCCAAATCGGTTTCAAAGTCGCCTCTGCCTGCTCCCTGCTGAAGCGCCGCGGCGACGGAATGCTGCTGTTCAGCCAGCTGCAGCCGGGTCAGTATGGCATGCACGGCTGCAAATTCGCCTTCCTCATTGGAAAGAGGGGGGGCGTCGTGAGCCCGGCAGCGGACCCAGAAGTTTTTTTCCCGCGGATCCAAGAGGTGAAAGACCTCGTCTGGCGGGTTGTTTTCCAGTTTGTCCCAAAGCGCGCGGCTCCATGCCGCACGCAGGCATAACTGTGCGCCGGCGTCCCGCAGTTTTGCCATGGCATGCGGATAGCGCACAGCGAAAGTCATGATTTCGCGGTCGAGCATCTCGCCTGTGCGCAGCTTTACAGCGGCTCCAGTGGAAGCCTGCGACACATCTCTGTTTCCCTGCCGCCGGCCAGAAGCCGCCTGTTCGCGCAATTCTGCCTCGGCAAGCCCCAGCCCAAGCGCCAAAGCTGAAGCATACGGGCTGACCAGTTCCGGCTGTTCAACCTGCTTCAAAAAGGCGCGGGCCCATTCGATGGCATCACGCGGGGCCATATCTTGGAGGGTTCTTACACAAAAGGCAAGACCCTCCTGGGCTTGTTTGCGTAATTTTTCAAAGAGCTCTTTGCCACGGGTCCGCAGCAGGCTGTCGATATCCTCACCTTCCGGGAAGAGGATTACTTTGCAGCTGAGTCCCCGCGCCAGAAGCATGGCCGCTGAACGAAGCGCCGCCTTGCGTCCCGCCCTGTCACCGTCAAAGAGCAGTTCCACGCGCGAAGTGAATCCTGACAGCCGCCGCACCTGATCCGGCGTCAGAGCTGTGCCCAGCACGCCTACTGCGCCGCCATAGCCAAACTGGTGCAGCGTGACCACATCCATGTATCCTTCGGTCAGCATGGCCGGAACCCCGGTAGTGATGGCGCGGCGGGCCCGGGCCAGCCCGAAAAGGTGTTCCCCCTTTTTGTAGAGCGGGGTATCACTGCTGTTGATGTATTTGGCCTCGTCTTCATCAGCGATGATGCGCCCGCCGAAAGCGATGACGTTGCCGTTGAGATTGTGGATGGGAAACATGAAGCGTCCGCGAAACCTGTCGAAGACACGGCCTCTTTCACTTTTGCTGAGCAGTGACGCCTTGATCCCCAGTTCCGGCGGCAGTCCGGCCCGGCGGATGGCATCGGCCAGCGACTGCCATTCGCGCAGGCTCCAGCCCAGGCCAAAATCTTTTGCCACATCTTCGGTAATGCCGCGTCTGGCCATATAGTCACGGCATTCGCGTCCGGCTTCACCCATGAGATTGCCAACGAAGTGAGCCGCCGCGATTTCGTGCATGCGCAGCATCTGGTGTTTTTCTGAAACGGCGCGCCTGCGCGCGGTGTCATCGCGGTGAGAAGATATTGAGCGCGGGTCTTCTTCCAGAGCGACGCCGGCTTCTTCAGCCAGAGCTTCTAGGGTTTCGCGGAAATCCAGCCCGTTGATGCGGCCGTAAAAATCAAAGAGATCGCCCGATGCCTGACATCCGAAACAATAGAAGAACCCTTCTTCTTCGTTGATCGAAAAGGACGGCTTTGTTTCCTGGTGGAACGGGCAGGGCGCGACCCAGCGCGCGCCGTTACGTTTAAGATCAACGTAGCGCCGCGCCATTTCGACCAGGCTGATGCGGGCCTTGATTTCCTGAATGACTCTGCGTTGTGCCATATCTGCTTTTGCCCGACTGAAAAAGTGCCGTCATGCAGCCCGCTGCGGAAGGCTAGCGAAAAGTAACTGCGGTCACGCCGTCGCCGCCGTTGTCCTCGTTGGCGGAGGTAAAGTGAGCAATGCCGGGGAAGGCGCGAAGAAAGGTGTGAATTTCGCGGCGCAGCGCGCCGGTACCGCGCCCGTGCAGAATCTCTACTCCTTCCACGCCGGAAAGCAGCGCCCGATCGAGGAATCGTTCAAGCTCGCTTAAAGCCAAATCAGCACGTTTTCCCCGTACGTCAAGACGCAAAAGAGGAGTTTTTTCATCGGACAGCTGCACCATAACCCCGCGGGAGCCCGTCGGGCGCTGTTTTGTCTGGTTTTCAGGCAATCGCAGCAGGTCCGGCGTGACCCATAGCGTGACGCCGTTGATGTCTATTTTGACGCGGCTCTGACGCGTATCCGTTTCCTGTACCACGGCACGTTTGCCCCAGGGGACGTGGATAACTTCTTTTCCTGGTGCCAGATCCGTCAGATCAGGCAAACCCTCCCGTGCGGGTTCCGCTTTCTGCGGGCTTGCCGCGGCGGCCCGTACTTTTGCGAGTTCTTTCAATGTCTGCCTGGCCGTCGCCCGTCCTTCCTTCCATGCGCGCATCAGCTCGGCGGCCATGCCGCGCACCTCGGTATGCAGCCGTTCGCGTTCCTGCTCAAAGCGTTCCCTGTATTGCTCGCGTTTTTCACGGGTGCGGCGTTTTTCCTCGTGCAGTTCGGCAAGTTCCTGCTGGCGGGCGGCGGCAAGGGAATTCAGCCGTTCCAGCACGGCGCCGGAATCCTGTCCGTCAATAAGCAGATACTGCTCGGCGCGGTGCAGCACGCTTTCAGGCAGGCCGTGTTCGCGGGCTACGTCAAGGGCGAGGCTTGCCCCTACCTGGTCGTAGGCCAGGCAGAACAGAGGGCGTTTTGTCGCCGGATCGAACAGCACGGATGCGGCGCGGACATGCTCGTGGGTGAGGGCGTAGGTTTTGAGGGCGGGGAAATGAGTGGCCGCGACCACGGTGGCGCCATGCTCCGTCAATCCATCCAGCACGGCTTGCGCCAGCGCTGCGCCCTGCGAGGGGTCGGTGCCAGCGCCGAATTCATCCAGCAGTACCAGAGAACGATTGTCAACCCCCGGCCACATGGACGCGAGTGAGCTGATCTGGGCGGTGAAGGTGGAAACATGGTCATCAAGGCTTTGTTCATCGCCAATGAAAGCATGCACGAAAGGCAGCCATGGCAGGCTTGAGCCTTTGGCTACCGGTACCGGAAGTCCCGTCAGCGTCATGGCGACGATAAGCCCCAATGTTTTCAGGCAAACAGTTTTGCCGCCGGCGTTGCCGCCAGTGATGACAAGGGCGCGATCCTCACGCCGCAGCATAAGTTCCAGCGGGCGGGGACCTCCAGTCTTGCGCATGGAAGGATCGAGCGCCAGCAGCGGGTGCCTGGCCGCGTGCAGATTGAGGAGGGCTCCGTCTTCCACGGTGAGCAGGGAAGCATCCAGCGCGTCTCCCAGCCGGCATTTGGCAAGCATGACATCCAGCCGTACCATAAAGTTCCACGCAGCCTGTACAAGAGGCAGATCGGCGCGGGCCATATCCGAAAGCATGGCCAGGATCCTGCGTTCCTCCTCCCGTTCCTCATGTTTGAGCTCTTGCAGGCGGTTGTTGAGCGCCACCAGAAAAAGCGGCTCAAAGTAGCATGTTTCACCCGTGTTGGAATAATCGTGGATAATGCCCTGAATACGGCCCTTGAAGTTGGCCTTGAGCGGTAAGACATACCGATCTGAGGCCAGGGTCATGAAATCGTCCTGAAGATAGTGGGCAATGTTATACTGAACGGCGAATTCCTTGACTTTCCGCAGGCAGGTCTGATGCAGACGCCGCAGCTCTCCGCGTACCAGCAGAAGTTCCGGAGAGGCATTGTCGCGCACCATGCCGTCATCGTCGAGACAGCGCGCGAGGGCCGCTGTCAGCATGTCGGGCAGAGGGTTGGCGCAGGCCGCGGCGAAAAGTTCGGGCCAGCGGTTTTCATGTTCGCGAATGGAAATGACGGCACGCCTGGCCAGAGACAGCACGGCGCGCAGGGCGAACAGCGCGTCGCTGTCCAGCGGCACGGCGGGGCGCGCCATATGCGCAAAGAGTCCGGTACAGTCTGGAAAATTTTCCAGGGTAAAGGGATTGGAACGTTCTTCGCCGCTGGCCAGGGCGCCGGAGCTTTCAGCCCAGAGGCGGGTTTCGGAGCAAAGCCTCTGCTCCCGGTGTACGTCTTCGATGGCGTCAAAAGGCAAAAGCGCAAGACAAGCCGCCCGGCCGGCCTCAGAAACGCAGCGGGCGGCGAGCGCTTCAAGCACCTTGTCAAATTCAAGCGCTGTGAGGGAACGTCTATCCATTCTTCAACAGGCGCGCGCGGACAGCGGCGCTGGCTGTTTTGCCGTCTACGCGTCCTTTACAGGCGGCAAGCAGGGCAGACATAACCTTGCCCATGCCTGAAACGCCGGTGACGCCAGTTTCGGCGATAGCGCTCTCAATGGCCTGCGCGAGTTCCGCCTCGGAGAGTGATGCGGGCAGGTAACTACGCAGAATTTCAAGCTCGGCCGCTTCACGCGCGGCCAGATCGTCGCGATGGGCAGCTTTGTATTGTTCGATGGAATCCTGCCGCTGCTTGGCCTGTTTGCCGATGACGTCAAGCATGTCGTCGTCGGTGAGCGGGCGCATCAATTCCACCTGGCGGTTTTTAGCCGCAGTCTTCAGCAGGCGCAGAACGGCGACGCGCACATCTTCGTGCGCCTTGTAGGCGGCGATGTAATCCTGTTCGATGAGAGAAAGCATGCTCATGGGGAAGATCCGTTGCCTGGAGCGGCCAAAAAATGTTTGGAGACAAGCACAGACACGGGAAGCCTCCTGGCTTCCCGTGTCCATGAAAAAAACCGTTGCGGAAAAAGGCTACATTGAGCTGCCTTTACGCATTTTTTTCATGGCCCGCTTGCGGGCGGCAGCTTTTTTCTTCTTGCGCATGACGCTGGGCTTTTCAAAGTGCTGACGCTTCTTCATTTCTGAAAGAATGCCAGCCTTTTCAACCTGCTTCTTGAAGCGGCGGAGCGCGATGTCGAAGTTGTAATCGTCTTCGTTCAGATAGACGCCGGGCATGGGAAATCACCCCCCTTGGGCATAACTTCACGTCGCGTATGGGTACACACGCGGACGGAGGAAAGACTGTAGCCAAGGACTGCTGAAAAGGCAAGTTTTTTTCGCGCGGCTGGATTGGTCCCAGAAAAAAGTCCCTTTTCCCTGCGGCGCAGCCTTTTTTTACTTGCGGCCAGAGCCGGTTTTCTGTTTCTACGGCGTTGACGCCCGCGGACTGTCCCGCTATCGTTAGCTTTGCCGCGCGTCTGTTTGGGCGTGAAAGATTTTTTTCAGGAGGCATATTTTATGGACGCCATTGCCACTATTCTGGGCCGCCGCAGTATCCGTTCTTTCACAGAGGAAGCTGTCGCGGACGAGCAGATCCGGACCATGCTTACCGCCGCCATGTCCGCGCCCAGCGCGGGGAATTCCCGGGTTTGGCGTTTTGTCGTGGTGACCGACCGTGATATTCTGAAGCAGGCCGCCGTGATCAACCCCTATGCCGCCATGGCCGCCCGCGCCCCCCTGGGTATCATGGTCTGTGCCGATACCAAGGCCGAGCGTTTCCCCGGTTACTGGCAGCAGGATTGCGCCGCCTCCATGCAGAATCTTCTTCTGGCCGCTCATGCCCTGGGGCTTGGCGCCGTCTGGACGGGCGTCTATCCCATGCAGGATCGAGTGAAAGCGTTCGCCGCACTGCTGTCTTTGCCGGAAGGGGTTATTCCCATGGGGTTCGCTGTTATTGGGCATCCCGCGCAGGCATTGCCTCCGCATGATGAATATGTTGAGTCCTTTGTTCACGCCAATCGTTGGTAGTCTGACATTGCGGAAGCGTTGAAGCAGGCGAGGCCCCGGGGCCTCGCCTGCTTCATTTATGGCGTGCCAAGGCGGCTCATGCCGTATACTGTCAAACGTCAGCGCCGTTTTTGCGTGTCGATGGCTTCGACGCGCACACGGCCGGTGCCCGTGGTGATAATGCCGAGGTTTTTGGCGGCGGTATAGCTTAAGTCGATGATGCGCCCCCCGACGAAGGGGCCGCGGTCATTGATGCGGACATGGATGGCGCGGCCGGTGCGCAGACTGGTGACGCGCACGGTGGTGTTGAGAGGCAGTGTCTTGTGGGCGGCGGTCATGGCGTACATGTTGTAGCGTTCACCGCTGGCGGTCTTCCTGCCATGGAATTTTTTCCCGTACCAGGAGGCGATGCCTTCCTGCCGGTAGCCTTGGGCAGATTTGAGAGGATAGTAGGTTTTGCCGTTTACAGTATAGCTTTTGCTCCCGCGTACGCCGCCGGATTCAGAGGTGCTCCCCGGAAAATAGGCAAAGGGGTTCAGATAGTGAAATGGGTTGAGATTGGGCATGCCGCATCCGGTAAGAAGCAGAGCCAGTACGGCGCAGATGGCGGCGCAAAGCTGGATGCGGATGCGGTTGCGGAAATTCATGCAGGTTCTCCTGGCTCAGGCGTGGCGGCGCGGGTCAGCCGGCGGGCAGGGGAAAGGTGCGGAGAGGATGGAGCGCTGCTTCCAAAGAAGGACGCCCCATAATCCTTCAGCGGGTGGCGCCGGCCAGTCTGGCGGCGGCCGCGCCGGCAGGCAGAGTGGTCTGTTCGCCGGAGTCCATGTCTTTTATGGTGACGGCGCCGACGGCGGATTCATCCTGGCCGATGATCAGAGTGTAGCGTGCTCCGGATTTCCCGGCCTGGCGCATGGCGCTTTTCATGCTGCGGGGGGCAAAACCCATCTCGCCGGTCAGTCCGGCGTCCCGCAGTTGCTGGACAAGGATAAAGCCCTGATCGCGGGCGTTTTCATCAAGCACGGCCATGTAGAAATCGGGCCGGGCGAGCTGGCGTTCGGGAAGCAGAAGGGCAAGGCGTTCCATGCCGCAGGCAAACCCCAGCCCCGGCGTTTTGGGCCCGCCCAGCTGCTCCACCAGACCATCGTAGCGGCCTCCGCCGGCCACAGTGCCCTGAGCGCCTATTTTGTCAGAAACGACTTCAAAGGTGGTGCGCACGTAGTAGTCGAGGCCGCGCACCAGACGATGGTTGATCACATAGCTGATGCCGGCCTTGTCAAGAAGTGAGGTGACGGCATCAAAATGAGCGCGGCATTCAGGGCAGTTGGAATCCAGAATGTGAGGCGCGTCTCGGGTCAGCTCTTTGCAGCCGGGAACCTTGCAGTCCAGCACGCGCAGGGGGTTGGTCTCCATGCGGCGACGGCAGTCCTCGCATAATTCTTCCTGCGGGAGGGAGGCCAGCCATGTCCGGAGGCGTTCGCGGTAGACCGGACGGCAGGCGGGGCAGCCCAGCGAATTGATTTGAAGCGAAAGATCCGTAAGACCGATGGCGGCGAGAAAACGCATGACCATCACCAGCATTTCCGCGTCGGCGGCTGGTTCAACAGGTCCCAGACATTCACAGTTGAGCTGGTGGAACTGACGGAGGCGCCCTTTCTGCGGGCGTTCATAACGGAACATGGGGCCGCAGGTAAACACCTTGGTCACCGCCTCAGGGGCGGCGCGTCCACCCTCGATGCAGGCGCGCATAACGCCGGCTGTGGCTTCAGGGCGCATGGTCAGGGAGCGGCCTTTGCGATCCAGGAAGGTATACATCTCCTTCTGCACCACATCAGTCTCGGTGCCGATCCCCCGGCAGAAAAGCTCGGTATGCTCAAGGATGGGGGTACGCAGTTCGGTATAGCCATACCTGAAAAAAATGTCCCGCGCGCAGCGTTCAATGAAGGTGAACTGTTCACTGGCGGGAGAGAAACGATCTTCAAAGCCTTTGATGGCGGTAATGCTGCTCATGTCTGGTTTGTTCCGTTTGAAAGGTGTCCACGAAGGCCGTTATGCTAGGACAGGGATTGAATTTTGTCAAAAATACAGGGAGACGGCCCGCACAGCGGCATCAAGGGAGCGGGATAACATCTTGAGATAGTGAGGCAAGGGGGGATTTTCGGCACTTGCCAAGCGCTGAATCAAGGCTTAAGGTCTTCTGGCCGTTGGAGTTGCCGGCTTGAAACGCCACCTGCCGTTTGGCGCGGGTTCGTTTATGGCCGGACGATGGACGCTTTTTTTACATTTCGCACAGCGCTGGGGGATTCGCGGCGAAAAGAGGCTGCTTGAGGGCAGAAGATATGCGGCGTGGCGCGTTTCGGCTTTACGCTTGCGTTGGCCGTCATTTTTTTCTGAAATCTGCTGCCCGGAAAGGACCGGAGTTCCATAGGGAGTTTTGCCAGCCAGGATGGCGACAGCTCTTTGCCATGACAAGAGGGAAGGTATGTCTCGTATTGAAATTGATGAAGAACGGTGCAAAGGCTGCCTGCTTTGTACGGCCGCCTGTCCTCGCGGGCTCTTGCGGCGTTCGGAGAGGTTTAACCGGCACGGGTATCTTGTGGCGGAATTTGTGGAAAGCCGGGGCGGGTGTACCGGCTGTGCCTCGTGTGCGATCACGTGTCCGGATGTCGCCATCCGCGTTTTCCGGACGGTAAAGGGAGGCGCGGCATGAGTGCTGACGAACGTATTTTGATCAAGGGCAACGAGGCGGTGGCCTATGCGGCTGTATCCGCTGGATGCAAGTGTTTTTTCGGGTATCCCATCACGCCCCAGAACGAAATCCCGGAGCTTCTTTCCAGACTGCTGCCTGAAAACGGCGGGCAGTTTGTCCAGGCGGAAAGCGAAGTAGGGTCGGCCAATATGCTGCTTGGCGCGGGGGCGTGCGGCGTGCGCGCCATGACGTCCACTTCCGGTCCCGGCATCGACCTGATGCAGGAAGGCATCTCATATATGGTGGGCAGCGAAATCCCGGCCGTTATCGTCAATATGAGCCGCGGAGGCCCGGGACTTGGCAGCATTGACGCCTCGCAGGGCGATTATTTTCAGGCTACGCGCGGCGGTTCGCACGGGGCGGGGCGCACGTTCGTGCTGGCTCCCTCCACCTGCCAGGAATGCTACGATATGGTGCAGGAAGCCTTTGATCTGGCGTTCAAGTACCGTACCCCCGTGCTGGTGCTGGGCGACGCCATCGTCGGCCAGATCAAGGAGCCTGTGCTGCGCCACCCGCCTGTCAGGCAGCCTGACGACAAGGCGTCGGCCTGGTGCCTCGAGGGTATGGGAGAACGCGCTCCGCGGCTGCTGAAATCCGTATATCTTGACGATGGGGCTCTCGCCGCCCGCAACGAGATGCTGGAAGCTAAATACAAGGCCATGCGCGCCGATGTCCGTTCGGAATGTGTGGATGTGGACGACGCGGAACTTGTGGTTGTGGCCTTCGGCTCCATGGGCCGCATTGCCAGAAGCGCCGTCCAGATGGCCCGCGCGGCAGGGCATAAAGTCGGCCTGGTGCGTCCGCAGACGCTGTTCCCGTTCCCGTCGGATCTGCTGGATTCTCTGGCGGCGCAGGGAAAGCGCTTCCTTGTCATTGAACAGAATGCCGGCCAGATGGTTGATGATGTGCGCCTGGCCATCAGGCATCATGGCGACGCTGATTTTTATGGCGTCATGCCGGGGATTTTTGTGGACGCGGAAGAGCTGCTTACTCCCATCCTGAATTGTCTCGGAGGTGTGAAATGACACAGCCTGCCGAAAAGCTGGTTTTTGCCGCACCGGCGACGCTTACGCCGCGCCTGACCCATTTCTGCCCCGGCTGCCATCACGGCATTGGTATCCGGCTGGTGGCCGAGGTGCTCGCCGAATTCGGGTGCATCAAAGAAAGTATAGGCGTCGCTTCGGTGGGCTGCTCGGTGTTTGCCTACAACTACATTGACGGCGACTGGCTGGAAGCCGCCCATGGCCGAGCCTGTGCCACTGCGACCGGCGTCAAGCGCGCCCGTCCCGACCGTATCGTCTATACCTATCAGGGGGACGGCGACCTTGCTGCCATAGGTTTCAACGAGTCCATGCAGGCCGCCAACCGCGGCGAAAAGATCACCGTCATTTTTGTGAACAACACAATCTATGGAATGACCGGCGGCCAAATGGCGCCTACCTCTCTGGAGGGGCAGGTAACCACTACTTCTCCGCGCGGCCGCAATCCTCAGAATGAAGGGCTGCCTCTCAAGATGGCCGAACTCATGGGCATGCTGCCCGGCGTGGCCTATTCGGCACGCTGCGCCCTGGATTCCGTCGCGCACATCAATGCCGCCAGGAAGGCTGTCAGAAAGGCCTTTCAGGTTCAGTTTGACCGCCTCGGTTTTGGCTTTGTAGAGCTTTTGTCCAGCTGTCCCACCAACTGGCATATGACTCCTCTGGACGCGAACCGCCGCGTCGGCGAGGAAATGATTCCCTATTTCCCGCTCGGCGTATACCGCGATATCTCCGAAAAGGCAGGCGCATAATGTACACGAACGTCATCATGGCCGGTTTTGGCGGGCAGGGGGTCATGTTTATCGGGAACCTTCTCGCCCAGGCAGGCATGGAGCAAGGGCTCCATGTCACATACATCCCCGTGTACGGGGCGGAAATGCGCGGTGGAACGGCCAACTGCACCGTCGTCATTTCCAGCGATCCCGTGGGCTCGCCCATTGTCAAGCGTCCGCTTGGCACCATCATCATGAACCTGCCTTCACTGGACAAGTTCCAGCCGCGGCTTCATCCGGACGGCGTGCAGGTTGTCAACGCTTCCCTTATTGAGCAAGACCGTCTGGATCCGTCCAGAAAAACGGTGTTCATTCCGGCCAACGAGATCGCCAACGACCTTGGCGCTCCAAAACTGGCCAATATGGTCGCGCTGGGGGCATACCTGAAGGCTTCCGGCTGTCTGTCCATCGCGGCGGTGGAACACGCGTTGTCCCACGTCATTTCCAGCCATTATGCCCATCTGATTCCCAAGAACGTTGAAGCGATCAGCGCGGGCTTCACGTTCAGCGCCTGAAGCAGGACGCGCTCGAAAAGCCGCAACAGCCTTCTCTGGTTGCGTAAATAAAGCCCCTCACGCGGCCTGGCCCGCGCGGGGGGGCTTTGCTTATGCGGCAACACAGGGCTTCAACAAGAAAGGAAAACAAACGGAGATTGGAGATGTTGCCTGTCTGCGCCGGAACGGGGCATCAGCGCGCGGCGCGTATGTCCAGCGTGCGGCGGGTGGTGCGGCCCAGATTGTCCGTGCAGCGCAGTTCATAGCGGCCGGGATCAGGCGTCCACAGCAGGGTTTCGTCCGGCCCTGATTCCCCGAGAAGCCGATCACCGGCAAACCAGAACAGGCGCGTGCCGCCGGGAGCCACGCCGGCGGAGAGGGGGATCTGGCTTTTTCCCGGCGCGGAAAGCTGCACATGGTACACAACGCCGGGCTTTGGCGAAAGGATGACGGGCGGTGTCCCCGCGGTATCCGGATCGGCGGGGCGGCATTCGGGGAGCCAGTCCGGAGGAGCCTGCTTTTCGAGTCCTGCCTGGGCGAAAATACGGCGCAGATTGCCGGGCCAGAATTCGCTCACCTCAAATCTGGTTTTTTCCGAGTGGGGCACGCATGCCCGCAACCCTGTGGCCTTGTCGATCAAAACCTCGCGATATATGCCGGTATTGCGTACGGGGGAAACGCCGGGAATAAACCAGGTTTCCGCCGTGTCCGGACAAAGGCTTGTATCCGTATCACCTGTGGCTGCACATACCGGTATCCGCACAAGATTCAGGTCCTGTGACGGGATTTTCTTCTGCAGGGCAAGCTTTCCCGCGAGGGCTTCGGCGATATCTGTGAAAAGCGGCTGGGCCGCTTCCGCCCCGACGAAAAGCGGGTTGGCCGTATTGTCGAAGTTGCCCACCCATACAATCAGCACGTAGTCGCCCATGACGCCGGCCGTCCAGGCGTCGCGGAATCCGTTGGATGTGCCGGTTTTAAGGCAGAGGGGCAGGCTTTGCCCCTTGCTTTTTATCTGGACGTCCTGCCTCTTGAGCATATCCAGGGTGATGAAGCACGCTTCGCGGGAAAATACCCGGCGCTGATCATCGCTGGTCATGACCGCGGCGGAGTTGTTTTCTCTGTTTTCGCGCGTCAGGCGCAGGGGAGCGTACAAGCCCTCGTTGACCAGAACCGCATAGAGGGCTGCCAGCTCGCGCATGCTGACCTCGGCCCCGCCCAGGACAAGACTGAGCCCATAATGTTCCCTCGTTTGAGGCAGAACAACGCCGGTTCTTTGCAAAAAATCATATAAATCAGGATCCTTTAACTGCTGAGCCAGGGAAATAGCGGGCAGGTTGCGGCTGGTTCTGAGGGCTTCCTTCGCGGAAAGCGGGCCTCGGAAGCCTTTGTCAAAATTTTCAGGATCATAACCGCCAAAAGAGCGCGGCGAGTCGATGAGCAGACTCATGGGATGAATGAGTCCCTGATCCAGAGCGAGCGCGTAGATAAAAGGCTTCAGCGTGGAGCCTGGCGAACGTTTTGCCTTGGTGCCATCCACCTGCCCCTGGATGGCCGCGCTGAAAAAATCGGCCGAGCCGGCCAGCGCGCGGATTTCCCGTGTGGGCGCGTGCACCAGTATGGCTGCGGCATTGGTGAGGCCATAGGTTTTTCCGCGGGCGGCGAACAACCGCAGGTGATCTTCGATCAGTTTTTGTTCTTTAAGGGAGAGGGAACTGGTAATGCGGCTTTCTTTTTGTGTGGCCAGCAGCTCGGATGTGGCGTGAGGCGCCTCAAAGGGAATATCCGCGGGGGTGAAAATGCGCAGGGGGTAAACCGTGGCGTCCAGATCCGCTTCGTCGTAGGTTTGCTGCCAGATGCCGGCAAGCAGTGCGCGGGCTTTTTCAAATCCCTTTCCCGTGAGCGGGTTGCGCCGTGAAGGGTTCTGAGGGACGACCGTAAGGGCCAGAACCTCCTGGGTGGTGAGGCGGAAGGCGGGTTTATGGAAATAGATGCGCGCGGCCGCTTCAATGCCTTCAATGTTGCCGCCATAAGGCGCCAGATTGAAATACGCTTCCAGTATTTCGTGTTTTGAGTAATGCCGCTCCAGCCGCAGGGCCAGCCAGATCTGGCGCAGTTTGCCAGACCAGGAACCGGTGGACAGGCCAAAACGCAGTCTGGCTACCTGCATGGTCAGGGTCGAAGCCCCGGAGCGGCGCCCGCCTGTGAACCATGTCAGCGCCGCCCGCAGCATAGCGACCGGGTTGATGCCGCAATGGGAGTAAAAATACCTGTCCTCATACAGCAGGACGGCGTCTATGGCTTTAGGGGATACGGCTTCAAGGGGAATATGGATGCGGTATTTTTCATCCTCGCTCAACCCCATGCGCAGCAGGCTGCCTTCCCTGTCCAGCACAACGTGGGCTGTGGGGACGCCATCCAGAAGCGGCGGCGGGGAGGCCACCCCCACAGCCGCCCAAAGGGCGGCTATGAGGAGTATCCCCCCCACCGTGAAGCCAGCGGCAGCTTTTTTACAGGTCATTTGATCTCAAAGCGTGCGCCTGCGGCATTGGCATGTATGGCACGGTCATACATGGCCTCCGCCTGAATGGCAGGCACTGTGAAAGTGCCCTTGTTTGCGGCACGCACTTTGTAGCTGAAGGTGAAAGGCTCGGAGGTGAGATCCGTAAACAGAATCATGCGGTCATCACGCCGGTCCATCTGGACGGACTGCGGCGTTTCATTCTGTTCATCCTCGCGGGGCAGAATCATCTCCATCCCGCCGGGCAGCAGATCGAGGATGATGCAGCTGTTCACGTTCTTGCCGTTGGCTCTGGCCGTGATGGTGACGGTAAGCTCGTCGCCCTGGGCCGCGGACGTCACAACTTTGCCCGCGGCATTGCGGTAGACGCGCTCCACCTGCAGGCCTTCCGATACGGCCTGAGTGGGGGTGCTGCGGTCAAAGCCGGAAGTGAAGAGCTGCCAGTAGAGAGGCTGACTGTCCATGGGCATCTCCACCTTGAAGCTGGTGCACATGGCATCATCCAGCCGCAGGATGCTTCCGCCCGCAAGGCTTTCCATGGACATGGACTTGCCGCCGTCAGTACGCTGTGCGCAGGAAAGGCTGACGCCCTTGAGGGCGGGAGCTGTCGCTGTGTGCAGAGCCGTCAGGGCGCGCAGGGCCTGTGCTGCGGAGAAGGTGGCGTACTGGCCGGAGCGCACGGCTCCCATGGTGTTGTCGGTCATATCCTCGATAAGTTCAGGCGTGACCTTTTCGGGGAAATGGCGGGCAATGATCGCGGCATACAAGCCCTGCACAGCCAGCTCGTCGAACCACGGATGGTCCGTGCCGCCTGCGCGCGGCGTATCGAAACGCACCAGACTGCGATCGCGCATATGCATGATGCGCTGCGAAGCCGCAAACAGCGAGGCGGTGATGTCGTTATTCCATACAGCCTTGCTTTCATCCAGCGTCTTCTTCAGGCGTTCCAGCAGCTGGGTGGTCACTCTGCCTTCGCGGGTCAGCACCCAGATGCCGTAAGCCGCGGCGCGCGCGTCATCAAGCACAGGCCGTATGCCGTCCAGGTTCTGTTCAACCTTGTCGCACAGGCTGGCGAGCAGCGGTTCGGGAATGCCCATGCCCTGTTCGCGCATGGTCAGCAGCAGATCGGCCGCGTATGCCGTGAGCAGAAGCGAATTTTCGCCGCCCTGCCACAGGGACAGGCCGTCATAGCGCAGGTTTCTGCGGATACCGCTCAGGGCCGCTTCCACCATGGCGTCGCGGCTCTTGGGAGAGGGAAGCAGTTCCGGTCGTTTCTGGAGAAGGGCCACGCCAAAGGCCCTGCTGACAAGCTGCTCGAGGCATCCATACGGATAGAGCTCAAGGTAGCGGTTCAGGGACTGCATGGTTGCCAGCGGCAGGGCGGAAACCGTCAGGACGCGCTGCGCGTCATGGGCAAAGATGTCGCGCTCGGCGTTGATCAGTAGCGTTTCTGCAGTGCGGCCGGCCTGCTGTGTCACTAGGCTGTGGGAAGGCGGACGGATGGAAACGCTGGTGCTGCGGACAGCTTTTGTTCCATCGCTGACCGTGGCGGCGAAAGACACTTCCGCCGCGCCGGGTTCGCCCTTGACGGTGAAGGCGAGAGGCACCACTGTTTCGCCTCCGGCCTTGACGACGATGTTTTTCTGCGGTTCGGCCGTAAGGGCGAGGGCATTGCCCGCGTCAGCAGTCAGGGTGATGGTCATGTCCTTGTCTGTGCTGTTGGAAGCCACAAGTGTGCCGATGAAGCTGTCGCCGGGAGTGACTGTGAGCGGCAGGCGCGGCATGAGCATAAGCGGCGCCGAAACGACGGTTGAAGCCGAAGCCGATCCGACAGCCTGGGCTGATCCGCCCACCGCCATGACGCGGAGTTTGCCGGTGTAATAACCGGGGATGGGGATTTCCACCACAGTGTCGTCAGGACCGACATCGACCAGTGTCCATGTCGCTACCGGCGCTTCGTCGCGGCGGCGGAAAGGATTGTGGAAGCGCCCGCCGAGCGTTTCCATGCCGCCGCCGAAGGCGGGGATGCGTCCCTGCATGCGGGCGTGGTCAGGCATCAGGCGGTTAAGGGCGTGTATGGTAGCCACATCAAGCGCCCTGTCTTCCAAGAGGTAGCGCAGGGGCGAGGGCGTCGCGAAGCGGGTGAGCTGCAATACGCCTTCATCTACGGCAAAGACGGCGATCCTGCCTTTTTCGCGGGCGGTTACATGCGCGCGCAGGACGTCTGCCGGTTTGAGCGTTTCCGGAGCGGTGAGCTTGATGGCCAGATCTCTTTGCTTGATGCTGGCTGTGAACGGGACAATGGCCGATGTGCTGGGTTCGCGGTACACATCCGGCGAGCCGGAGGAGCGCACAAAGGTGACGTTGACAAAACCACGCCCTTCAAAGCCGTTGGGTACAGTGATTTTCTGCATGGTTTCCCCGGCCTTGGCCGTGAACCACGCGGCGGCCTCAACCCCTTCCCGTTCCACGGTAATGAGGCCGGTGCCGTCATAAGGCAGCTGCATGAACAGGCTGATTTCTTCACCGGCCGCGTAGGTGTTTTTGTCGGCCTTGACCCGCAGCACGCCGGAAGCGAGCCCGCCGTCGGCGAGGGCCAGACGTTCCCCGGCCACAGTGAAGGGAATGAGCGCCAGCGTGTGCTTGTCATCCCGCACGCACAGCAGGTATTCGCCGGCTTTTTGTGTCGGAATGGTCCAGCGCAGGTCATTTGCGGCGTCAAGGTTATGGACAGAGGACGACAGCTCCGCATCCAGAGGCAGTTCGTCATAGCGGTATTCGCCGCGTCCGTCCGTCACCAGAGACGTCACATACCGGCGGGCGTACACAGTGAAGGTCAGAGGGCCGGTGCCGATGCGTTTGAGGTTGGGATCCACGGCCATGAAGTCCATGGCGGCTTCGCTGCCCTGGAGCAGGAACTGCGGGTTGGTAGCCGCGCCCGCGGTTTTCCAGCCCAACATATAGTCCAGCGGCGAAAGCAGGGCTGTAAGCGGCATGCTGACCGCGCGCCCGCCGGCGGCTTCAAAGCCTTCGACCAGAAGATCACACTGCACGGTGCTGCCGCCGACCATATCCGCAGGCAGAGGCAGCATAGCCTTGCCCGAAGCATCCGTCTTCACAGGCCCCAGACGGCGTTCTGCCACATTGCCTTTGAAGGGGGCCGCATCGTGGAAGACATACTCTTCATAGCCCTTGAAGGAAAGCGCGGCCGGAGCCACACGGAGTTCGGCGCGCACATTGTGTCCGGCGGCTTTGATGCCGCTCAGTGTGTCAAGCTGGGCTTCCACCTGCGGGGCGACGCCGGCGCCTGTCTTGATCCAGCCTTTGGGCGTTTCACCAGCCATGCGGACCTTCAGCGCCATAGTATCCGGCTGGAATTCTTCCAGCCGCGCCACGCCGCTGCCCAGTATCTGGCCGCCGTCCAGTTCGATATCCAGGCGATAGCGGCCGGTGATGGCATCGTGGCTGGTGGCGTAGGAGAAATCAGCCAGCCCGTTGCCGGAGGCTTTAAGGGTCTGTTTCTGGATTTCCGTGCCGGAAGGTGAGTAGAGTTTTGCCGTAAGCGGCAGATCGTCGGGCAGGGCTTTCCAGTCGGCCCGGCGTGTCAGCACGCCAAAATGCATGGTTTCGCCGGGGCGGAACACGCCGCGCTGCGCAAAGACAAAAGAGCTTATGCCTTCGGATGAAAGCGAGCGGCCGCTGACAGGATAAGCGCTGTAATCCGCATGCAGACTGCGGTCTTCCAGGGGAAGCCAGGCCAGGTCGGAACCCTGCTGCGCGGTTACGGCGATAGGATGCTGTTCCCTTTCCAGTCCGTGCAGGGCAGGCAGTTTCGCGTGGCCGCGGGAATCGGTCTTGGCGCTGGCCACAGGCCGGCCGTTGACCCCCAGAATATTGACGGCGGCGTTCGCCACAGGGGTTCCTTTCTGCAGCGAGGTAACAAAGATGTCATGGCCTCCTGTGGCGGAACGCTTGGCAATGATCCCAAGATCGGTGACCAGGATCATGCGGCGGATGGAAGACTGCCACTCTTTGTCCTTGTAGCCTTGCAGAGAGATCATCATAAGGCCTGTGCCGTCATCCTTCTGGCTCAGGAAGGGAGAAAGATCCAGAGTGGAGAACTGGGCTTTCCCCTGGCTTGTCGCGGCAACGGGCAAAACACCGCGATGGATGAGCGCGGTTTTATCCAGGAAGGATTCATTGTAGGTATCGGCATCATTTAAAGGCGTATCAGAAAAACCCGCGGCAAGAGCCAGGAAGGGATCGCGTATCCGGCCTACTTCCCAGCGTATTTCCGTGAGATCGGTGGAATAGAGATCCAGCGTGCGCTTGCCGTCCAGCGGCAGAATGTTGCCGGGCTGAAGAAACTCAAGGGCGCCGCTCTGCGGCGCGGCGTACAGGATTTCACGCCACTGTTTTTTCAGGGGCAGCCCGGTGGCGCTGGTGATATCGACAGGCAGGAAGACAAGCACGTAGCTTTTGGGCTTCACGTCAACGCGGAAGGCCATGCGTGAAACAGGCGCGTTGTCCGGCTGCAGGGAGACGGGCTTGATCGTTCTGCCGCGGTTGAGCGCCGATGACGGCAGGGCCGGAGCCTGCTGCCAGTTATAGGGGCGCGTTGCCTTCTCGTCCAGGGTTTTGGGAAGTTCCACCACGACGAGTTTTTTCAGTACGTCGTCAGGCCGGGCGTAAAGCGATGTATTCAGACGCAGTTCATAGCCCTGATTGAGATTCTCATCAGCGGCCGGGACGATGCTCAGATTCTTCACTTCGAACAGGCCGTTCTGCCCGTTTACGCTGATGTCAAAAGCCGCGGTGTTGGCACTGTTGGGCTCCAGCACCTGCAAAATGCCGTCTTTGTCGATGTAAAACTTGCGGATATCCGGGACAACAAGCTCAACGGAGGTGTTGTTCGCCGGCAGTGCCTTGACCGGAGCGGAAATGGTCAGCTTGTCGCGGGATTCGTTCCAGGCGTATTCAGGTTCGCCCAGCTGAAGGCCGCTTTGGGCTGGCACTTTGAATACGGGCAGATGCGTCCCCTCCGCGATCTTGGATGTATAGTGGACAGAAGCGGCCAGCACATGCGCCGCCTTGGCCGAGGGATCTATCCACAACCGGCTGCTTTTGAGCATGGCCGAAAGCGGGATAATGCGGAAGTTCCTTTTGGTGGCGCTGATGCGCACCGATGAAGGCAGGCGCACCCCTTCCAGTGACACTGTGTAATCCGCGCCGGGCTTGAAGGGCTCTTTCGGCGTGAAATGCATTTCTGTGCCCCCGCTCCAGGTCCAGGTCCCCGGCACGTTCGGGCTGATAGTGACCCCCTTTACCTCTTCGCCGATTTCGCCGAGATGCGTGCCGCAGGCAGTCCTCCATTTTGCCCCGTAGTTTTCACGGCATAATTTTTCATCTATATTCAAATAGATATACATGCCGTCTGTCCAGGGATAGCGCTGGCCGACCTGGGGGTTGAGGAAGGCGGGAGCGCTCTGTGTGGCGGCCTC
>Ga0208297_1001054_pt1 | contig 33244 bp, 24 predicted proteins | sample LMS_cellobiose_e_FD_187367 | JGI IMG/M metagenome (GOLD analysis project Ga0208297, IMG submission 187367) | Rumen-fistulated moose microbial communities from Alaska, USA - LMS_cellobiose_enrichment (SPAdes) (version 2) | ecosystem: Host-associated > Mammals > Digestive system > Stomach > Rumen... | reverse complement strand
AGAAGGCATATTCATCTATTCGAAGTAAGGATTCAGGAAGTGTTATTGATGCAAGAGTGTCACAATGCTCAAAGGCTGACTGGCCGATTTCAGTAATGTTAGAACCCAGCATCACTATGCGCAGGCCTTGGCTGTACTTGAACTCCTCAGGCTGTATAAAGGTTACCATATCGCTCACAATCACGTTCTGCAAGGTGGAGAACCCACGGAAAGGACGACCGTTACTGATATAGTTACGGCCCAGATAGACGCTCTCAAGAGGAGTGTCACTGAAGATGCAGTAACCTGCATAATCCCAGATCTTTACCGGGCGGTCACTGTCATCAAAACTCACGTTCTTAAGGCCACCGTTGCAGAATGCCCATGCACCTATGGTGTCAACGCTGGCAGGGATGGTAATGCTTTCAAGACCAGTGCAATAACGGAAAGCCTCACCGCCTATGAAAGTTACGTTTTCTCCTATAACAACCGAAGTTACACCGGTACAACCATTAAATGCAGAGGGAGCGATACCGGTAACGGCACACTCAACACCGCCGATGGTAACAAAATCAGGAATCACGATATCCCCGTAGTAGGAAACTCGGTTTCCGTTAGCATCTTTATTAGTTACCCATACTGAATTACCAGTATTCGTTGTGTATTGCAGCATATTGCCCTGAGCCCATGCTGTAAAGGCTGCAGAAAACAGCACCAATGAAAACAGGATTCTTTTCATACTATGATTAATAAGGTTATTCTGAATCAAATACATCATACTGCGTCAAAAATAAACCTTTTAAATCAAAAATGAAAATAAATCCGCGAGCAATTGGGGAGCAATTGGGGACAGTCCCCAATTCCACATTTTCTTGACTATGGCTGGAGTATGGCATGATGCTGTCTGGAAGCAGAGTAGTCCCTGCTTAGACGCAGCTTGAAGGCTGTCTTTAAACTAAATAGTATCTTTGCACCCGAATATACTTTCTCGTTTAAACAGGTATGAAGGATTTTGCAGCGATTGACTTTGAGACGGCCAACAGCGAGCGGAGCTCGGTTTGCTCAGTGGGGGTTGTCATTGTGCGCGGTGGTGAGATTGTGGACTCGTTCTACTCGCTCATAAAGCCGGAGCCTGATTACTACAACTATTGGTGCCAGCGGGTGCATGGGTTATGCAGTCGTGACACGGATGATGCGCCTGTGTTTCCCGATGTCTGGGCAAAGATAGAGCCTATGATTCAGGGACTGCCGCTTGTGGCGCATAACAGCCCTTTTGATGAAGGTTGTCTGAAGGCCGTGTTCCGCACATATCAGATGGATTATCCTGACTATATGTTCTATGACACCCTTTGCTGCTCACGCCGCAGATTACCGTCACTCGGAAACCATCAGCTGCAGACTGTTGCCGCCGCTTGCGGTTATCAGCTGGAGAATCATCACCACGCACTGGCCGATGCCGAGGCCTGCGCCTGGATAGCACGGGAAATCCTGTAACAGATTCGGGATGAGCAAAGGAAAATCCGATTCATCTTCTTTTCACAGCAAGCGCATCAATGGCAACTGTACCTGAATTATTACTAATCTCAACAGTATGGCTGCCTCTTTTTTTTGCTTTGTACCTGAAAACCACCTGTTGGGCCTTATGGCTTTCTGAATCCCTGAGCGGTACTGTATGAGCATCGCCGTCAACACTCACTGTCATATCGCCCATATCCGGTCCTACAGGAGCTATCAGCTCTATGCTTTTGCCATAGAATGTGGTACGCCACACATCACCCGCATTTGAGGATACATATAGGTCATTGTTGTAATCGCCTTGACCCAGATTGCACCGGTGTTCCCATCCTATGGTCGTCACTCCGGGATCATCGTCGTTGAAAAGCGCCTTATCATGTGTTATACGCAGGACTTTGAATCCGTTGGCGAGACGTTCATCACTGATTTCCTCATACGGTTGAAGCTGTGTTCCGGCCGATAGGGAAAGTCCCGCATCGGTCTGTCTGAAAATGATGCGCGCCTTGGGTTGCCCTATCAGTTCCACCTTGCTCACCTTCCCTATGGTGGCCGAATTGGTTGAAAGAGCATCCAGATTCACCTCACTTCCGTCCCAACTGTAAAGCATGGCATATACAAAACCTCCGTTCCGGGTATAGATTACATTGTCATTGCCCCATGTCTCAAAAGGGCGGGCACCATAGACGGCATCTGCGTTGATCTTGAGCCAACGGCCTATATCCTGACATATCTGTCGGGCGTCCGGATCGATATTTCCGCCTGCACGCTGGGTGATATTGAGCAGCAGCGACCCGTTTCGGGACACATTCTGCATAAGCCGGGTGATGATATCATGTGCGGGACGGTATGGAACACCCTTCCTGTAATGCCACTCCTGAAGGCTTACCTCGGTCTGGAAAGGGTATGCCATGATCTGGTCCTCAGTAAAGAACTCGGTGCTCTTGAGCAGGCTGCGATCTACCAGCGGTAACAGATGTGGTGAATTCTGGAAACTGTCATAACGTCCGCCAACTCCTTTAAATGTGGCAACCACCTGATTCCTGCCATCTTCCCTCTTGGAGGCAATGTTGTAGAAATTCTCTATAATATGCGGAGTGAGCTTTCCCAGTCCCATGTTGATTCCCAGATCTACCTGTGAATCGCCTGCATGGTCATCAAAATAGATCATGTCCGGCTGATATTTGCGTATGACATCATCCACACGGTACATGAACTGAGTGGCAAAAGGTGTTTCCAGTGAGTTCCTCCCATCCCGATGCACCGGCCCGTACAGGTCAACCGGGTCCAGTCCTTCCCACCATTTGCCTATGCCATCAGCGGCAGTAAGGTTGGCATCGTATGGGATTCCGGCAAACCGGCCGTTACGGTCACTGCGGTAGCGAACGGTCATGAACTGACCGTATGTACGTGCCGGAGTGGCGTGGAACCCTATTCCGAAAGGCATATCGTACTTGCGTGCGGTCTCTGCCCAGATACCCACCACATCCTTCCTGGGGCCCACATTCACTGAGTTCCAGGGCTGATATTTGCTGTCCCAGCAGTCATAGTTGTCATGATGGTTGCCCATGGCTACGAAATATCTGGCTCCCATTTCCCTGTAAAGCTGCATCAGGTCATCGGGGTCCCATGCATCGATATTCCAGTCACGGCACAGCTCCTTGTAGCCGTAAACCGATGGGTGTCCGTAATGCTCCAGGTGATATCGGTACTGCTCGCTGCCCTCCTGATACATGCCTCTGGAATACCAGTCACCATCCTCGGCCTGCGACTGCGGGTCCCAGTGCGACCATGCACCGAACTTGGCCTCCCGCCACCACTCAGGAACATTGTAGTAACGGCTCAGTGTATCCCAGCTGGAAGTGTAAGGTCCTTCCTCAGGCTTGAACTCCGGCAGGTTCCAGAGAGTGTTGTCGTGGATTACGGGTACCGGGCCGCTGTAACTGATACGTCCGGCCTTTACGGTATGTTCATCATGCTGCTGGGCACTAACAGTCCCACAGAATAACAGAAATACGCATGCTAGTCTTAACTTCATAATCAGGATATTATTGCACAGCTAAACACCAGTTACAAAAATAGCAAGAATTACGTGAAAAAGGACTATTTTTGCAAGTATCAAACAATATGAGTTCTACAGATGAAAAGACTGTTTATCATTGCCCTGACTTCCATAATGCTTACAGCATGCGGAAACAAGCAGAACAACACTATGAGTACAACCATCACACCCAACCCGCAGAATGCTCTGCGTGCACAGCAGTTCCTCAAGGATGCCCAGACCTATTTCTTGGCAACAGTTGAAGGTGACCAGCCCCACGTACGTCCGTTCGGAACAGCCGAGATATTTGAAGGCCGCCTCTACATCCAGACTGGCAAGTCCAAGAACGTATATAAGCAACTCAAAGCCAATCCCAAGGCCGAAATCTGCGCCTACAAGGACGGCAAGTGGATCCGCATAGAGTGCGAGCTCATCCCCGATGAGCGCGTGGCAGCCAAGAAGGACATGCTGGACAAGAACCAGTCTCTGCGTTCCATGTACAACGAGAACGATGACAACACCATAGTCCTCTACCTTCAGAACGCCACCGCCACCATATCGTCGTTCACATCGGACCCCGAGACTTTCACGTTCTGACGCACATGTATAAGGAGATTTTTTTCGCGGCAGGATGTTTTTGGGGAGCTGAAAAATACCTCAAGCTTATACGCGGAGTGATCAGCACTGAGGTAGGGTTTGCCAACGGGAACACCCCTGATCCCACCTACAAGGAGGTCTATACCGATACCACCGGCTATGCCGAGTGCGTTCACGTGACGTATGATCCCCAGGTGATCCCCGTCGATAAGCTGACCCGAATCTATTTCAAGGCCATAGACCCCACCAGCCTTAACAAGCAGGGTGAGGATGAGGGAACCCGATATCGCACAGGTGTTTATTACACTCCTGATACGGATTCCTCTACTGTTGAACTCTTACAGGAAGTGTTCAGTGAGCAGCAGCAGGCTCTTGAGCCAGACCAGAAACTGGCAGTGGAGCTGCTGCCCCTAAAGAACTTCTACCGTGCCGAGGAGTACCACCAGGACTATCTGGACAAGAACCCCACGGGCTATTGCCACCTGACTCCAGCGCTTTTCCGCCTTGCTGCCGAATCCAACTGACCTTAAATCAGCGTTGATTACCTACAGTAGCGCCTGTAATATTAATGTTTGCGGCTATGTAGGCCGCACTCACGTTTGTCAGGATTCTCCCACCACCAGCGGCCGGCGCGGATATCCTCGCCGGGAGTGATGGCGCGGGTACAGGGCTGACACCCTATGCTGGGATAACCCTGCTCGTGCATCTTGTTATAAGGCACATTGTTGGATTTGACGTAATCTATCACATCGCTTTCACTCCACAGCATAAGCGGATTGAGTTTGATTACGTCATCGGCTGTATCGTATTCTATTATCTGCATGTCGGTGCGGGTAACTGACTGCGAGCGGCGGAGGCCGGTAATCCACACATCCACATCCTTAAGGGCGCGTTTAAGAGGTTCTATCTTGCGTATGTCACAGCACAAGTGGCGCAGTTCCACGCTGTCATAGAACAGGTTTATCCCGTGCTGACGCACCATCTCCTGCACCTTGGCGTAATCCGGAAAGAACACCTCGATGCGGATTCCGTACCTAAGGTTTGTGCGGTCTATCAGGTCATATATCTGGGGGAACATACGGCCTGTATCGAGAGTGAATATACGGGCGCTGTCCTTTTCCTGACGGGCTATCATGTCAGTCACAGCCTGGTCCTCATAACTGAGGCTTGTGGACAATGCGGCACGGAGGCCGAATGTCTCTACAGCCCATTTAACTGCAGCCTGGGCGCTTTCCAAGGCGCTCAGGCCTGCCCACTCAGCATTCTTCTCTGCCACAAGGGCTATCTTCTGTTCCTTAGTCATAACTCCCAACTATCATTCCGGCACCAACAGTGTCATTTGTTCCGTCAATAAATATAAGCGAACCCATGGTGCGGTTGTCACGGTAAGGGTCAAACACAAGCGGAGCGGCGGTCTTAAGGTGCACACGTGCGATGTCATTGGCTGTAAGTTGCTCTATGTCATAAACTTTCTCCTGCCTGTCTATATCCAGCTTGTATTCTATCTCCTTCACTATTCCAGCCACCTCCTGTGTGGCGTGACGGATGGTGTAACGCTTGCCGCATACCAACGGAGAGGTGCGCAACCAGCAGATATCAAGTACAAAGTCATTGCTCATGGAGGGCTTTACACCGCTGTCCGATGCAATCACATCACCACGACTTATATCAATATCATCCTGAACGGTGATACAGACCGATTCGCCTGCAACGGCCTGCTGCTTCTGCTTCTCGCCAAGCCAGATGCCGGTAACGGTACTCTTTGAGCCCGATGGCAGCACCTCTATCCTGTCACCCACACGGATGATACCCTGTGCTATACGACCACCATACCCCCTGAAATCAGGGAACAGCCTTGAAATGGGCCTTATCACATACTGTACAGGGAAACGCATACTGTCAGCATCACCTGAGGATATCTCAACCTGCTCCAGATGTTCCAGCAGTGACGGTCCATCGTACCAGGGCATACGCTCCGAGCGGGAAACCACATTGTCACCGTCCTTGGCGCACATAGGTATGAAAATCACATCCTTGAAATCCAGTCCGTTCTTGTTTATCATGGCGGTGTAGGCAACACTGATGTCATCAAACACCTTGCTGTCAAAATTCACCAGATCCATCTTGTTTACAGCTACCACAACCTTTGGGATGCGCAGAAGCGACGCAATGCAGGAGTGCCTTACAGTCTGTTCCATTATTCCGTGACGGGCATCCACAAGTATCACAGCCATATCAGCTGTAGATGCGCCGGTAACCATATTGCGGGTGTACTGTATATGTCCCGGAGTGTCTGCAATTATGAACTTGCGCTTGGGAGTGGCAAAGTAACGGTATGCTACATCTATGGTTATGCCCTGCTCACGCTCGGCACGCAGGCCGTCGGTAAGCAGTGCCAGATTCACCTCCTCGTTGCCGCGGCTGCGTGAAGCCTCCTCGACGGCCTCCAGCTGATCCTCAAAAATTGACTTTGAATCATACAGCAGACGGCCTATGAGCGTACTCTTTCCGTCATCCACACTGCCGGCGGTAGTAAACCGCAGCAGTTTCATTTCAAGATATCCATTATTCTCCATAGACCTTCTAATTAGAAGTAACCCTGTTTTTTCCGGTCCTCCATTGCCGTCTCCGAGCGTTTGTCATCGGCACGACCGCCACGCTCGGTGACGCGGGTCGATGCTATCTCGTCAATAATCTCCTCAAGTGAATGGGCATGTGATAGCGTAAGTCCCGTGCAGGTTACATCGCCTATGGTACGGCAACGTACCTCGCGCTCCTCTACCACCTCCTCGGGACGGCGGGGTATGAAATCCGGATCGGCGGCAAGCCACTGCCCGTCGCGGAAGAAGCATTTGCGCATGTGAGTGTAGTACAGACTGGGCAGCTCAATCTTCTCCTGATAGATGTACTGCCATACATCCATCTCTGTCCAGTTGCTTATGGGAAATGCCCTGAAATGCTCGCCTGGCTCTTTCTTGGCGTTGAATATGTTCCACAATTCCGGACGCTGGTTCTTGGGGTTCCACTGCCCGAACTCGTCACGGTGTGAGAATATTCGCTCCTTGGCGCGTGCTTTCTCCTCATCACGGCGGGCACCTCCGCAGGCACAGTCAAACTTGTGTTCAGCCAAAGTATCAAGCAACGTTACAGTCTGCAGTTTGTTGCGGCTGGCGTTGAACCCTTTCTCCTCAACAACCTTGCCCTCATCGATAGACTTCTGGACGGACCCCACAACCAGATCAGCCCCCAGACGTTTCACCAGTTCATCACGATAGACCAGCGTCTCAGGGAAATTGTGCCCCGTATCAATGTGTACCAGAGGGAACGGTATCTTGGCCGGATAGAAGGCCTTGTATGCCAGATAAGTGAGGACAATTGAGTCCTTGCCTCCCGAGAATAGTATGCACGGTTTCTCAAACTGTGCGGCCACCTCTCTCAGTATGAAAATGGACTCAGCCTCAAGTTCGTTTAAATGAGTAAGCTTATTTGGACTCATATTATTGTGCTTCAACTGAATAATCCTGAAAGATATCTCTTGGTAAGTTCATTTTTAGGCTGGCGGAACACCTCTGATGCCGGTCCCTCTTCAACAATCTCTCCAAGATAGAGGAATACAGCATAGTCAGCTATGCGCAATGCCTGCGGCAAGGTATGGGTTACCATTATGATGGTGTATTTCTCCTTGAGCCTTACAAACAGTTCCTCAATGGTCTTGCTCGATATGGGGTCAAGGGCACTGGTGGCCTCATCGGCCAGAATGAAATCGGGCTCCACGGCCAGACTTCGGGCCAGACACAGACGCTGTTGCTGTCCTATGGAAAGACGGGCCGCAGGACGGCGCAGGCGGTCTTTGACCTCGTCCCAGAGTCCCACCTCACTCAGATATTTCTCTACGGCCTCATCCATTTCCTGCTTACGTCTGTGCATTCCATGGATACGGCATCCGTATGCCACGTTATCATAGATGGACATGGGTAGCGGGCAAGGGCGCTGGGGCACCAGACCCACGTGACGTCGCAACTCTATCAGGTGCTCGTCATCGGCTGTAACAATATCCTGACCGTCTATTAGCACACGGCCATCTATCTCAAACCCGTCGATATTCTCGGTAAGACGGTTAAGACAGCGCAGCAGGGTACTCTTGCCGCAGCCTGACGGACCTACTATGCAGGTTATCCTGTTGACCGGAAATGATACGTTTATGTTCTTCAGAATGGGCTGGCCTTCTATGGATACGTTGAGTTTGTCAACCAGCAGCGATTCGGTTTTTTTTTCAGTCATATTGCTTATTTGTTAAGACGGGTTATACGGCGTGTAATGACTCTGCTTACTATACTGAGTACCAGCACCAGTATGGTCAGCACCAGAGCGGCGGCGTATGCACGGCCGGGGAACGGATCGGGCATGCCTATCCAGTTGAATACTGCAAGCGGCAGCGTGGCGGTGGGGTCCGAAAGCGAACGGGCCGGCTGGTCCGAGAATCCGGCGGTGAACATAACCGCGGCGGCATCGCCTATAGCCCTGCCAACTGCCAGCAGGAATGCTGTAAGCATGCCTGGCAGGATATGTTTGAGCACAACCCACACGGTCTCCCACTTGGTTGCACCCAGTGAATAGACGGCATCGACCATCTCATCGGGAACGGTCTTGGCAATCTCATCACCGGAGCGAATCATCATGGGCACTATGAGCAGGACCGTAACCATGATACCGCCCAGGACCGATGCCCTCATGCCCACGCCCACCATCACAAGGAAGGCGAACGCACCATATACGATAGGGGGAATTCCGTACAGCACATCGAATGCCAGACGGATTATGTACGATACTCCCGTACTCCTGCGCTTGTACATTGTTATATAGAACACAACAGGAATACTGATGCACGCACCTATCACTGCTGCCGGCACCACCACGTAGAGCGATCCCAGGATGGCGTTCAGGAATCCGCCGTCGGGGGCTGTGTTCCACTCCTTACCGGGGAACCTGGAGACCATATCCCATGATAGCGCCTTGCTGCCCCTTATCAGTATGGTGCCCAGAATGCTTACAACCGCTCCAAGCACAATGAGAGTGGCCGCCAGCATCAAGCCCCGCATCAATTTCTCCTCTATCTGTCTTTTACGTATATGATTCATATCAGCTGTTTTTCTCTATTCTGTAAAGGATTACACGTGACAATATATTGAACAGCAGCACCAGCAGGAGCAGCAGTAACGCGGCAAACATAATGGCCGACTCATACAGCGGGATTGATGCCATCTCGCCGTAGTTGTTTCCTATCAGGGCAGGCAGTGTATAGAACGGATCCAGCAGCGAACCGCGCAGACGCGGCAGACATCCGCACACCATCATCACCGCAATGGTCTCGCCTATACATTTGGACAGAGCCAGCACCACAGCCGCGAATATACCGGGCAGGGATTTGCGCAGCACCACCTTGCGTGTGGTCTGCCAGCGTGTGGCACCCAGTGCGAATGATGACTCCCGCATATCGTCCGGCACGGTTGCGAATATCTCGCAGAACAGGCTAACCATGATGGGCAGCACCATGACTCCCAGTACCAGCGATGCCGTAAGCAGCGAATATCCGAACTTGGGAATAAGGGTAAGTACACCCCAAAGGCCGAATATTACCGATGGCAGCGATGCCAGTATATCCAGAGCCGGATTTACTATATGCTTGAGGAAACGCGGTGCATATTCGGTAATGAACACCGCTGTAAGCAGCGACAGCGGGAGCGAGAAACAGATGCTCAGCAGCGTGACAGCCAGCGTACCGTGTATAAACGGTCTGAATCCGAACAGCCCCTGCGACGGCTTCCACTGAGTACCGGTAAGCAGTTCACCGAGAGTGCTTTTGTCAAACATGGGAGCCGCCTTGCCCCATAATGCAGCCAGCAGAGCGATAAGCAGCGCTACCGATGAGAATGACAGTATCACCATCATTGTCTCCGACATCCTCTGACGGAAGACCCTGCGCCTGGTACGTGACGGAAGCAGGAACTGCACTCCTGCGGTCATGAACAGCAACACCACAATAACACCGGCCAGCAGAGTCATCAGTCGGGTATTGTCACGCCGCAATCCTCCACCCCTGCGGCCGCCGTTAAGCTTACGCATTGACTCACGTGCCGATGCGTTCGATATGCGCACATAACCGTTGGGCTCATTGAACTCCTGTCCTTCTGAAATCACGAACTTGAGGAATTCAAGCGATGCGGTATCAGCCGGAACACCTTTTGTAACCAGATAGAGGTTACGTGACGGGGGAGCGGGAAAGCGACCCTCCTCTATGGCTTTGGCTATACTGGAACGGGTATCATAGAGTTTCTCATCATCACTAACGCTCTTGTTCCCGTCTATGTCCAATGGCAGGACGGAAAGGCCTTCCTGCATGTTAAGGGTCTCGGAGTCATAGGCATAAGCCATGTTGTTGAAACCTATGCCAAGCGGATCGTCTATCACCGCCTTGGATATTCCTGGATCACCATACACTGCGGTACCGCCCAGATCCTCCTGAACGGCATCAAACCAGGCGGCAAACGTCTGGGCAGCACCGCATGCATCGGAGCGGGTATATACATGAATGGGGTTGTTGTCGGATGTACCTAACAACTGACCCCAAGTGGTATATTCTCCGGTTATCCATATCTTGCGGGCGTCATCGGCAGTAATACCGTGAGCCATAATCTTGTCAAGCAATGGGTTGGATGAACTGAAAACCGGCAGCACCGCATCCTTGGCAACTGTAAAGTCTATAGCACCTTTCTCACGCTCCTCATCATGCGGCTCACGCGAAAGCATTGCAAAATCGACCATCCCGTTCAGCACATCCGTCATACCCTTGCCGGCGCCGCCCGATGACAGGTCTATGCGCACTGCGGGATGTAATGAAGAAAACTCGTTGGTCCACTCCACAGCCATAGGATACAATGCGAACGCCCCGGAGATAGATATGCTTCCCTGTAAATCATCTTTCCCGACTTTGTCTTTCTCTTCACGTTGACATGATGAAAAAGAAAGCAAAGAAGCGATAAGGATGGTAAGAACTTTTTGTTTGCGACTAAAGTACATAAAATCGATGTAGTATTACTTGGCGCAAAACTACATCATTTTAATGTACTATCAAAGCAAATCAGATAAAATCTGCCAAAGTCCGGGTAGAAAGATTATCGTAAATACACTTTTGGATATCACCGAACATTTCCCTTATGCGACACTTGTCACAGTCCAGACCGAATTCACATTCAAAAGAATTACCGCATATATCCAGGCAGGAGATCATGCCAACTTTTTCGCCCATAGCCAGAACTACGTCAAGCACCTTTATTTCCTGCGGGGGACTGGCCAGACGGTATCCGCCGCTGACTCCCCGTTCACTGACCAGCATTCCCTTGTTTCTTAGCTGAAGAAAAATACCCTCCAGAAAACGTATGGGAACATTCTGCTCATCCGCAATACGGCTCATCGGAACAGCCGCTTGTCCATACTCCCTGGCCAGTATGGAGAGAGCCATTATGGCATATCGGGTCTTACGTGAAAACATATTGGTCGAATCATGTTTTTGCTCTGTAAAGTTAGGAAAAATATTCTTTTTAGAGTGAATACAAGGGAACTCCCGGATTATTTTTCGCCAATGCCGCAATGAAGCATATTTCTATTCCCATATTTCATTTCCATTTGGATTTTATTCCATGCAGTCCTAACTTTGCAGCAGGAAAAGAACATCAATAATTACAAAACACAAGCAATATGAACAGAAAGACAAACACCAAAGGATTGAAAAGGATAGTTCTGGCAGCAGCCATGATGCTGAGTCTGGGAGCAGTAGCCACCGCACAGGAGAACAAATCAAAAATTCCGGCTTATCTGTCAGTAGGCGGATGGATTGATAATCAATACACGTATGAGAACCAGCAGAATAATGACGGTTCCCATACCGAGGTCTCTACATTCTACACCCGTCGCGCGCGTCTGGATATAAAAGGTAACATAAGCGAGAATCTGGAGTTCCGTCTTCAGACCGATATGACCGGCACACCCAAAATGGTTGACGCTTTCATAAAATACAAGTTCAGCAAACTATTCAATGTCGAGCTGGGGCAATTCAAAACCCCATTCACTCTTGAAAACCAATATTCGCCATTGAATCAGGAGGGAATAGACAATTCAGCGGTAATAAGCAGCCTTGCAGGATTCAGCGACATACTGGGAGGAAACCGCAAAAACGGGCGTGATTTGGGTGTGATGCTTTACGGCAACCTGCTGGACAGCGATGATGGATCATTCCCATTGCTCAGCTATAATCTCGGTGTATTCAACGGAAATGGAATAAACGGCAAAGATGACAATCTGGCCAAAGATCTTATCGGCCGGCTGGACTTCCATCCGTTCATCAGGGAGCTGGTACTGTCAGCATCGGCTGTCCAGGGCTCTTATAACGATGGGACTGACAAGAAAGCCGCCAACAATCGCTTTGCATTTGGAGGCGAGTACAAGGATGATGCTCTTACCATACGCTCTGAATATGTCCGCGCAGATTATGAGAACGGTGGAGTCTGGCACAAGGCCGACGGATTTTACGTGGTGGCTGCATACTGGTTCAAGTTTGGCAAAGACCAGAAACTACGTCCTGTAGTGAGGTTTGACCAATATAATCAGAATAACCTGACCTCAAAGCTCTGTCTGGCAGGAATTGACTGGTGGCCTGAAAATCATCTGCGCCTCCAACTGAACTATACTCTGAGAGACCACGAACAGTTTGACAATAAAGGTAATCTGCTTACCGCAATGGTCACAATCAAATTCTGACAGTCAGAGTGGTCCCCAGTAAGGTCCTCCTTTGACTTTCTGCTGCCGTCAAAGGAATAAACGGGCAAACCACACCACCGGCTTTCATTTTTTGGTAATTTTGCAGTCCGTTTACAAGCAAAAGTGGAACTGCAAAACTACATACGCGTAAAAGGTGCGAGGGTAAACAATCTCAAAAACGTGAGCGTAGATATACCTCGCGATGAGTTTGTTGTCATAACCGGACTTTCTGGATCGGGAAAGTCATCGCTTGCGTTCGATACGCTGTATGCCGAAGGCCAGCGCCGGTATGTGGAGTCACTCTCGTCTTACGCCCGTCAGTTCCTGGGGCGCATGAAAAAACCCGAGTGCGATTTCATAGAGGGTCTGCCTCCCACAATTGCCATAGAACAGCGTTCCGGTAACCGCAACCCCCGTTCCACTGTAGGCACTCAGACTGAGATTTATGAATATCTCAAGCTGCTGTTTGCCCGCATAGGTCACACCATATCACCTGTCAGCGGCACAGAGGTACGTAAGCACAGCGTTGAGGACGTAGTGAGCTTCATGCTCTCACAGTCCCGTGGCATACGGTTCACGGTACTGGCTCCGATGCCCATGCGCGGAGGCCGCAATCTGGAAGAGCAGCTGCGCACATTGCTCAAGGAAGGATTCACCCGAATTGAATACAACTCGGAGATGATTCGCATTGAGGATCTGCTCTCTGACAGCAAAAGGCTCTCTGACCTATCCAGGCACACCAAGGAGATCCGGCTTCTCATAGACCGCCTCACCACTGACAACTCCAAGGAGACACTGAGCCGTCTAACTGACTCTGTAGAAACTGCGTTTTACGAAGGTAACGGACAGTGCGCCCTGCGATTCTTTGATTCTCCTCAGACCACACTTTATACCTTCACTAACCGCTTTGAGGCCGATGGTATCAAGTTTGAGGAGCCTACAGATAACCTGTTCTCGTTCAATTCGCCTGTAGGTGCCTGTCCCAAGTGTGAAGGATTCGGCCGTATAATCGGCATTGACGAATCACTGGTCATCCCCAACCGTGCGCTGAGCGTATATGACGGAGCGGTGGTCTGCTGGCGCGGTGAAAAGATGGTGGAATGGAAGGATGATTTCATCCTTCATGCCCAAGAGCATGATTTCCCTATTTTTACACCATACTATCAGCTTACACAGGAGCAGAAGGACTATCTGTGGCACGGAAGCGGACGCGGCAAGGATGAAAGAGGATGGGAGGAAACCTGCATAGACACCTTTTTCCGGATGCTGGAAAAGAGTCAGTATAAGATACAATACCGTGTGATGCTGGCCCGATACCGCGGCAAGACTATCTGCCCGGAATGTCACGGAACACGCCTCAGGAAAGAGGCCGGATACGTCCAGGTGGGTGGCAAGTCCATCAACCAGCTGGTTGAGATGCCCATATCCGAACTCAAGGAATACTTTGATACGCTCACACTGCCGGAACATGAGGCCAAGGCATCCAAACGTCTGTTAATAGAGATAAACAACCGCATACAGTTCATGCTGGATGTAGGTCTGGAATATCTCACGCTTAACCGCGCTTCGGCCACCCTGTCGGGCGGTGAGAGCCAGCGCATAAACTTAGTTACATCACTGGGAAGCAGCCTGATGGGTTCACTTTATGTACTGGATGAGCCCAGCATAGGTCTTCACAGCCGCGATACGGATAAACTGATAAAGGTACTGCGACATCTGCAGCAGATAGGCAACACCGTTGTTGTGGTGGAACATGATGAGGAGATAATACGCTCATCAGACTATATAATAGATGTGGGGCCTGAGGCCGGTCGTCACGGCGGAGAAATCATATATCAGGGACCTACTGACCAACTTGAAAAGCATTCTGACAGTTGGACCGTGAAGTACCTGACCGGTGAACAAAGGATCCCGGTACCGCAGTCGCGCCGCCCGTGGAACAATTACATCAAGGTGGTGGGTGCCCGCCAGAACAATCTGGACGGCATTGACGTCAAGTTCCCGCTAAACGTAATGACCGTTGTTACGGGCGTGAGCGGATCAGGCAAGAGCACTCTCGTGCGTGATGTCCTTTACCGCCACCTCAAGAACATTTACGGAGAGTCCGGCGAGCGTCCCGGCGAGTGCATGGGCATTGAGGGTGACATCGGAATGATACGTAATGTGGAGTTTGTGGATCAGGACCCCATAGGCAAGACAACGCGTTCCAATCCCGTAACCTATGTGAAGGCCTATGATGAGATCCGCAAGCTCTTTGCTGACCAGCCGCTGTCACACCAGATGGGTTACAGACCCACACATTTCTCATTCAACTCCGAGGGCGGACGCTGCGAGGAGTGCAAGGGCGAGGGCGTTGTTACTGTATCCATGCAGTTCATGTCGGACCTTCAGATGGTGTGCGAGAGTTGTCACGGCCGCCGTTTCAAGAACGATGTGCTGGAGGTCACATATAAAGGAAAGAACATATGGGACATACTGGAGATGACCGTTAACCAGGCCGTCGAGTTCTTCTCGTCCGATGACCCCATAGAGCGCCGGATAGTAAAGAAACTGGAGCCGCTGCGCCAGGTAGGTCTGGGCTACGTAAAACTGGGACAGTCATCATCCACCCTGTCAGGCGGTGAGAGCCAGCGCGTGAAACTGGCCTATTTCCTGAGCTTAGAGAAGGCTGATCCCACCATATTCATATTCGATGAGCCCACCACCGGCCTGCACTTCCACGATATCCGCAAACTGCTGGAATCATTCGACGCCCTAATACGCCGCGGCCATACCGTAATAATCATTGAGCACAACATGGACGTCATCAAGTGTGCCGACCATGTGATTGACCTGGGCCCTGAGGGTGGAGAGCATGGCGGTCACATAGTGGTCTGCGGCACTCCCGAGGATGTTGCCGCCTGCCCCGACTCCTACACTGGCCGCTTCCTCAAGTCCAAACTCTAAGTTTTTTTGACTACATTTGTCCCTTGACTAACAATTAATTGCTATGGCAAAGAAGAAAGATGGCAGGTTCAAGGCGTTTATAAACCGCATAACCGTATTTGTAACCAAGGATATCTGGTCATTTGAATTTTATCAGAAAGGGCCGTTGCGGCGTTTTATAGGCAACACTGTGAAGACGATAGTGATTGCAGTGCGCACATTCATTGATGACAAGGTAATGACAAAAGCCGCAGCACTTACATACTCCACCCTTTTTGCCATAGTACCCATCCTGGCACTGATATTCGCCGTCGCCCGCGGATTCGGATTTGAAAACATTGTGACGGGACTGCTGGAGAACGGAATCATAGGGGAAAACGAGACAGTCGATACTGTCATGAAATTCATTGACGGTTATATGCAATACGTTTCAAGCGGCGCATTCATAGGAATAGGCCTGCTGTTCCTGCTTTTCTCGGTCTATTCACTTGCTGATGGTATAGAGACAAACCTGAATTCAATCTGGCATGTCAAAAAGGCGCGCGGAATGGGTCGCAAGATAACTGACTACTTTTCGCTTATCCTGCTGATTCCAATTGGTATAATTTGTCTCAGCGGTTTCTCCGTGCTTGCATCATCTATTCTCACCCGCATGAAAGGGTTTGTCCTGTTGGGCGGATTCGTACAGTTTCTCATCAAGGCTATCCCATATCTTGTAGCCGGCTTCATTCTTACGGGATTCTACATGTTCATGCCCAACACAAAGGTCAAATTCAAATATGCCATCATTCCGGGATTCATTGCCGGCTGCCTGTTCCAGCTGCTGCAGAACCTATATTTCCACGGACAGCTGACATTGTCCAGTTACAATGCCATATACGGAGGTTTTGCCGCCCTTCCACTCTTCCTTCTATGGCTGAACATTTCCTGGTGTATCGTGCTTTTCGGATGCGAAATGGCATATGTAAGCCAGAACAACGACAACTTCAACTATTTCAAGGAACCGGACAAGATAAGCCGCAGACATCAGGATTACTACTGTCTGATGGTCATGTCAAGCATCTGCAGGCGGTTCAACAGGCATGAAAAGCCTTTCACGCGCAAGCAGCTGGCCGATGAGCTAAAAGTCCCCTACCGGTATATCATATCTTCACTCGACATTCTCATTGATTCCGGATTGCTTGAAACCGTCCTTCAGGAGGACGACCGTGAACCGGCATTCGTTCCCGCCACCGATACTCAGAAACTCACCGTAGTAAACGTACTGACTGCCATCAATTCCAGCGGCTACTGTGACCTGGATCACGCGACTGAGAGCCGGCTGCACGAGTCACTGCTCAATATCGACTCCGAGCGAAAGCATCTTTGCGGCAACGTATGGGATACACCGGTATCAGAGCTATGACCACTTCAGGGATGACAATCTTGCAGTAATATTATTTATGTCAGCTTGTCATATTAAATTGTTATCAATATGACATAATGACATACAATATACGTTGGCACCTCATTTGTCTATACATAAGCGAAGGCGCCCCGAAAGGGAGCCGGATAAAACAGAATGTTTAACAATTTAAAGTATAGGAGGTTACAACTATGTTACTCGCAAAAAGAAATCAGAACTACAACCAGAATTGGTTACCCAGTCTGTTCAACGATTTTATGAATGATGATTGGTTCACCACCCGCACCGCTACCAGCGTACCGGCACTGAACGTCATCGAGAATGAGAAGGACTATGAACTTGAGTTCGCTGTTCCGGGACTAAAGAAAGAGGAGCTGAACCTGCAGGTCGATGCCGACGGCGTCATGTCAATCTCCATGGTCCGCAACCATGAGGAGAACAAGGATGACAAGAAACGCAACTACATCCGTCGCGAGTTCTCTTACCAGGAGTTCAACCAGAGCTACATCCTGCCTGAGGATGCTGACCGCGACAAAATCTCAGCAAAAGTTGAGAATGGCGTGCTAACCATAAGCGTGCCCAAGATGCCTGCCGAAAAGCAAGCCCAGGCCGTCCAGAACATCAAAATCTCATAAAGGCCTGCACATATCACAAAAGAGGGTCCGGAGTTTTCCGGGCCCTCTTTTTTATCTGATTACCACTTTCCTGCCGTCTATGATATAGAGGCCGGAGGGAAGGTCGTCAATCGACTCTGCCTGCATACGCACCCCGATAAGGTTGTAGATTCCCTTAGAGATGTCAATAACCCTGTCAGCCTCAACGCCATCAACACCGCTGGGCACCCCACCAAGTCCACGTACAAAACCTGCATACACGTGCTTTCTGTAGTAATTGAGGTCCCAGATGCCTACCGGCTCACCACCGCGCCATCCGCTGTTTGAAGGAGCATCAGTAACACACCACTGACAGATGCCCCACTGCTGTCCGGGAGGTATGATGCGGAAATACTCCTTGATTATCCACTCGTAGAAATCGGCCATTTTCCTGTGCTCGGCTTCAGTCAGCTGATCAGTCTTGACAGAGCTGGCCCATTTGTTTGAACCGCGCACATAACCCATGTCCATCTCGCTTACACGACAAAGTTTTCCACTTGCGGCGATAATCTCGAACATTTTCGTGATGTGAGCCTTATTGCTATTCTGAATATTCGCGTTTTCATAGCAGCTGATATGCATCTGCGTGCCGATGCCGTCAATCCTGGTCACGCCATCGGCCTCCCATTTTTTTATCCAGTTGACAAGGGACTTCACCTTTTTATTGTCATCCCAATCCGATTCAAGGTTGTAGTCATTGATAAACAACACTATGTCCTCCGGGCCATACTTGCGGGCCAGACGACAGGCCTGACGCACATATTCAAGGTCACCCATGTAATCCTGCCAATAGAAGGCACCGCCACCGACATCCCATGTAGCATCGGGATTACCGTCAGGATTATAATTCTCAGAGTGCTGCAGCTGGTAGTTGCCCCGGCCGTCATTACCACCGCCGGAGATGGCTTCGTTAACCAGGTCCCAAGCCTTAACCTTACCACCACAGGCATCCATCATACCCTTTATCCATTTATCCATGGCATACACCAGGGTATCGTGCATCTCCTGCTTAGTCTGGGAAATCATTCTGGCCGGTTTGTTACCCTCAAACCTGATACTCTTTATAAATACATCACCTACGTAGTTAGGAACGTGCAGCAGCAGGAAACTGCTCTCCATGGTTGGCTTGACGCTGATTTCCACATCCCTCCACTCATTAGTAAAGTTAAATGTTACATTTACACCGCCACCCCAGTCACCGAGACGGCCATCCAGTTTTCCTGACTTGGTACCTTTTACAGTCATGGTCATCTTATATGTCTTGCCTTTCTCAAGCAAAATATTATCCCATGCCACAAATTGCACCTCCCATGGCTTTGATATGGTGGTTGCTACCTTCAGACCATTAGTTGCATCAAATGTAATTGTATAGCCATTTTCAGATTCATTAGCTTTCCAACCAACATTCCTGTCGGTCCGGAAATCCTTGCCAGCCACCTCTGAATAAACTTCACCTGCAGTGGGATCCGGCTTGTCGGCGATGAGTTTCAGCAACCAGCCTTTCGGTTGTTGCGAGTGCCACGCGAGAGTATGTCCATATACGTTGACACCTGCCTTGGTTGCAGCGTTCACAAAATTCTTCACTGTAGTGAAATTCATTTTTCCATTGCCGTCCACGCAACTTCCCATCTTCATGGCATTGCCTGCAACAGTCTCCGTAAAATTCTTATTGATCAAGTTGCTGACCAAGGATTTGTTGAGATAGTCACTGGCTATTATGCCTGCGCCCAGCCTGAAACCAGGATACTTAGTATAATCAATATACTCCTTGAGGGCCAGATATTCATCCAAATACCTGTAGTTGTCGTCATCAGGCCTTCCCAACTCGTATTTCTCCTGTGCCGGAACCGGAGCCGTAAGTACAGCCGCCAGCAATAATGGAATGTATCTTTTCCTCATATCAAACATTTCTTTTCTTAATATGTTGTAAAAATAAGATATTTATCCGATTCTGGCAATACCACAAAAAAGGCTGTTGTAAGACATAAGCTATGATAGTTTTGTTTATTTTCGCAAAAAATTATATTAGAGAAGTTTTGTATCAAAACTATTTTAAAGGTATCAATTATTATGAAAAAGAGACTAATATTGCTATCACTCGTCCTAACGGTGATAACGGCAGGTGCCCAGACCACCGAATATAGCAATGATCTTCTTTATGCTCCCTGTGACGGAGGCTTAAAGGTGGCGCGTCAAATCACAAAACAGGTTTCCGACGAAGTAACGGTAACTGTCATAGGCGATTATAAGGGCGTCATAGTCATTCCTGATACGGTTGAAGGCGTAAGTGTCGTTGCAATTGATGACTTTGCTTTCAAGAACTGCAAAGAACTTACAGAGATAACCATCCCCGCCAGTGTGACACTTTCCGGCAAACAGGCATTCTACGGTTGCGGCTCACTGAAGAAACTCACACTTGAGGATAGCGATGAGGAAATCATTTTTGTTCATGATGAGGATGACATTCAGACCGCACGTTACTGGGAGTTTGCTGCCTTAGAAGAGGTTTACGTGGGTCGCAACTTCAGGCATGTCAATAAGGATGGCGAACCGTCAATACCGTTTGCAGAGCCTTTCAGTCACCATTCCTCCTTAAAATCAGTAGTCTTTGGCGACAAGGTGACCCGCATCAACGATGGGGCTTTCGGCTGGATCAATACTCTCGAAACCGTTTCATTTGGCGCAGGACTCGTTACTATAGAGAGTAACGCTTTCCAGGGAAGTGAAAGTTTATCCAGCATCCTGCATTTCCCGTCGTCCCTGAAGTTCATCGGAGAATATGCGTTCTATGGTACGTCCATTCCGGAAGTCATCATCCCTAACAGCGTTGAAGAAATCTGTGACTACGCTTTAAGCATCGGTACCTTGAAGAAGGTCGTCATAGAGGATGGAGAGCGGCCTATCAAGCTGGGCGCCGGCAATATGGATGGTGTCGCCCCCGGCCCGTTCGGCACAGCCATGTTTTCAAGCGGAGGTGGACAGCCACTGGAGGAAGCATATATCGGACGCCCCGTAGAATCGCAGTGGCCGGACCTTTTCCATGGCAATGCTTCCATCAGGAAGGTAACATTGGGAAATAACGCAACAGGACTCAGCAACTCCTATTTTGAAAACTGTACTAATCTGGAGACCGTTGTTCTGGGAGATAATATAGACAGTATCGGTTATTTGGCTTTCTTCGGATGCACCAATCTGAAGAACGTCAATCTGCCTGAGGGAATAACTCACATCGGCCGTTTCGCCTTTACGGGTTGTGAGTCACTGACTGACATCACGCTGCCTTCCACCTTGCGTTATATCGGAGATTACTCCTTCACCGATATGGGACTGACTAAAATCATCATCCCGAGCAGCGTGGAGGAGATAGGTCAATACGGGGTAAGCAATTCGTTGCTTCAGGAAATTGTAATTGAAGACAGTCCATACCCGCTGACAATGAATTACACGGATGGTTCTCCATTTTTGAAATGCAGCAAGCTTGAGAAAGCCTATGTAGGCAGGAATATCGATGCTGATATTTTCAATGGCAACGAATCACTGAAGGAAATCACCTTTGGAAATGACGTGACTGCCATCCATGCAAGCTTCTGTGAGGGATGCCCGCTGGAGAAGCTTGTCATAGGAGAGTCCGTCACGACAATAGCCGGCAGCGCCTTCTCCTCTTTCTGGGAAGAGAACTCAAGTCTGGTCTCCATATACTGCTATGCCTTGACACCGCCTGTCTGTGCCGAAGACAATGTGTTCAGCAATACCAACAAAAGGACCTGTAAGCTATATGTTCCGGAGGAATCGCTTGACGACTACAAGGCAGCAAACGTATGGAAGGACTTCCTGAATTTAGAGTCCCGCATCAGCGCTGTTCATGACAATCCGTCCGTCATCGGAAGATACACTCCCGACGGCCGTCTTTCAGGTGCCGGACAACCCAGTATCAGCATCCTGCGCATGAGCGATGGAGCCACAATAAAAGTTCTGGAGAGATAAACAGACAAAAAGATAAAGACACAAAAAAAGAGCACCCGGAATTGTCTGGGTGCTCTTTTAACTTTCGATAAAACCAAGCCCGTTTGGCTTTACTCTCACTCAGCAGACCAGTTCTCCTGAGTCTTGCGGATGTAGCTCTGGTAGCGGAGCTTAGCCATGCGCTGTGCCTCGGCAAACAGCTCCTCGGCCTCATTGGGATATGCCTTCTTGACTGAGAGGTAACGAACCTCACCCATCAGGAAGTCGTGGAAGTTCTCCCAGTTAGGCTCCTTGCTATCGAGTGAGAACGGATTCTTACCCTCCTCGATGAGAGCGGGATTGTAACGCCACAGGTGCCAGTAACCGCACTCCACAGCCTTCTTCTCCTCGGCCTGGCTCTTACCCATGCCGCCCTTGGCCTTAAGACCGTGGTTGATACAGGGAGCGTAAGCTATTACGATTGAAGGACCGTGCCAGGCCTCGGCCTCACGGATAGCCTTGAGGCACTGTGCGTGGTCGGCACCCATTGCAATCTGAGCCACATATACATAACCGTAAGTGGTGGCAATCATACCCAGATCCTTCTTGCGGATACGCTTACCCTGAGCGGCGAACTGGGCTATAGCACCCAGAGGAGTAGCCTTGGAGGCCTGACCGCCGGTATTTGAGTAAACCTCGGTATCCAGAACCAGGATGTTGACATCCTCACCGCTGGCAATCACGTGGTCAAGACCGCCGTAACCTATATCGTATGATGCACCGTCACCACCGATGATCCACTGGCTGCGCTTGGCCAGATGAGCCTTGCCCTCAAGGAGTTCGCTCTCCAGCGCACAGCCACGGCACGGGCAGATGGGACTACCTGCTGCCTTAGCCTCCTTGGCCTCCTGCAACTTCTGGGCAGCCACCTCGGCTCCGTACATCTCAATACCCTTACCCTGCCAGAATTCAATGGCTCCATCGATGGGCAGTATGGCTTTCTCAAGAGCGGCCACCAACTCATCGGTCGCCTTGCGGTTGGCGGCAGAGTCATCATATGTGTCGAGCCACTTCTGCGTAGCCTCGCGCATCCAGTCGAAAACGGTAGTCTTGACCAGTTCCTCAGCCTTCTCGCGCAGGATGCCACGCATCTTCTTGTGAGCAAGCTGCATACCCAGACCGAACTCGCAAAAGTCCTCGAACAGCGAGTTGTTAAAGCATGGACCCTGACCCTTCTCGTTCTTGGTGTAAGGAGTTGAAGGTATTGAAGCTGAATAGATTGATGAGCAACCGGTAGCGTTGGCAATCATCTGACGGTCACCGAACAGCTGTGAGAGCAGCTTCACGTACGGAGTCTCACCGCAACCTGAGCAGGCGCCTGAGAACTCAAACAGAGGCTGAGCGAACTGTGAGTTCTTAACGTTAGACTTAATATCAACCAGATCCTGCTTTGAGGGAACCTTAACCAGCTTGTCCCAATCGGCAGCCATCTTCTTCATATCGGCTGCATCGGGGTTGAACGGAACCATTGTGAGAGCCTTGCCGGTCTTGGGGTTACCCGGGCAGATGTCGGCGCAGTTGCCGCAGCCAAGGCAGTCCAGAACAGAGGGCTCGATGATGAAGTGCATGCCCTTCATAGCGGCGGGAGCCTTCATCTCGATAGTATCAAGGTTATCGAAGCCCTTGAGCTCGTCATCAGTCAGGACAAACGGACGGATGGCAGCGTGAGGACAGATGTATGCGCACTGGTTGCACTGGATACAGTTGTCCTTGTTCCATGCGGGAACGAAAGCCTCCACACCACGCTTCTCGTAAGCGGCGGTGCCTACCATCCATGAACCGTCGGCAGTACCGTTCTTGGCAAAGTCAGAAACCTTCAGGAGGTCACCGGCCTGGGCGTTGATGGGACGAACCAGCTCCTTGACGAATGCGGGAGCGTTATCGGCCTTAGCCTCATCATCTGGCAGGTTAGCCCACTCGGGCTTAACGGTAAGCTGCTTGTACTCACCGCCACGGTCGATAGCGGCGTAGTTCAGGTCAACCACATCCTGACCCTTTGCACCGTAAGACTTCAGGGCGGCAGCCTTCATCTTCTCAACGGCAAGCTCTACAGGAATAACGCCTGTGATGCGGAAGAATGCGCTCTGCAGGATTGTGTTGGTACGGTTACCCAGACCAATCTCCTGAGCTATCTTGGTAGCGTTGATGGTATAAACGGTGATATTGTTCTTGGCAAAGTAACGCTTTACCTTGTTAGGCATGAATTTCTCCAGCTCATCGCCCTCAAAGATGGTGTTGAGCAGGAACTGGCCGTTCTTCTGCAGACCGCGTGTAACATCGTACATGTGCAGGTAAGCCTGAACGTGGCATGCCACAAAGTTAGGCGTGGTTACCAGATAGGTGCTGCGGATAGGTGTGTCACCAAAACGCAGGTGTGAGCAGGTAAAGCCGCCCGACTTCTTTGAGTCATAGCTGAAATAAGCCTGGCAGTACTTATCCGTGTTGTCACCGATAATCTTTACCGAGTTCTTGTTGGCACCTACCGTACCGTCAGCACCAAGACCGTAGAACTTGGCCTGGAACATACCGGCACCGCCAAGAGCAATCTCCTCAACCTCGGGCAGTGATGTGAATGTAACATCATCCACAATACCGATGGTGAAGTGGTTCTTTGGCTCGGGCATAGCCAGATTGTTGAATACGCTGATTATCTGAGCGGGAGTGGTATCGTGGCTGCCCAGACCGTAACGGCCGCCAACGATGAGAGGACGGTCCTGAACATCGTAGAATGCATCCTTAACATCCAGATACAGAGGCTCGCCGTTTGCGCCGGGCTCCTTGGTACGGTCCAGAACGGCAATGCGCTTAACGGTCTTGGGAACCGAAGCCAGCAGATGCTTTACTGAGAACGGACGATACAGATGAACGCTGATCATACCCACCTTCTGGCCGTTGGCGTTCAGGTAGTCGATAGCCTCGCGGGCTGCATCGGTAGCAGAACCCATCAGGATAACCATGCGGTCAGCATCCTTGGCTCCGTAGTATGAGAACAGATGATACTCACGGCCGGTGATCTTGGAGAGCTCGCCAAGATACTTCTCAACTACATCGGGCACTGCATCGTAGTAAGGATTGCAGGCCTCACGGTGTGTGAAGAATGTCTCGGGATTCTCGGCAGTACCGCGGGTGATAGGACGCTCAGGTGACATAGCGCGGTCACGGAAGCGCTTGATATACTCCTCCTTAACCAGAGGACGTACATCCTCCTGATCCAGAAGCTCAATCTTGTGATACTCGTGTGATGTACGGAAACCGTCAAAGAAATTGACGAAAGGAACGCAGGTCTCAAGCGAAGCCAGGTGAGCGGCAGCAGTCATATCCATAACCTCCTGAACAGAACCCTCACAAAGCATTGCAAAGCCTGTCTGGCGGCAAGCCATAACATCCTGATGGTCACCGAATATGCACAGAGCGTGACTGGCCAGTGTACGTGCCGATACATCGAACACGCAGGGAATCAGCTCGCCTGCAATCTTGTACATGTTAGGGATCATCAGCAGCAGACCCTGTGAAGCGGTGAATGTGGTTGTCAGGGCACCGGCCTGAAGTGAACCGTGCACTGCACCTGCGGCACCTGCCTCAGACTGCATTTCCTGGACTGTGACGGTCTGGCCCCACAGGTTCTTACGGCCGCGGGCAGCCCACTCGTCAACATGCTCCGCCATAGGTGATGACGGGGTGATGGGGTAGATAGCTGCTACCTCCGAGAACATATAGCTCACGTGAGCCGCAGCCTCGTTACCATCACAAGTGATAAATTTTTTTGCCATAATCTGAAATATGTTTTTGGAAAATCTTGTGTCAATCAATAAAGCATCCCGAACATCCAGAGCGGAATGACGTTGTCATATCCCACATCCAGTCCATCCACCGCATAGAAGCTGTCGGCCTGCTGGCGGGTCTTGCCCTCGGTGGTGGATACCTTGAAGTTTATGCCTCCGTCCACCAGGAAAGACCATCCCTTGGCACCCTTGTGCACCACATGGTCCTTCCACATGGAGTTGACAAAGAAGGTGTCAATCACATCCTGCCGGTCCTGACGCGGCGGATAGATGGTATAGATAAGGTTGGAGTTATGCATCAGCACGCGGCAGGGTTTCTTGGGGAAACTGTCGCCCTTGGCATAGACCATATTGATGAGTCGGGCATCGGCCAGATACTTGATATAGTTCATAACCGTAGCGCGTGATGTCTCGGTCTCCGCTGCCAGCTGACTTACGTTAGGGGCCGATGTACCCTGCACCGCCATCAGATAGAACAGTTTCTTGATCTTGGCCAGATACTTGAGGTCAATCTGCTTGATGAGCAGTATATCCACCTCCATCATCATGTTCATGGTCTTGAGCAGGTTCTCCGAGAAGTTACGCTGCTGCAGGAAGAACGGATAGAACCCATGATGCACGTAATCCTGGAAATAATCCAGCGGACTGACCTGCTGCAACACCTCCAGCGCAATCTCAACATGATTCTTAAGTATGTCATCCAGACGGTGTGCCTTGAACTGCGTGCCTGCCTTTAGGTTCAGGAACTCGCGGAAAGAGAAACCGCGCAGGTTATAAGAGCTTACTATACCGTTCAGTTCCGGATTCTCCTCCTTAAGACGCATCACCGATGACCCCGTAAAGATTATCTTGAGCCCCGGGTACATATCATAGCACTTGCGCAGCTCCCTGCTCCAGTCCGGATGCTTGAACACCTGGTCTATCAGCAGCACCTTGCCGCCCAGTTTGTGGAAATTACCCGCAAACTCGGCAATGCCGTGACCCTGGAAATAGAGGTTGTTCATGTTGATATACAGGCAGGAACGGTCACGTCCGAATTTCTCCTTGGCGTACTGAAGCAGGAACGTGGTCTTGCCCACCCCGCGCGTGCCCTTGATACCTATCATGCGGCTGGACCAGTCAATCTCATCCATGAGGTCACGCCTTACAGATGCCTGCAAGTGCTCCACCAGATAGTCATGTGTCCTGAAAAACTGTTCCATATATATCACGCGGCCGCGCACTCGTGTGCACGGACCGCAAAGTTAATATAAATACTCAACATTTTGCAAAGTGGAGTTTGCAATTTAAAGCTTTTTTTCATCTTCAATAAATCCGGGATCATCGCTGTTGACGCGCCTGACCAGATGGCCGTTGCGGTCATAGCAGGTAATCCTGATGTCTGTATCGGCCAGTTCATCCTTGAACTCGGTGGTCGGGGTAAAGATTATGCGGCGGCTGGATATGAGTGATGTCTTGACTTCATCCACATTCTCCACGCTCCTGGCCCTGACGCCCACACGCATGGTACCCAGGCCGGGCAGAGCCACGCTGTGGCCTATGGTAGTCCAGCTACGCACCACATCGCCCAACGCTTCGCAGCAGGCCAGCACCGCACCCCGGCTCAATCCGCTTCGCCGTGAAGCCTCGCTGATAACCTTGTCAACCGACAAAGGGGTGTATAACTCGGGCATCATCACATAACGGTAGCTGTCAGCGTATCTGCCCACATTCTGATAAGTCTCTCTTGCTTTTAATCTGATTGCCATAATTTTGATTGTTAAGGATTAATATCCGGCCCGTGGGGGCGTTACAATTCTCCCGTGAGGGAGTTTCAGCTCTCCCGTGAGGGAGTATTGTCTCACCCGAAGGAGAGTAAGGAGCGCTCCTGGAGAGGAGATAATACTCACTGTAGTCCTTGCAGCCCTCAGGCAGCTGGTGGTGCACAAGACCGGGCAGCACCTGCTTAAGCTGCATGAAGAGCCTCTCGCCCGGGGCGTCCCGGTCCGGGTACATGTGGAAGCTGACTGACAATTGCGAGTTGAGAATTGAGAGCTGCTCCACATCGGCAGGCGTAAGCAGCGTGGCCGACGGTATCGCTATGGCCTTGTGCCCGGCCGACAGCATAGACCAGCAGTCAGAGCACCCTTCGGTGATATAGAGTTCATCGGACTCTTTAAGCAGATTGAGTACCGGCAGGTTGTAGATGCCGCACACCGATCCGCAGGGGAAGAGGAAACGGGGTGATGCGCCACTTGTCAGGTTGCGGTTCTGAACGCCCACCAGACGGCCCTCACGGCTGTAGTAAGGTATCTGAAGCCAGCTCACGCCATATCGGTTACGCCATGATGTAAGACGGCACCAGCGCACCACACGCTCACTGAGCTTACGCTCTGTGAACAGAAACCTGCGGGCGGCTTCATTCAGCTGCGGACACTCAAAGAAACGCTCATAACGCGCTGCGTCAAAACGGTTCATGGTGATTGGCTCACGGTTAATGATTGCAGGGCAGCTCAGGATTATGCTGTGCTCACCGGCCAGCCAGCGGCAAGCCTCCCTGAAATCCAACTTAAGATAATTCATCACCAGGTCTATAGTGCCGCCCGATGCACCGCACGCAAAGCAACGGCAGGTGTTGCGGCTCACGCTGAATGTTAGGCTTGCATGATGGTCATCATGAAAAGGGCACAGGCACTTGTGGCGGCTCACGCTCAGTCCCAGGCGCTCTGCAACCCCCTCTATCGGGAGGTCGCGGAGCTTGTTGAGTTCAAACTTATCCATTGTCTTTCAGGTATTTGTCAGTCTTGGTATAGAGGCCGGTCTGGTTGCTGTAGGTTATAAACTTGCGGAACATCCACTTGCGTAACTGCCCACTGGTGCCTTCCCTGCTTTTTCCCATCTCCATCCTAAGCGCCTCTAGTTGCGCCTCGTTAAATGAATCGGGAAGGCTGTCCAGCATGTTTCTTGGACCATGCCGCTGGGCTTCAACTACAATGTCAGCATTCTTGCCCAACAGGTCGGCAAAAAGCTGCATTTTACTCCAGATGTCCCTGTAAACCAGCCATTCCACCAAATCAGCCATAGACTTGGACCATGTCTGATTATTGAGGACCCAGAGTATGCACCCTGCCTTCCAGGCCGAAACAAGCGCACGCTTGGAGCAATCCCACAGCACGTCGTCATCGACCAGATCGGCCAGACTGGCCATATCCTGCGCCAACCTGTCTGTCAGTTTGTTCAGCGGACGTATGATATAACGTCCTTTGCAGATTTCAAGACGTGCCAGGTACTCGTCCAGATTCCTGTAGAAATCATCAGAATAATGACCTTGACGGGGTATGCGTCCGTCGCGGCTGGAGCGGGCCTTGTAAGAGAAGACCATACGGCCAAATGTGCCGTTGAACAAATCATTCTTCCAGAACTGTCTGGCAGCAAAAGGGGTGGCCGATAGCGTAAGGTTGGCCCTGAGAATAGGATTGCCGGTAACTCCGTCCGCTGTTGCACGCAGGGCGCCGGCGCGCTGGCGGTCATAGATATTCCTAAGCATTTGAGAGATTTGTCTGTGACCGCCACACATACCGTCGGCCATCTCCACCTCGGGCATGTTGAGATATTGGGTGCGTCCACCCTGAGCCTCAAGTGCCATTGCGTTCTGCAGGAATGCCGGCTTTGTAGTGTCCGATGGCGGAAACCAGACGGACACTTCCGGACGTGCGGGTTTCTCCTTGTTGGCGGATTTAGTCTTGACCTGTTTCTGCCATTCCACAAGCTTCTTCAATTCAGCCTCGTCATGAACTCTGAAATCACGGCAGATTGCCTCAACAAGATTGGACAATTGGCCCTTGTTACAGCCCGAATCGCCCACAAGATTGGCCATCATACCGCACGGTTCCTTCCAAGTAAGGTCAGGATACTGGAATTCAGTGCCGCTGATATGTGCGCCAAGAATAGGGAAAAGCATAGGAACCAGCGGTTCATGCATGTCTTTTGATGTCTGCGAGAGCAGGATTCTGATACATTCAGTCCCTCTACCCAGGTTAGGCATAGCGGGAGCAGCGGTATTAGCAATATCATACTTCATTGTAAATATGCTTTTTAGGTAAAAAATAGATTAATTAAGCGTTCCAGTTCCAGTTGTTCCAGTTGTATTCCAAACAGTCCCAACACCCCGATTTATACATATAACCATTTATATATTAATTAGTTATATAGTTATAAGAAGGGGTATCCGTACCTTTTTCCATACTGGAACAACTGGAACGGGAACAGACATTCTCTCTAAAAGGTTATACACCCGGTTAACTAACTCATGCAGATTCCGTCCTGCCATGCGAGGGCCGTACTGTTCTTCAGACCCAACGCGGAAAAGAAATTTGTTTTTTGTCATAATGCTTAGGGCAGGCAGATTTGCTGTCGCCCTCAGCAAAGGGGAAACAGGGCTGATATCCGTAAGCGCAAACGGCCAAAACGCTTACGCATCCCGGGACAAAACAATATGAAAGCCGGGAACTCCCTGATTATCAAGAGAGTCCTGGCTCAACTTTTTTTGAAAAAAAATTTGCGGATGCTTACAGAAACGCTTACGATAACATTAATATGCTTACATGCTATACCCCTTTAGTGGAACGCAACAGACCGTCATAGATGGCTTTCAGTGCGGCGTCATGAACATCATAATCAGCATCACCGTTATCGCTCCGGTTACGCTCCGGCAATGGAATGTCGGTATCAAGTATGATAAGGGCCAGCTTTATCTTCTCCTGGGCATCGGCATTAAGACGGGTCCTGTCTGAATTTGCAGTCTTCCCGAACTGCTGTTCAACCAGCGACTTGGCCGAACATCCCGTCTGCTTCTGTATATAAGGCTGCCTGATAAGCTCCTGCAGCAGGATAGTCAGTATTGTGGCGTTGCCGCTCCATGTGATATTGCAATGTCTGGGCTCACCCTCAAAGAAACTGTCAAAATCCTGGGCGGCAGTATTGCCCTTTATCCATCCCCACTCGCCAAACTTACGGAACAGGATATTCACCCGCCTGCGTTGATTCATAAGGAGGCCGTTATTGCCGTGATTGTAATATTTCAGTGTCTTGGGCTTCAGGGCAGGCTTACCGATGCTCCTGGCCTTGCGTTCGGCCGCCTTGGGCCTTCTCTCCGGGCGTGCGCCTGCGTTACCGCCGTACCTTTCAAGCAGCAATACGGCCGCATACACCTCATACAGCTCCTTACGGGACACATGCATATAGCTAAGGCGCTCCGCCAGACTGCCGTGATTCCTGTAGTCACGCAACTGCACATGGGGCATGCCGCCAAACCAGCCCTTAAGACTCTCCATGACATCCTGATTATCCTCCATATACTTCCGGAATCTGTCCAGCAGACCGCCCTCAGATTCGGCCTTACGGCGCAACATATCCAGCTGCGCATCAAAAATCTTTTGCTGACAATGCAGATGCGGAGTGTGGAAATCGCCTACAGTCTCATGCAAATCCCGGTAGAGCTGCTCCAGCCGCTCCTTCACGTTATCGGGCAATGTCAGTATCAACGCCTGGCGCAGCTGTTTAAGGATATGGTCACGCCATAAGTCATCCTCACGGCAGAACGATAGCCTGGACAGCGGCAAATAACGCTCCGCCAAGTCCAGAAGCGTGCCGGCCGTCTGCTCCGACACAGCCAGCCTCAGTAGCCTCGGGGCAATAATCTGCAGGGCCTGTTCATCGGCACTGTAAGCCAGTCCGATACCTTGCGGCAACGGGTATTCGGGCAGAACGCGCGTAGCTTGGATTGGCTGCGCTATGACATCGGGCGCATCGGGAATCTCTATGAACAACGTCACGTGACCGTCATTGCCCGATACTTTTGCATCGCACTGACCGTCTGCATCAAGCAGCGGTTTCACATCGGCGCAACTCTCATGCTTGATATATCCCACATGCCGCGTATAATCCAGATAAACCGCTATCGCCCCGCTGTCTTTCTGATTGTCAGGCTCGGCTGCCAGGATAAGCGGAGTGCCTACCTCAAGCGATCGGATGAAAGCCTCCGCCCTCCGGGTTCTCTCCTCGCTGCTCAGTCCGTCCCCCATCCGGTAACGGACACCGGTCACTTCAAATTCAGCCATTAAAAAGGAAAAAGTTATTGATTTGCCCGTAAAGTTAGCAACTTAAATTGTGAATGTTTACAAAAAAGTGGTATATTTACCACCAATTAGAAAACATTTTTGCGATGAAGTACTTGAATGTACCCAAGGCGATAGCCGCCTGGAATGCCATACAGCCTCTTTCCGACAGGGACCGCGAACGTCTCAGTCGCAAATTTACAGTGGATTTCAACTTCAACAGCAACCATATCGAAGGCAATACGTTGACCTATGGTCAAACAGAACTGCTGCTGCTATTCGGAAAGGTTGTAGGAGAAGCAGAGATGAAAGATCTGGAGGAAATGAAAGCCAGCAATGTGGGTCTCAAAATGATGCAGGAACAAGCCGGCATCAAGGATATGCCGCTTACGCAGAACTTCATACGCCAGTTGCACAAGACGCTTCTGCGGGATGATTATAAGGTCTATCGTGAATTGCCGGGCGGACAGCAGACCAGCTATGTCATCCACGCAGGCAGGTACAAGACTCGGCCCAACAGCGTAATCACCCGCTATGGGGACCGTTTCGAATACGCCGCTCCGGAGGAAACGGCAGCCCTGATGGCCGACCTCGTTGACTGGTACAATGAAGAGGAGACAAAAGGCAAGCTCTCCCCCGTCGAACTGGCAGCGCTGTTCCATTATCGACATATCCGGATTCACCCATTTGAGGACGGCAACGGCCGAATCGCCAGGCTTATCGTGAATTACATCCTCGCCCGCCACGACTACCCCATGATTGTTGTCCGTAGTCGCGGAAAGAAGGATTACCTGAATGCCTTGCATCAGGCAGACCTGGAAGTCGGTTCCACTCCCAGTATCGGTGCTCATGCCGAACTGGACAAAATCCGCCCTTTTCTTCGCTACTTCACCGCACTGGTCGCAGAGGAGATATACAACGATGTCCGCTTCCTGACGGAGCCTGACGAAAATGTCTGGTGGTATGACGGCCAGCGGGTCGAATTCAGAACTCCGAACTATGCCAAGATCCTTCGCATTATGCAGTCCCAGCCTTCTGTCACCATCGACAGCCTGCGCGAGCAACTCGGCATCAACAAGTCTGCGGTGCAACGTCTGCTCTCCAGTCTGAAGGAGAAAGGCTACATCGAAGCCCGCGACAATGAAGGAGGATGGCGTGTCCTCATCACTCCGTCACTCTAACCAAATTCTCATACAAAAGGGGACAGGCCTAGGTGAAGTGAACCCCAAAAGTTAGACGATTTATTAATCATTTACCTGGTAAAGAGTTCGGTATTGCACCGGGCTCTTTCCTTTTAATCTCAGTTTTATTCGGTCGTTGTTGTAGTATCTGATATAAGCTTTGAGTTCTTTCTTAAACTCATCGACCGATTCCCAGTCCTGCAAATATAACAACTCAGACTTCATTAGTCCAAAAAAGTTCTCCATCATTGAGTTGTC
>Ga0208297_1001053_pt1 | contig 33247 bp, 39 predicted proteins | sample LMS_cellobiose_e_FD_187367 | JGI IMG/M metagenome (GOLD analysis project Ga0208297, IMG submission 187367) | Rumen-fistulated moose microbial communities from Alaska, USA - LMS_cellobiose_enrichment (SPAdes) (version 2) | ecosystem: Host-associated > Mammals > Digestive system > Stomach > Rumen... | reverse complement strand
CGCCGCGAGGCTCTCCCAAAGCCTCCCCTTGGAAAGGGGAGGGCAAAGCGCATTTGCGCCGCCTGCGGCGGAAAAAGCAAATGCGCTTTGGGCGCAGCGGTCAAAATCGGCAGCGGCAACTTGCCGCGGCCGCCGATTTTGGGTACCGCAAGCGGGGTCACACGAAGCCGACGGAGGGGATTGAAAGCGAAAAGCGTTGCAACGGCCCTCCCTCAGTCCGCTGCGCGGACAGCTCCCCCCGAGGGGAGGAGCCTTCCGTTGCCCAAGGCCCCCTCCGAGGAGGGGGCTGTCGCGGCCAAAGGCCGTGACTGAGGGAGGGGCAAAACACCCGCCCCGCGGGCGACTCCTTGCCTCTCCCTTTGGGAGAGCTGTCACCGCAGCGAGACTGAGAGGGAAACCCATGCCCAATTTCCTCAACAACGAAAAAAGCCGCCGCAAGCGACGCTTGCGACGACTTGGTGACCCGTACGAGATTCGAACTCGTGTTACCGCCGTGAAAGGGCGGTGTCTTAGGCCACTTGACCAACGGGCCATTTGGTAGCGGCGGTGGGACTTGAACCTACGACCTGTCGGGTATGAACCGAATGCTCTAGCCAACTGAGCTACGCCGCCATACAGCGTAGATTAGTATAGCAAAGGAAAATCGCTCTGTCAAGAAAAAAGTGAAAAATTCGGCGCGCCGGGAAAAATCAAGTATTAAATGCACACAAATTTTTGACTTCTATTTTGTTTGATTTGACCAACGCAACAAAGCCACCGCAATTTCGTTCTTTGCGCCAGCCTGCGATAGTCTATTCTCTTTCTTCATGGCGATAGGCCCCCTCGCTTTCCGCAGCCCGTCCGGGCCGCAATGCTCATTCCCGCCTATTCCTGCTTAAACCCGCTCGATCCTGCCTATTACGCCGCGATTCCCAGCGCCCGCAGCTCGTCTTGATACGCCATTTCAGATGTCTTAAAGCCCAGCACCTTGCGCGGGTAAGTGTTCATCCAGTCCTCGACCGCCGCCACATCCGCCGCGCTGACATTCTCAAACACGGTTCCCTTTGGCATCTTCCGCCGGATCATTCCATTCTGGTTCTCGTTGGTTCCCCGCTCCCATGAAGAATAAGGGTGCGCATAATAGACCTTTGTGCGCGGCAGCGTCTTGTTGATGCAGGACTTTTCCAAATCCTCCGCCGCTGCAAACTCCGATCCGTTGTCCACGGTGATGCTTTTGAATATGGCGCGGAACTTGGCCGCTCCATATTTCCGTTCCAGCGCATTGACCGCCCGCGTGATCGTCTCCGCCTTGCGGTTCGGCAGCAGCACAATGATTTCTTTCCGCGTCTTGCGCTCGGTGATGGTCAGCAGGACGGCCTTGCCCTTATTCTTGGCACTATATACCGTGTCCATTTCCCAGTGCCCAAACACCTTGCGTTCCTTGACCTCCTCCGGGCGGTTGTCGATACTCTCCCCGGCAGGAGCGCGGGCCGGTTCTTTCTTCTCGACGTGCTGATATGCGTTTTTCTGCGTCCCGTGGCGCGGGCAATCCGCCATAGTCAGCCGGAGGAATACGCCCTTGTGAATATAGCTATAGATCGTGGGTGCGGATAACGTGACGGAAAACTGCTTTCCGTCAATCTCCGCATACCCCAGCACCGCCGCCGGGCTGCACTCCCGTTCTATAATGGTATCTTCAATATACTTGGCAAGCTCGTGGTCAGCGCCGATTTTCAGCTCCGGCCCCTTGTTCCGCAGGTTTTCTTGATACCGTGCCTCCGCAATGTCCGGGCTGTACGACGTTTCCATTTCCCATGTCTGCCCGTTCAGGCGTTCATATTCTCCGCGCTTCAATTCCCGGTAGATGGTGGAGATATGGACGCGCAGCTTCGCGGCAATCTCCTTGGGCTTCAATCCTTGGTTCCGCCAGCGTTCTATGCGTAGGCGATCCGTTTTTGTCAGGTGCTTAAATGGCATCCGCGACAAGTGTATTCCTCCTTTCAGGCCTTAACCGACGGGCGGCGGTGTCGGATGTCCCGTTCCGCCGCTCCGCTTAATGTGCTAATAATATACAAAATTATTCCCGCGCCGTCAATTTGGCAAAATGCAAAAAGCGCCCCGGCTCCGCTTTTCGTCGGTGCCGGGGCGCTCGCCCTGTACAATACAGATTATCCCGCCGCGCCGTCCTCCGGCCCGCTTGCGGTAAAGTTGTTTGCCTTGGCGCTCTCAAAGGTGATCCCGCCCTCGCGGTGGTCGCTCTTTGCCATGTTCATGTAAAAGCTGCACACAGTTCCATGTGCCGCCCACGGCAGGCCGACCATGACGGACAGCCACGGCAAATCATCCGTGTGGCCCATGATAACGCAGAGAAACGACAGCGCCAGCACACCGACGGTCACGATCCAGAGCAGCACGCGGATGTCCGAAATCAGTCGCTTTGAAAAATCCAGCTTCTTTTCCAGTTCTGCCGTGCTCGCCACGGGCTTTTCGTGCTTGCCTTTCGTTCTCATACTTTCGCCAGATAGCCGGAATGGACAAAGCCCGTGGCCTTGCCCACCTGCACATACAGCCACTTCACGCCGTTGCGGGCGGAGTAGTAGCCATAGTTCCGCACTATCGTTCCTTTCTTGATTGTCTGGATAATGGCATAGCTGGTGCTTGGGCCGTATCTCATGTTCAGGCCGTCGCTGGCCGTGACCTTATAGGCCCCGGAAAGGCTGGTGTCGCGCTTCTCGGCGGGTGCCATCTTCGGCGCGGCGACTGGAACGGCGGGCCTCTCCGGTTCCGCCGGTGCGGTAGCGCCGCTTTTCAGCCGGGCGTTGACCTCCGCCGCGATCTGGCCGTGATGCTCATACAGCCAGTTTCCGGGGCACGACTTGTTGGCGAACCAGCGGTGAACGGCCATGTTCTGCTTGTCCACCTGTCCAAACAGGGACTTGTCCGCTTTCCAGCGCAGTTCCTTGATCCCGTTCCGCTGGCAGATGTCCACCAGCAGATTGATGAGGGATTTATAGGCCGCGTCCGAAATGGGCCACGGCTCGCCCTGCGCGGTGTTTGCGACCTCGATTGTGACCGCACGATGATCCACCGCGCCGCTCGACGTACACCATGACCTATTTGCTTCGTCCACATACAGGCCGATCCTGCCGTCCGATCCGATCCCGTAGTTGCTGCTGGCTTCGCGGGTGCGGCTGGCAAACATATTGCCGCAGCTCTCCACTGACAGATTGCCCGCCATACAGTGGATCGCCACCATGTCAATGACGTGGTTGCGCTTCCCGCTGTGGTTGGGGGAAAGGATCGTGACATTGACCAGTTTGCTGTTGCTCATGGTTATTCGTCCCCCTTTCCGCCGTCGCACATTTCCGCAAGGGTGGCCTCGTCCACCACGTCGCCCTCCTCGTCGTAGATAAGGCCCGTTTCTTCATCGGTTTTCAGCTCGCCGACATAGGGCAGATCGTCGTCAACGTCGCCGTCGTAGTAACGCATATTCAGCACCGGCGTTTCTTCCGGCATATCCTTGGCGGGCAGGTCGGGAACGCCGCCGCTCTCGATCAGCAGCAGGCCGTTTTTCAAATCATACACAGCGGCCTCGATCATAGCGTCCAGCTTGTCCTCGTCCAGCGTCATGCCGTGTTCCAGCAGGAACGCCAGCACATAGGCTTTCTTCTCCGCGCCGCGCCCGCTCCCGTTATAAATCTGCTCGGCAGCATTGACGGCGATCTTCACCCATGCGTTTATCTCCGCCTGCTGCTGCATGGTGGTCTTGCTGCGGATGTACGGAATGACCAGCGCCGTGATGATGGCGGCAATCAGGGCGAAAACCGCCTCGACAATGGGAGTGATGTTATACATGGCTGTTCCTCCTTACAGAAAATCGTGTTTTTCCAACCGCTCGTCGTACACCTTGCCAATGTGGGCAATGGCGTGGACGGCTCGGTTGTTTTTGTAATCCGGGTGCTTCTTGCAGTAGTCCTCATAGAAATCTATCTCGGCCAAAATCTCTATAAAGTCCTCCTGCGTGTGCGGGATGTCCCGCAGCAGTTCGTTGTTAAAGGCCAATATCCGCTGTCGGTGGCTGTCCGCATTGCGTTCATCATCCAGCCGGATGTGCTCGTCAAGGGCCTCCCGCGTGGTTTTGATGTCGCCTTTCACGTCGTCCAGCTCTTTCAGCACGTCGGTGTTGATGGTCTTTCCGATCCACTTCACCAGCGCCGACCACGGATTGATCTTGATGGGGGCAATCTGTATGACTGTCAGCAGGACAAGCAGCACGCCGCCCCCATTTAACAGAATATCCTTGATGCTCATATTGTCCTCCTGACAATGTTTCAGCAATCAGATGTCCGTGCCGACGAAACGCTGAAACGCGGCATCCGCCGCCGCTATTTCGTCCCGCCCGGTTTCTGTGTCTCCCAGCTCCGCAAGCCGCGTTGCAAGGGCCTTAATCACCTTGGCTTGCAGCTCCGTCACGAGTTCCAGATTTTCGATGATCTGTAAATGGCTCATGCTCCGCCTCCTCTCGCAGTTTCTTTTCCGCCGCTTTTTCAAGCTCCGCTCGGTATATCTCGTTCAACCTCCAGCGTAGGCTTGCACTTTCCACGTGATCCAGCATCCCCCTGACACTGGTGATCCGCCGGTCAAACTCCTCCCGGCTATATTTCCCAGTGGCATACCGTTCACTGAATTTGCGTACCTCGCTTTTGATCCGCCGCACGGTGCTTTTCCGCAGCTTCATATGCGTGGGCCAAATCCGCAGGCCGACAAACTCCACGCCCTGACGCATGGGCCGTATGCTGGTCTTGCTGTTCAGGTCAAGCGCCAGCTCGTCCCAAAGAAACGCCTCAATCTTCGCTTTCCATGCTCTCAGCGTTTCCTTATCCGGGGCAAGGATTATCACGTCGTCCATATAGCGGATGTAATAATGGATTTTCAGTTGATGCTTGCAATACTGATCCAGCTCGTTCAGGTAGATGTTGGCGAAAAGCTGTGACGTAAGATTGCCTATCGGCATACCCACGTCATAAAGCCACTCGTCCGGCCCGATGTCCTCCGGCTTCTTGCCGCGCGGCAGGCCGAACGGCTCCGCCCGGCTGTTCACCACCGCGCGGAGAAATGCCATCATGTCCGGGTCTTTCACGCGCCGCGCCAGAATTGCCAGCAGCTTTTCGTGATTGACGCGGTAAAAGTATTTGCTGATGTCCAATTTCAGGACGTACCAGCCCGGCCCCGGCTTCCTGTCAACCTGACGCATCCAGTATTGCAGACGCTTTGCCGCCTTATGGCTCCCTTTTCCGACGCGGCAAGCATAGCTGTCCTCGATCATCAGCTTGTCAAATATCGGGTTGAGGAATTGGTACAGGCTCCATTGCACGATCCTGTCCGGGAACGGCAGCGCCATGACGAGGCGCTTCTTCGGAACGTACACCCACAGCTTGCGGTATGGCCCCAGCTCATAGTCTCCCGCGATCATGCCCGCCTGAATGATAAGCAGGTTATCCTCCAGATGGGCCGTGAAAGCCATAACCTCGGCCCGGTATCGCTTGCCCTTTCGCGCGTTTCGGAACGCCTCAAGTAGCCAGCCAAAGCAACACACAACTGCCCATGCATTGAAAATCGTTGTGATCTCGCTCATGCTGTTTTCAATCTCCTGCCTGCGCCGTGTGTGGCGTTTCCGTCTCCACGGCAATGCACATTTTTTCCGGCTTTTCGCCGGAACGGAAATAGGCCCCTTTTAGTCTGCACACCGATCATGCCCCGTAGAGCATAACCCACTTGTCAGGCGCAGGACTTCCGCCGAACGGAAAGTGTAGACGAAAAGCGGAGCGGCCCCCGATGTTCGTGTTGGAGTTCGTGCGGCCATTGTTGAGGTTCAGCGCGAAAACGCCGTTGTTGGCCCCGTTGTTCCAGTTGCCGCCGCGATAGAGGCACCGTGGCTGGCCTATTCCCAAAGGAAAACGGAGACGGCTAACGCTGGAGGGATTTGATATATCCGCCCAGCATATTGCCGATCTCCGCGTTGTATCTTGCCCATACCTCGTATTGGTGGACGGAAAGGGGCGGGGAGTATTTCGGCCCGCAATAGTCCTTGTCCGCCGCCAGCCTTACCAGATGCCGCAGCCATTCCAATTCAACGTCAAGCTCCTGCGTTGTGGTTTTGCGGTAGTATTTCTTTTCGATCTCCACGGCAAGGTGATACATTTTCAGCATGGATGCCCGCAGGTCGTCCGCAAGGTCGCGGTTCTTTCTGCTGAATTGCATGGTCAACGGCCTACCGTAGCGCATCATTTCGCCGATCTTCTCTTTGACCTCAAACGGCTTATAGCTGCTCTCCGGCTTTTCTTCTCCCTGCATCGGTCTTTCCCTCCTTTCCGATCCCTGCCGCCCGCCGCGCCGGTCGGCGCGGCGGGAATGGTTTTGCTCTGTCGGCTTCGCTATCGCTCGCCGAACAGTGTTTCAGGGATCAGTGTGCAGTGGATCAATAAGAAGCGGAGCGGCCCCCGAAGTTCGTGCTGGAGTTCGTGCGGCCATAGTTGAGGTTCAGCGCGAAAACGCCGTAGTTGGCCCCGCTGCTCCAGCTGCCGCCGCGAAAGAGGCACCGCTCGTCCGCTCCGTTGTTGGCGTATAAATAATCGCCGCCATAGGTCGCGTCGATACCGTCCCCGGTCAGGGCGGTGTCAGGCAGCAGCGCAAGGGCCATAAGCAGCAGCTTGGCAGCGTCGCCGATGGTGCCGTCTGCTGTGGTATCCTTGAACGCGGCGCTGCGGCTGCTGTCGGACGAGGACGTGATGCTGGTGCTGAACTTCCACTTGCTGCTGACGTAATCCAGCTTTACGCTGCCGCTCGTGGTGCCGGTGCCGTCCGGCTCAATGTAGAGGTCGCTCCACCCGGTCGCGGCTGCGTTAATCGCCATCCACGCGCCGGAGCTGTCGGACAGGTCGGCGGCGGGATCTGCGGCGTTGTTGTCCACAAGCACCTGAACCTCTCCCTTGACCAGACGCAGGCCGGTACACCACTCCCACACGTTGCCGTTCATGTCCCAAATGCCGCCCAGCGTGCGGTCGTGGCTCCAAGTGATGGGGCCGGTGCCGGTGGCAACACGGTTGGTCTGGCCGCTGCTCTTGGTGGTGGGGATCGCCTTGTAAAGCGTCTCTCTGCTGTCCTTGCCGTAGTTGTTATTTCCGTAAGGCTCGGTGCCGTTCTTATGGCACCACAGCGCGACGGCGGCCCACTCCGCATTGGTGATCTCGTGGAAGTTGCCGCCTTTGGCGCGGTTGCAGGCCACAAAGGTATCGAGGCCCGCGCTGGCGCTGGGGTCTTCGCCGGGCAGGGAATAGGCCCGGCTGTTGTAGTGATGGGTCTGGAACTTGCCGAAATAGAAGCCGTCGATCTCCTGACCGTTCACGCGGAACGCGGGATGCACGCTTGTGTCCGCCGTGGAAAGTACGTCACACAGGCGGAACTTGGGGATGTACACGAAAGTGGACGGCATTTCCTTGTCGTCATAGAGAAACACGTTTCCGGGGCACACAGTTTTCAGTGCCAGCTCCGCAGCGTCAAAACTCATTTTCTTTTCCTCCTTTTCAGCGGATCACGCCCCGCATCTTTAGGCGGGGTGTGTCTTGCGCATTTCCTTTTAAGCAAGATGGATGCCCTCGATAGAGAACAGATACAGCGTCACGTCGTCAGTGTCCAGCGGCAGCGCCCTGCGCTCCGCTTCGTCGCCCTCGTTCTCTGCGGGGATTTCCTCGTATTCCTTGGCGGGGATTTCGACCTGCGCCGCATAGTAGCGCCCGCGCCCGTTGGTCAGGTAGCCCTCGCCGTCCACCATAATGTCCCGCATCACGGGATCGTCCTGCTGGTAGCGGGCGAGGTCAATGGTCAGCTCGCCGTCCGCAAAGGACAGGCGGGTGCCGCGCAGCTCGTAGTCGATTTTCTGCCCGGCATTTCTTTCAACAATTTTCATGTTGCGTTCTCCTCCTGTTAATTGATAAGGCCGCCGCTCACGCGGACGTTTACCTTTACGCTCTTGGCGCTGCCGTCGTGCAGCAGCTTGAAGCCGTTGGCCGCCCGGTCAATAACTTTGATGTGCCCCAGCAGACCGCCGGAGTATTCCAGCACATTGACCTCCACGCCGTAGTTTTCGCTCTCCCGGAGCTGCGACAGCGCCACCGTCACCGCCGTGTTGCAGAAAGGCCAGCGGTTGCTGTTGCCGTTCAGCGTGACGGTGTGCTGCTCGTCGGTCAGCTCGTAGCTTTCCTGAATGGCGCGGAACTGCATAAACGCATCCGCAATGGACTGGTCGGCCACGCCCTTTTCAAGATTGTTAAAATGGGCCTGATCCAAAAGGGTGCCCTGCTGGATCACTTCGCCGCTCTGGTCGGTGACGTGATCCAGCCAGTAGGTGCGTGCATACATAGGTTTTTCCCTCCTCCCTTATGTAGTCTGCTCGATCAGCGGGAACGTGAAGCGCAAAAGCCCCGTGTTCAGGCTGTCCCGCACAAGGCTTATGGTCTGCTGCCCCGCGAGGGCGTTGTTGTTGTCATAGACGCGCACGCCGGTGATCGTGTCTGCCGTGCCAAAGCTCGGCACATTCACGAATACCACAACGCTGTCGCCAATGACCTCCTTGCTGTTGATCTCTCCGTCGTACCACGTCCCGCCGTTGCGCTGATACTGAAAGCGTTTCAGGCTCCGCAGCAGCTCCGCGCGGCGGGCGTTCAGGAAACTGTCTTTCCAGAAAGCCATTTGCCGGTGTCCTCCTTTCCGCCCGAATATCACAAAGTCCCGCAGCGGGCGGTGCCGCTTTGGGACGATGTAACGATATTTGCCTCTGCGGGCTTCTGCCCGCTCTCTCCGGCTTGCAGCGCAGCCTTGACGCTATAGCCCGTCGTTCCCTGATACATGAACAGGGGATTGCGCTTGCCATACTGTCCTTTTGTTTCCATGTCAAGCCTCCTCTGGTAAGGTGCCGCACGCCTGCGCTTCGCTCGCTGGTGCGCTTGCCACCGGGTAGGCTACCGCAGCGCCGCCGCTGACCATACCGCCGCATACGGTATAGGCCGCCACCGCGTTTTGAGGCAGCGTGCCCGAAAACTCCGGCGATACCGGGAACGCCTCCGGCCCGGCTCCGGCGAGGATTGCTGCCCGCTCGCTGTGGCCCAGCGTGGACGGCTCCCACCACGTCCCGCAATAGATCGTGCCGCAAATAGGCGGGTGGTGTGCCCACCGTGCCACCTTTGCGCCCAGTGCGAGAACGTGGCGGATCATGTATGAAAAGCTCTCCAAGTGTGCGCTCCACCGCTTCGCCGTCACAAGCCGCCGCTCCATTTCCTCTGGCGACATCACCGACATAGGGTGTGCTTCGTCCGTATCTGTGATGTTCACGAACAGACGGAAATAGCCCGGATCACCGCCGTAGTTGAACCATTCCTCCACTTCTGTTCCGGGATAAACGGCATCGGCCTGTAGCTTCACGGCCCGTGCGGTGCCCATCAGCCGCCGCACCTCCAGCGACGTTTTCACAATCCGCCGCTTTTGCTCCACGGTATAACTCGTGTCGTACCACTCGATTTTCCAGTTGACGGCCAGCGCGTCCAGTATTACCTCCGGCGCGGTGTCCAGCGCCGTGTAAATCTGGCTCGCGTCCGCAAAGTCCATTGTCTTTTCGTGCAGCTCTCCCAGCGCATCGGAAAGCGCCTGTACCCATTCCTGCCCGGCGACGATGCGGGGCACGCCGTCAACGATCCGTGCCTCCCGCAGACTTTTAATCATCTTCCAGCCCTCCGTAATTGACCGTCGGCGTGCCGGTGCAGCGTGGAAGCTGGATGCTCGTCACGGTGATGTCTGTCGGGGCCGTCACGCTCACGCGCTTTGCACCCGCCGCCCGGATGCGATAAATCAGCTCCGTGGGGTTGATGTCCCGTCCCAGCGATCTTTGCCACGTCTGGTAATCGGCCACCGCCGCCGCGATCTTTTCCTGAATGGTTCCGACGCTGCTTTGATCGCTGGCTGCAATCCAGTATGTGAAGCTGATGGAGTAATCCACCTGCTCCGGCCCGTAGCATCCCACTTGGTCGCACAGTGGGCGGATCGTCTCGCCGCTCAAATACTCGGTCAGGCTTGCGCACTCCGTTGATGTCGGCAGGCGCGGCAGGCCTGTTGTCACGTCCTGCATCGTGAAGTAGATAGCGATAACGCACGGCTCCGGGCTGGTGATCCGCACGTCGGCCACGTCGCTGCGCCATTCGCGGACGTAGTATTCGTAAGCGTCACGCGGCCCGGCGCAGGAGAATTTCGACGGGGCCAGATAGATGCGCTCCGTCAGGCTGTCGTCGTCCTCCACGTCAAGGCCGCCGGTGCTTTTGGTGATGTTCGTCACTCTTGCGATATACGGGATGGGGTCAACCAGCAGATTGATAACGCCATCCAGTATTTCGCTGCTCTCCGTTCCGGCTTCTTCTGCCTGCACGATCACATCCACATAGGTTTCCCCCGGCGCGATCTCGGCGTAGTCCAGCGTATTGAAGTATCGCCCGCTTGCCGTTTTCACCCGCGTGCCCGCAGGAACGGCCACGGTGTCCGCCCGCGCTTCCGCAAGGCTGAACCGCTCCGTGGCCGTTGCTTTTGTGCTTTCGTGCCGCTCCAAGCCAAACAGAGCGCCAAGCGCCTCCAGCGCGTCCGCCGTGGACGTTTTCAACAGCTCCGCCCGGCCCTTTGCGTCGATGTACTGCATGACCTGATACGTCACATAGGAAAATGCTTTCATCAGCAAGGGCTTTGTGTCCGCGTCTCCAAGCTCCGGCTCCACGCCAAACTTTTCTTTGTACACGCGCACATAGGTTTCTCTGACCAGCTCCTCCGTCTCCTGCAACGTCATGTTCTCAATGAAACTGATCTCCGGCACATTTGCCAGTTGGCTGATGTTAGACAATTTCAATCACCACCTTTGGCTTGATATGCCCCTCCGGGGTCTTGTTGCTTTGATAGTCCACATAGCTGACACGCGCCCGTGGCTCGTACTTCTCCGTTTTACGCACATACTCCGCCGCAAGCAGCGCCTCGGCGCTCTCCGTCGGGTGATCTGTCACATCCGGGTCAATGCCAAAATCCCGGTCAAGCGCCTGTTCTCCGGCCACGGTGCCATAAAGCACCTGCAAATTGCGGTAGATTTCTTCCGCTTGGCTGTCGTTTGCGCTTCCGGCTTCGATCTCGATTACCGGCGCAGTTGATAACACGGTTTCGCCCCCCTTACAGATATTCCTCAATGGTGATGCTCACCATGCACTCCACCAGCACGCCGCCGTTCAACACCGCGTTCCATGCGTCAGAAACAGATAACAGCCGGAAAGGGTGCGGTGACAGCGGCCTGCCGCCGATGATAAACCAATCCGCCATGCCCGCCTCGGCCATGCGCTGATAGTATGTCAGGGTGCTGCGTGGGCTTACTCCGTCCTGCGCACGCAGCAGCAGGTCGAAAGAATAGCTTTTGAGCTTCGGCGCGAGGTATTGGCTCCGTGCCTTTCGCCCCACAGTCTCGTGCGTTGCCCAATCGCTGCCCGTGCTCCCTTTGAGGTTGCTCGGTGTCAGGACGCGGCGAGAACTCACGGTGAACACTCTGCCCATATAGCTGCCTGTTGCCATATCCTGCCCTCCTTACGTCGGTGTGCTGGTGCTTCCGCCGATGCTGTCCGTATGCTTATGCGTGACAAGGCTCTTGCCCTTGATCGTCGCATCGCCGTCCGCGCCGGTGATGTTGACCGTATCGCCGTTGATGGTGATTTCCGGGGCCTCCAGCTCAATTTTGCTTGCGCCGGTGATTTTCACGGTGCCGTCCGCGCCGATCTTCACGCTGCTGCCGCCAACGGTGAAAGTGGTGTCTCCGCCGGACTGTGTACTGAACGCGCCCGCCGCTTCAAAGTTGATGATCGTCCCGGCCTCTGCGCTGATGCTCTGATCCGAAACAAGCCCAACGCCGGTTTTGCCCTGAACGCTGGCGCTCCCTTTCCGGCTCATAAGCTGCACCTGCCCGCCGCCGGAGAACGTAGCCGGGCCGCCCGCCTCCTCGTAGATTTCACCGTTGACGATCCGCTTGAACACGCCGGTGTTCTCGTCGTATCGGTCGTATGCCTGACCCTTGCCGCTTCCAAATTCCTTGCGGTAAAGGCCCTTGTAGCCCTCCGCCGGGGTGTTGGTCTTGTTCCATACCGTGCCGGTGGTGACGGCTGCCGCCGTCCCGTTGCTCTGGTGGCTCACGCTCACGATCTGGCCGATGTTCGGCATTTTGTATTCGCCGTTTGACATGGCGTTGATCTTTCGCGTGACACTCTGGCCCCGGTCAAAATAGGTCACTTCATACGTTCCGGCTTCGTAGTCGATGGAGCTGACGCGCCCCGTCCTGTTTGTCGATGGCACCCGCTCCACCTCCTATCTTGTCATGCTTACGTTTTGACCGCCGCCTCCGCCGCCGACGCTGGTTGTCCCGCCGGAGTTTCCACCGCCGGTGCAATAGCTGGCAGGCACCCAGCCCGTGCAGTTCTCGCCCACGGGCAGCTTTCCGCAGCGGGCCGCGCTGTTCGTTATGCGGTAGCGCCCGTTTATCAGGATGCCGTCATAGAAATAGAACGTGCCGCTCTTGTAGCACGCCGGGCTTGCGTTTGTGCTGGAAACGTAGAACGGGGCGTTGGTCAGCGTGACGGCCTGCCCAGCTTCCGCGCCTGTGCTCGTGCTGGAGGCATTTGCCGCCGGGCTGGTGCTTTCGTAATTGTCCTTGTAGTCGTCGCTGGCCGCGTCCTCGTTCTCGTGATATTCGATGCTTCCGCCCACGTCCCAGTAATAGAACGGTGTTTCCACGCGGCTTGCCTCGATGTCAGCCGTGAAGCCGCTGCCTTTTGCGATCTTGCTTGTCACCTTGTCCACAAAGTATTTGCCGTCTATCTTGCTGCCGTAGCCGGAAATCCTGATGCAGTTTCCGGCGCTCACGCTCCATTCACCATCCACGGTGAACTTGACCTTGGTATTTCCGTGGTTGGCGTTGTTGATCTCGGCGCAGAGCTGCACGCTCGCGTCATAGACGCTGGTTGCCCGGCGGTTCACATTCTTGGTGTGCGTCCCACCGCCGACGCTGCACACGATGTCTATATCCTTGTCCGGGTCGGTGTAGTTGAAATAGCCGCCGGTATAGGTGCCGGAAAGCGTCGTTGTATAGTTGAAGCTCCCGCGCTTCATACTGCTGGGGTAGTATGTCCGCACGGGCCGCTTTGCTTTGTATTTCTCCCTGTCATAGACCCACAGCCGCCGGGAATACACTTTCAGGATCAGGCCGTAGTTTTTGCACAGGGTATTGTAATAGCTGCTGTCGGTGCCGTCCTGCTCGTCGCACTCGATGTCGTAATCGTCCGCGTCAAAAGTGAAGCCCAGCCCGTACCGTTCCGCTATGGTTTGTCCAATTCGTTTGATGGAGGTATTCTTCCAGATTACCTCCCGCTCGTACTCTGAAAAATCGTTGTCGCTCGGCTTGCTTACGCCGCTCACCTGCAAGGTGGACGGATAGCCGTTGTAGTTGATGTCGTCCAGCACGAACAGGCCGCAGGAAAGCAGCCGCGTGTCTCCGGGCCGCTCCCAGCTTCGCCCGATGATCCGTGGCTTTAAGGTTGCGCCTTTGTCCGGCATCCACGCGCCTGCCCATTTCCGATCCTGCGCGTTCAGTGTGATGTCTATGCTGTCGCTGTTGTCCGCCGCGCTGTCAACGTAGGTCATGCTCTCAATAGCCGCGCCGACCTGCCCGGCAAACTCGACGTTGTTATAGCGCACGTCAAGCGCAATGCGTCTGGTTTCAATCATCGTAATTCGCCTCGTACTTCCACGGCGGCAGCAGCCCGTCCCGCTCCTCCTCAAGCGCCGGAGTGGAAAGCTCCACCCCGGCGTTGAAGATGAACGTGTCAATGTGCTGCGGATTTGCCGCCATAAGAACGTCGGCATGGTATTCACTTCCGTACACTTCCTTGGCAATCACGTCCCATGTGTCGCCGCTCTTTGTGATGTATGCCATACCGTCCTCCTATGGTTCAATAGGCCGTGCGGAACTGCCTGCGCTGCATCTGCTCCCACCATCTTTGGAAGCGGGCCTCCGCCTCCTCCAGCGCCGCGTCGATAGTGGCGCGGTCTGCGTTGCCCTGAATGGTGATCTGCGGCGCAAAGGTGAATGTGCCGCCGCCATTTCCGCCGGGCCATCCGTCCGACGGGTCGATGTCGTCCAGCCCGCGATAGTTGCCGCCGATGTTCAGCAGCCTGTCCATGCCCAGCATCCGCCCTGCCTGCATCCATGTGGCGATATTCGCCGCACGCACGCCCGGCAGGAAAGAAATAACGGCCTCTTGACCGGCTTCGCCTGCGATACTCGGCCCGTTGGTAAAGCCGCCGCGTGCCAGCATGGGAATTGTCGGGATGTTGACCGTGAACGACTGTCCGCCGATGAACGGCACCCAGTCCGGGATCGTGATGCCCAGCCCGTTGATGTTGTTGATTACTCCGTTGATGATGGAAATTACCGCATTGATCGGCGCTTTCAGCAGACCGGCCAGCGCGTCGAAAGCGGAGGAGAAAATCTGCTTCACGCCCTCCCATGCCTGTTCCCAGTTGCCGGAGAACACGCCGGTGATAAACTGGATCAGGCCGTCGAACACGCCCTTGATGCCCTCAATGATGGGGGCAAGCTGCGCCACAAATGCGTTGATCGCGTCAAGGATGATCGGAATTACCACGCTCGCCACGTTCAGGATTGCGGTCACAATGGCCTCAATGATGGGCAGCACCGTTTGAAGCGCCTCGCCGATAAAGGTCATGGCCGTCATAATGGCGGTGCCCAGCCCGTCGATGATGCCCGCGATTGCCGGTGCTGCGGCTGCAAAAGTTTGCAGCAGAATGGGCAGCACCGTGTCAACGATGAAGTGGAACACTTCTTCGATGATGGGCTTGACCACCGTTGTTGCAAAGGTCACAATCTGGCCCACGATGCCCATGATGCTTTCAAGGATCGTCACGATACCGCCGAAAGCCGCTCCCGCGTTCTCCCCAAACAGGTTTGTGATGCTCTCTTGCAGCGGCGCAAAAAGCTCCGTCATGGCTCCCGGCTCAAATAGCCCCACGATGAAGTCCTTGACCCCGCTGATTTTCTCCGCAAAGAAGTCAAAGACCGCAAGGCCCTTTTCGCCAAAGACGTTGCCGATGATACCCCGGATGTCCTCCATGTGGTCGCCGAGGATGCTCATAACGGCGATAATGCCGGAGATAACCCCGATCACCGGGGCCGCGCCTGCAAACAGGCTGCCGAAGCCGGAGGCTATCGGCCCCCATATGCTGCCCAGCACGCCCGCGCCCGCGCTCGCCGTGTTCAGCAGGCCGCCTCCAGCGGCTTTCAGCATACTGCCGATACCCTGCACCGGGGCGCTGCTTATGACATTGCTTGCAAATCCGCCGATTGCCTGTATTGGCCTGCTGCCCGCCATGGCCGATATTGCGCCGGTGGCCTTTCCGCCAATCCAGCTTGCCGCTCCCTTTCCCGCGTTTCCGATGCCCTGCACCAGTCCCGAGAGTCCGGTCGCGTCAGAAATACCTTTCAGGATTTCGCCTGTCACGCTGACGGTGCCTTGTGCGCCACGGAGTAAACCGCCTCCGATGCCTGTACTAAAGAAGTTGCCCAGCGACGAACCGATGCCGCCGAACCACTGGCCGATCCTGCTCCCGCCCACGGCGTTTGCAATCACGCTGCCCGGCCCCTGATAACCAGAGATAAGGCCCGGCGTTCCTGCTGCCGCTTGCAATAGGCCGGTTGTTCCCGCAAGGCCGTTGCCCGAAAGCAGGCTGGAAAGCGCCGTCCCCGCCGTGCGGAAAAACCCATTGCCGGAGCTTGCGCCGCCAAACGCGGACAGGAAACCGCCTGCTGCGGCTCCCGCTCGCTGCCCGCCGGAAAACAGATTGCCGATTGCGCTGAACAGGCCGCCGGTGCGTCCTGTGCCGCCCGCTCCGCCGAGGCCCAGCAGGGAGCCGATGCCCCCGCCGGTCTGCTTGCCGAAAAGCAGCGACCCCACGCCGCCCAGTACGCCCTCGATGGCCGGGGCAAACTTCATGCCCACCAGCACCGCCGCGATCTTCCCGATGGTGCTTGCCACTTCCGGCCCATGCTCGTTTACATAGTCAAGGGCCTGCTTGATGTAGGGCAGCGCCTTGGGCAGAGCTTCCGACAGGGCGGCAACGCCTTTCGCCGCGATCTCCGCCAGCGTCGATCCCAATTCTTTTAGCTCCGGCATGTTGTCCCGGAGGCTGTTCATCAGGTCGATCATTAAGAGGCTGAACTCTTTTTTGACCGGGAGAAATTCAGTGCCAAAATCTATTTTCAGAGCTTGGAAAGCATTGCCCATCATCATGTCGATTGCTTCCGTTGTGCTGGATTTGATGATGAACTCCCGTTCCATGCTCCCGCCGTACAGCGCCGGATCGCCGACCATAGCCAGTGCATCTGTGAACGTACTCAAATTGCCGACGACCTTTGCCGTGCCCTCAATGGCCCACTGGCCAAACAGGGTAGATAGTGCAGCTACCTGTCGTTCATCCGGCAGGTTTCCGATAGCTTCAAATACGGCGTTCAGTGTTCCGATGCTGTCCTGCTGCATGGCAAGTGCCACGCCCTCCGCCGTGAAGCCCAGTTCTTCCCACTGGTCTTTCATGGCCTTGGTTGCGCTGCTGCCCTTGCTCATGTTGGTAAATGTGCGCTTGATGGCCGTCGCTACACGCCCACTGTTTACGCCGGTCGCCAGCATAGCATCCGCCAGCGCCGCCGTCGTCGCTACGTCCACGCCTGCGATCTGGCCGAGGCTCGCCGCGCCGTTGACCGCTTCCGCGATCTCCGCCGCCGTCGTTGCGCTGTTCGCGCCCAAATAGTTTATCTGGTCGGCCAACACCATGATTTCGTCATGGTTCATGTTGAACGCTTTTTCCCACTTGGCTGCCCAGTCGCCCGCCTGATCCGCCGATATGTCCATGGCGGTGCCCATCATGGCAACGTCGCGCAAAAAGCCGGTGATGTTTCCGGCCTCGTCATACTGGATCAGGTCGGTAAGGCTCTTGCCGGACTGCCCGGCAGCAGCGGCGAGGCGCGTCAAGTCCTCCGCTGTCATTGGGATTTGCGTGCTTAAATCCAGCAGCGCGTCCGTCATAACGGCGTAGTTCTCTGCATAGGTGTTTCCGTCGAGGATGGTGCCTAACGTCTCGTTGGCTATCTTGTCGCTGATCCTGCCGGTTGCATCGGCCAGACCATCGACGTACTTCACCACGTCGGCCATGCTCTGTTCGAAGCTCTCTGCCGCCTTTGTACAGTCGGCAATCGCGGCGACGGTTCCCGCGGCAAGCGCACCCATGGCGGCAAGGCCGACAGTTCCGATCCGGCTGAACGTGGTGGCGATCCCGGACACCTGCCCGGTCGCCTGCGAAATGGCCGTTGTCAGGCTCTTATCGACCTTGCCGCTGATTTTGATTGTCAGTTCTAATGCTTTGTTCTTCGCCATTCGTCCGCCACCTCGTTATTCAACGCTATAAAGTCCCCCACGGGCATTTGCAGGTAGAAGTCCACGCCCGTGTGCGTCACGGCTGACAGACGGATTGCAGCCTTGCGGAGTGCTTTAGCCCCGCCCTTTACTCGAAAAAATCCGCGTCATTGACCGCATTTTTCAGTTTCACCAGCTCGCAAAGGGGCAGGCCCGTGAAGAAGTCCTCCGGGAGATTGGCGGCCATGCTCGCAAGGATGCAGGCGTACAGGTAGTTAAAGGAATTTTCCGTGATAACAAACCCCGCCCGCGTCATGCGGTTTTCCGCTTCGCTCTCGTTCATACTGTTCAGGCTTCCGATCCCGGACAGGTCAACCGTGTCGTACTGCTTGCCCTTGTAAAAATAAGGCTTCTCAAAGCGCACAACATGGTTTTCCGTCGTCTGCTCTACGTTCAGGTGGGAGCGGATCGCCGCCGCCACGCGCTTGCTCACACCGCGCGGGGCCAGCTTGAAGAACTCCACCGGCAGGCCGGTTGCCTTGGTCGCAATGGTGCGGGCAAAGGCCGTGGTCGTCTCGCACAGCATGGAGCTTGCCACTTCCTGCTGGCTGAAAAGCTCGCGCTGCGCGTCGATAGCGTCCTGAATGGTCAGCTTGTCCAGCCCGGCAAGGTCGATCTCGGAATACTCCTTACCCTCAAACTTATACGGGGTGTTCAGCTTGACCACGTTGCCGTTCTCTGTCTGCTCGGCTGCTTCCGCCGTCTTGGTGATCTCTTTCTCGTTTGCCATGATGTCGGCTCCTTTCAGTGTGTCAGTGTGTCGGTGATAGCGCAAAATGCCCGCCCCGGATTGCCGAGGCGGGCATTATCGCTGCGATTAGATCAGGCTGCGCACGCCCGCCAGCATATCCACGCCCTTGACCTTGTACACGCCGTTCAGCTTGTCGATCTCCACAAGCTGCTCGCCGTCCACTTCGATCATCAGGTAGGTCAGCTCCATGGTGACGGTCGCCTCCATGCTCTCATTCTTCTCGATCTTGCCGGGGTTGAACTTCTTGACGCGGCCCATCTCCACGACGCGCAGGCCCTTGAAGCTGTAGCCGCCGGTCTTGTCATAGACCTGCTGCGCGGCGCGGAACGTCAGGTTTACCACGGACAGGGGATTGAGCATATCCATGGCGGAGGAATACAGGGTGTTGAACTGGATTTCCTGCTCCATGCTCTCAAACTGCCCGATGGTGGGGCTGTCCAGCTCGCCGTTCACGCCAACGCCGGAAACGGTGGAGGTCTGCATATTGACCTCCGGCAGCGTGGCAGATGCGGCAACGCCGATCATCTTTGTACCGTCCAGATACACGTTGTAGTCGTTGATCTTTTCGGGAATGTAGTTGTTAGAAATCATGTCTTTGTACCTCCCTTATCAGGCCAGCGCGGCAGAAAGCGCGTCGGGATCGAACTCGATCACGTCCTCGATGTCCTCCGCCGGGGTGTACGGAGTGATGTACTGATGGAACGTCAGCGTCCCGTTCAGCAGGTCGGCGGTGGTGTTCTCGTCCTCGTTAAAGACGATCTCATAGCGGGCGCACACGCCACGCGCCACAAAGCCGTTGCCGCGCACGTTCTCGCTGTCCACAATGGCCTCAATCAGCCGGGGATTGGCCGGGCTGTCCACTTTCTGGAAGTAGGTCAGAATGAACGTATTGGCCGCCCAGTTCAGGAACCGGCGGACGCTGAACCAGCGATCCTTGGGATCGGTGTTGCCGGGATAGGCTGCGGTGTTGTTGCCCCACAGTCTAAAGCCGTTCATGTTCAGGAACGTCGCCACGCCGAAGCTGTTGACGGTGTTTGCCTGATCCTGATCCAGCACGACCTCCGTGCCGTCCGCCAGACAAGCCTTGCTGATGGCGAGGGTCTTGTTGCTGGGGCTGACATTGGGGGTGTCCGCGTTCACCGCGTCGGTGTAGGCGGTCAGCGCGGCGGCAAGAGAGCTGCCGGAATAGATCACGTCGCCAACGGCAGCGCAGGGCCACACGGCATAGGCGTTAGGATCGCTGACAGCCTGCGCGGTTTTCTGGGTGCTCACGTCGCTGTACAGCTCCGCCCCGCTGCTCCCGCTGTTGATGTCGATGACGCACACGCACTTGAACACGCCGTTGATCTCCTTGGTCTTTGCCTGCAACGCGGCGGCGACGGTGGCCTGCATGCTGTACCGGGGCGCGATCAGGATTCCGGGGGTCATGCCCAGCTTGGGGTAAATCTGCCGAATGACCTCCATGCCGGTTTCCACCCCGCCGGACACGCCGCCCACGATGTCTGCGGCTACGACGGCGGCGGGGTTGACCTTGTTCCCGCTCACCTTGATGCTCGTCTCGCTCGCGCCCGCGCCGGTGCTGGTCAGGATGATGTTCAGGGTGCCGTCGTCGTTGAAGCTGGTCGTATAGTCGTCGCCCTTGGTCAGCGTCGTGTTGGCGCTCCCTTTCTTCACGCTCAGACTGCTGTCAATAATCATGCCTTTTTCGCTCAGCGTAGCAACCAGACTGTTGACCGTCAGGGTAGTCTCTGCGACAGCCGTCTTGTGCGAGGCTTTCGTGGGGTCGAGAACGTTGATGAGCACCAGCGGGCCGGTGCCCACGACGCTGAACGCGGCGCTGACAGCCTCACAGAGCGTGTACTTCTCAAAGTCGTCGCTCCAGCCGATGGCCTCCACAGCTTCCTTGTAGTTGTTGACCAGCAGGGGCTTGTTGACCGCCTTGCTGGGGTCTGCCAGCGTATTCACCGGCGCGGTTCCGATGGCGACGATCAGCCCTGCGGTTCCCGTCACCGGCGCGACCATGCTGGTTGCAGCCTCGCTGGTATATACGCCGTGCTTGTAGGTAGACATAGCTTTGTTTCCTCCTTACATTTCGGATTTAACCTTGTTGTAGAGAACGGCCTCCGCCGTTCCCTTGACTTCCAGCTTTCTGCGGGTTTCTGCGAATTTCTCCACCGGCACCAACAGTCCCCCCGCTGCCGGGTGCGTCTGGATAAACTCGCGGAGCGCGTCGGGGATTTCCCCGGCGTACACGGTGTACTGCCTTGCGACGTTGCGCACGCTCGGCCCGCAGTAGACACGGCATTTATCCGCCGTGCCTGCCACGCCGCTTTCCTCTTCGGCGCGGCTAACGTGCGTACCCGTCTTTTTCCCGGCTTCCGGCTCCGCCGCCTGCTCTGCGCTGGCGGTTTCTCCGGCTCTGGTTTCGTCCTCCGCCGGGGTCAGGACTTCGTTTTTCTTGCTCATAGCAGCTCCTTTAGCTCTGTGTCTTGTGTCAGCGCGGGCGCTGTGCAGGTAAAATTCACAGCGCCGAAATAGTACGGCGCTGTGTCGTCCTGCTGCATGGCCCACGCGATAGGCTTTAAGACGGTGAAAGCTCCGCCGAAATACGGTCTGGTGCAAAGCCGCTGCACGATGTCCTCCTTGATGTTGGCGACATCCTGATAGCCCTCGCGCTTCTTGCCCTCGTCATAGCAGCAGATTACAAGGCTGAACTCCACGGATTGCGGCGCGTCGTCGTCCTTGACTTCTCCGCCGCTCATGCGTGCCACGATATACGGCGCGTTTGCCTCGTCCGTGTCTGCGTCCACGTCGTTGTCCTCCGGCACAGGTAAGTCCTGCTTAAAGACTTTCAGGGCCTTTCGGCCCTCCTGACCGTTGTACTTCTTGCCTTGAAACAGCTCTGTGAGCATTTCAATCAGCGCGTCATGGCATAGCTGCGGCGTGCGACCGATCCCGGCCTGCTCCACCATGGTTCTGTAGTCGTTCATGCTCTACCTCGCTTCGCGGCTTCTCTCGCTATAACCCGCTCCACCTGCGTTTGCAGGTTGACGTGCAGCAAGTCCTCGACCTCCGGCTCCACATAGGGCCACACGACGTTGTGCATGGCCGTGGCGCTGGGGCTTCCCATAGTTTGCAGCTTTTCCACGTTTCCCGCCGCGTTCCGCCAGCGCGGAGCGCCGCTTTTCTGCGTCACGGTATTGTGAGACGAGGAACCGATCACGCGCTGCACCATACCGACGTGCCCGCTCTTGAACTCCACCAGAAAGCCCTTGCTCAAATGCGCGGTGCCGGTAAGTGGCTCCATATTGCTTTCTTTCAGAACGCGGGCTTTGACTACGCTCGGTGCGAACCGCAGCACGTCCAGCCCTGTATAGGTCTGCGTCGGCCTATGCTGGAAATATCCAAGGTCGTTGCGCATTTTGGAGATATACAGCACGGCCTCCAGATTGCTGTTTGTCGCCGGGTGTCCCTTGCCGGTCATTTTCAGGTCTTTCAGGTGCCTTTGCCCGGCGGCATTGACGGCATAGCGGGCGCGGGCACGGGCAATCATAAGCTGCCGCGCCTGCCGCGCCGTGGTGTTGATCGCCACCTTTGCCGCCGCAGGCGTTTTCTTCCGCAGATTTCCCAGCGCCGCCGCAACGTCGTCCAGCCCCTCAAGGCCGATGGTGAGACTTCCAGCGTCGTATGTGACCCTGCTCATTGCCGCGTCCTTTCCATGGTCATGCGATACACGCCGCTTTCTTCTTCACAAAGGCGAATGACGAACTTGCGCTTGTGATCCGTCCCCGCGTCAAGCACCAGCTCCTTGCCGACTTTCGGCTTTGGCCCGTAGTCCGCCACGCGGATGAACAGGATCGTGTGCGCCGTGTAGAGACCGGTGTCAAAGTTCTGTTTGGCTCCGGCTTCCCAGTGCGCCGAATGGCGTTTCAGGATGTCCTCCTCCAGCACGACAAGCACGTCCTTTTTGTCGTCCACGTTGTGCAGTTCCGCGTGTTCGTCGCCGTTGAAAAAGGCGAGGTCGATGTCCGCCGCCACACAGTCCTTGAACGTGGGTCGCGTCCATTCTTCCGCCGCGTTTTCGTAGCTCTGGTTCAGTTCAAAAAGCGCCATGCTGCACCTCCGTATAGTTCAGCCCCCGCCCGGTGTTCCGGGCGAGGGCTTTCACGTCACGCGCAGACGGTGGCGACCAGCCAACTGTCCACCTTGTCGGGGATGGGCAGCGGGTGCGCCTGAAGCTCGACCATGCGGCGGTCAGGATGATGCTCCACATAGCTACGCAGCAGGCGGGCGGTCTGTGCGGTCTGCCACTGCTGGCTTGCGTCCTCAATGTAGGTGCAAGCGCCGTAGGCCATCATAAAGCCGGGGTTGGACGGGATCAGCACGATCTTGTTGTCCGGCATCAGCGGATTGGTGGCCGGGTTGCTGGGATCAGTCCAGTCGTCCAGATAGACCTCGGCGTAGGTGTAAATGTCGATGTTGGGCTTGTTCAGGTGGCCGACGTATTTCACGCCGTTGGGCAGGTCGCGGGGGCTTACAAGGCCCATCTCCACGCGGCGGTTGTCCAGCACTTTCAGCACATCCTCGTCCGCAAGAAACGCGCGGAGGGCGCTCTTGCCCATGATGCACATATCCACGTTGGCAAAGCCGTTGACCAGCACCTCGTCGGCCCAGTCCTCCAGATTGTCCAGCACCTTTGCGCCGCTCTGCCCCCAGCGGTTATTGCCGGTCAGGGTCTTGGTGTTGCTGAACCCGAAGCTGATCGTCTCATTGACACCGGGGCCGACAACTGGAATGGAGCCGGTGACGATGGCTTGCACCGCCATCCACTCCTCGCGGCGGGTGGCAGCGTCGTTCAGGCGGTTGTACTCGTCCATAAGCTGCTGCGCGGCCCTCTGCGCGGGGGTCATGCCGCTGTACAAGTCTTCTCCCGGCAGACGGGACATGAGCTGATCCGCCGTGGTCACATCGTAGGGATTGACGAGGGGCGGGGCGTAGCTCTCGGTGGTATAGCCGTTTGCCTGCAAAACCTGACCGCCGACGCGGGGATGCACAAAGGCGGCCATGCGGCGGTCACCTTTCACAAGGTCGATGTCAACCCTTGCGGTCGCAAAGGTCTTGATGTTGGTGAAAAACTGGTCGCGGAAAAAGGTGTGGACAAGCGGAGCCTGACGCACAACCTCCGCAAGATAGCGCGGGGTATAGATGTTCACTTCGTTAGGCATTTTGATTAACCCTCCCTTTCAGGCTTCTTATCGCCGCCGGGCGTTTTCTTCTTCTCGCCCGCCTCGGCTTTCTTCTCGCCGCCCTTGGCGGTCGGCGCTTTCGTAGCATTCGTTACCATGTCGTTACTCCTCCTCCAGCGTTAGGCCGTTCAGCGCCCAGTATTTCGTGACGCTCTTGTGGCCCGCTTTGCTCGCGGTGTAGATCAGGTGCCGGGTCAGCGTGTCCTCGCTCTTGACGCGGAGGATGAGAATACCGTCGCTGTCAAGCGCAACAGGGCTTTTGCCGCTGCCCTCCACCTGTGCCGTAATGGTCACGCCGTTTTCGCCGGGAACGGCGGCATGGATGGCAAGATAATTGCCGCTCTGCTCCTCCGGGTCGCCGGAAAAGCCGGTGTAGCCCGTGACGTATTTCAGTGTACCGATAACAGCTCTGTCGGTGATTTCCACATCTTCCTGCAAAGCTGTGATGCTCTTTCCGAGCAGGTCTGTCCCTGCCGAAATATCGGCATCAATCGACAGGGCAGTTAAGGGTTTGCGCTCGCGCCCGTCTTGAGGAAAATGCCAATGTTGCGGAACGCCACCTCCAGATCATCGGCGGTCACGTCATCCTCCAGCGCCAGCCTGTCAGCGAAGAACTCGCCCGTGAGATAGATCACAACGTCCTCGCCGCTCTTGGCGCTGTCCGCCGTGATACCGTACAGGCCGGTGGTGTCCACGCTGCCGCCGTTCTCAACGACCTTGGCGGCCTTGCCGCTGCCGTTCAGAAGAACGGGCGCACCGGCCTCCAGATCGGCAGCAGCTTCCTTAACCGCCGTGGTAATGCGGATCGTGGTGCCCGCAATCAGGTATTCCGGCTCATGGGTAAAGGTCTGCTTCGTCAAATCCATGCTCATGTTCTTTGCCCTCCCTTACTGCTTCTTGCCGACGCTCTTGATAGCGTCCATGAACTCGTCGGCTGTGTTGTTCACGGGCGGCTCTTGACGGATTTGATTTGCGTCTTTCGCGTCTTTCTTGCTGTCGGCAAGATAGGCGCTGCCCTGCGTCTTGGCCCGCTTCATGGCGGCCTTGGCGTAGTCCTCGGCGCTGACCGGCTTTTCAAACTTGGCCTCGTTGGTCAAGTCCTCGCTGCCGGGCAGGGCCATGTCCTCGATGTCGCGGATGCGCTGGCGCTCCGTGTCAGTTGCCGCCTGCGCCGCCGCCTGCTCGATTTGGGCGATCATGTCCGGGTAAGCCTGACGCAGATCGTCCACGGTCTTGATTTCCATGTCGAAATCCTCCTTGTTTTCCCCGGACGCTCCGCCGGGATTTTTATTTACAAAACCGCTGGCGGCGGGGGCTGCTGCCACGCTGTTCTGTACAAAAGTGGGTGCCTTGTCGAAAGGCAGGTGCATGTTGACGCTGTTGACAAACAGCAGGCCGTCGCGGTTTTCCACCACGGTTTCGCCGTCGTCGCCGGTCAACTCGTCCACAAAGCCGTTTTCCTTGGCTTCTGCGCTTGTCCACCAGCTCGTCGCGTCCATCCATGCGGCAACCTCGTCTTTCTCCCTGCCCGTCTTTTTGGCGTACAGGGTGACGATGTTTTCCCGTATGGTGTTCAGAGCGCCGACATAGCTTTGCAGGTCGTGCGCCTCGTAATAACCCAGCAGGCCCATCTTGACAGGGTGGATCATGTAGGTGCCGTCCTCCGCCGCAATGACCTTGTTGCAATGGCAGGCAACAATAGTCGCGGCGCTGGCGCACAGTCCGTCGATGATAGCGGTCACTTCTGCGGCGTTTGCCTCCAGCAGATTGCCGATGGCCTGCGCCGCGAATACGTCACCGCCGCCGCTGTTGATCCTGACGGTTATTTCGCTGACCGGCCCCAGCTCGGCAAGGTCGTCTGCAAACTGTTTGGGTGTGACTTCATCCCCCCACCAGCTTGTTTCCGATATGTCGCCGTATAAAAGCAGCTCGGCGCTGTTCACCGTCTTGTTTTGAAATCGCCAAAACTTCGGCATTTTCTCCCTCCTTTTCCGTTTTCCCGTTCCCTCGTCTCAATCGCGGCAAAGCCCAGTGAAACGGGTTTGCCGCGAAAAGGAGGAGCAGCGGAATAAATGAAGCTTTCGCCATGCTTGGCGGAAGTGAATGCTATGTAGCTTGTGACGACGTGATGTCGTCCACGGCCTTTTTCTGTGTGGCTTCTGCCACGCGCTGCCGGATGTTGATGTTGTAATCGCCGCCGGTCATTTGTGCGGTTTCTTCCTGCGCGGTGCTAAATCCGGCGTTCACGCGCTTAATAGCTGCGTCAACCTCCTGCACCGGGTTCAGATTTGTGCGGGCCGGGCCGTTCCATGTACATTCCATGTACGCCCTGCGGCGGGCCGGATCATCGAAAAAGCCCGGCGCTTTGATGCGCCCTCGGGCCACGGCTTCGGTAAACCATTCCTCGTAGATCGGCCTGCAAAAGTCGTCTGCGAACCATTCCCGCATCATGCCGCAGGTGCGCCAAAACTCGTTGAGTGCGCCCCGTGCCGCGCTGTAGCTGGTGGAAAACATCTTTTGCATGACCTCCGGCGGGATTTCCATTGCCGCGCCGATCTGCTTTATCATGGCGTTCGTAAAAGCGTCGTAGCCCGTGTTCGGGTGCTTCGGCTCCGCAAATTGCACGTCCTCGCCCGGATTGAGCGAAACGATAGCGCCCGGCCCAAGCTCAATGCTCGACTGATCCGCTCCGTCAATGAGCTGTTCCGGCGGCAGCATTTCGCCAAATGGCCGCCCGTCGTTGGCAATGCTCGACTTGACGATCACAGTAAAATAGGCAGACAACACCGCCGCCGTAATTTCGGCATCGGTATATCTGCCCAACTGTTTAAGTGCTTCCAGCACCGGCGCGAGAATTGGTACGCCGCGCACCTGACCGGCCCGCTCCCTGTTCATCACATGGAGGACGTTCCGCCGCCCGGTGGCTTCGCCGTAGGCTTCTACGCGCTGCCAGTCCATTTGTCCCGGCTGTAGGTTTGCCGCGTTTGCCAGCGGGTGACGGTTGCAAATCCAGTAGGCGACTACCGCGCCCTCCGCGTCCGTCTCCACGCCCTGCACAATCTGGTGGACTTGATAGCCCCGCACCTCGCAGGGTGCCAGCCTGTCGAGCCCGTCCGGGCTGCATATTCTGTCCGCCTCTATGACACTTACCCGCAGGCCATATGGCTGTGTGCGGGACGGCTCTTTGATTGGCAGCACAGCGATTGCGTCCCCATTCATCAGGTAGCCCAAATAGGCAAGCTGTTGGAGCTTATAGAAATTGTCCACATGGTCAGCGTCACAGTCCGGCGTGTCCGCCCATAAAGAAAACTCGCGGATGATCTGCGTTTGCAGCTCTACCGCCTGCTCCTGCGTCAGCCCCAAATAGTCCGCATCCAGCTTCGGCGCGGGCACCAGCCCGGCAGCGATCACGTTTGTGCGCATTGTTTTCAGCGCCGCCGCCGCTGTCGGTATGCCCATATATGCGTCGCGGCTGCGCTGCCGGAGAACGTCGATGTTGTCCTCAATGTCCTCTTTGGCGCTGCCGCCGTAATACATCCAGCCCCGCATACTTTTCTTTGTCTGGTTGGCTCCATAATTCCCATAGCCGCTGTTCAGGAAAGAAAGTGCGCTGCGTGCTGCCGCTCGCTTTACCGCGTGTGTCGGGGCGATCGTCGCAAGCGCACGGTCAAAGATATTCGGTTTTGCCATGCCCGCCCTCCTTTACACGTCGCGGGGAACACCATGCCACAGCCGGTTTCTGCCGCCGCTCTTTTCTTCCGCTTCGGCCTCCGCCAGCTTTCCGGCCCAGTATTCCATTTCTTCGCGGATTTGCTTCAAGTCTGCCCGCGTCAACATACGGCTGCCGATCTGGTAGCTCTGCCCGGTCGCAACGCTTTCCTCCGCCGCCAGCCATGTATTCAGTTTTTCTTGGCACAGTTTCTTGCTGAAAATAGCCATTTAGATGCCCTCCGATATGCGCCGACGGCCTGCGCGTCGCCTCGCCGGTTCCGCTCCCGGTTCCGGCTTCTGCAAGACCGGGTTTGTGATTTCCAGCGCCGCCGTCGCGTAGTTGCGCAGGTCAAGCGGTTCGTTGCGCTTGTGGGCGCTGTCTTTCAGCTCCCACACCACAACGGCGCGGCCCTTGCGGAAACGCTGCACCATCTTTTCAGCCGTCAGGCCCTTAAAATAATCCTCGTCATAGCCCGCCGCTTCATTCAGCGGGAAATGGCAGTAGTTCGGCCCCTTGGTCGGGTGCTTGAGGCGCTGGTACAAAAGCGCCTTGCCAGCGTCAACGCCGATGATGAACAGCGGCGCTTTCACGCGGTTATTTGTGGTGGGGTTGCGGATGTACGGCACCTCCGCGCCGCCCTTGCCCTTGATGGCCCAAACGCGCCGCTCGTACCGCTCCACCGTGAAGCGGTAAACCTGCGTGGAGTAGTGGCCGCCGCTGTCGATGCACGTTGCGAGAATGTTCAGCACCGTTCCGTCCGCCTTGCGGAAAGGCGTTTGCAGGAAAGCGTCGAGGTCTGCCCATACCTGTTCTTTGAGCATATCCCCAAAGATTTTCTGATAGCGGATGCCCCAGCTCTCTTTTCCCGCGCCCCAGCCGACAACCTCCACTTCAAAGCGGTCGTCCTGTACGTCCACGCCTGCGGTCAGCACCAGCACGTCGCCCGGCACCTCCGCGTCGTAGATTTCGCGGCGGGAAAGCAGCTCGTTTTCTTCAAGCGTGCTGCCCGGCTCCTCCCACGGTTCGCCCAGCTCTGTGTTGACCCACGTTTTCATTTTTTCTGGATCGCCCAGCTTCAAAAGCTCATTGGCAACAAGGAACTTTTCTACGACCTCATACCAGCCGCAGAACGTAGAGGCAAGCGTGTTCAGATGAAAGCCCCTTGTTTCCGCCGTCGGATTGGCGGCCACAAAGCGCCCGCGCTGCGCCGCTTTCTTCCACTCATATTCGCCGGACTGTTCGCCGCACTTCTCGCACTGGAATGTGATACCCTTGGAAAGATCGTTCTTGTCAAAGACGATCCCGCGCCATGCAAGCGGCTGATAGTATCCGCATTTCGGGCACGGCACGTTCCATTCTTCGCGTGTGCTTTCTTCGTACTCGGTGGCAATCCGGCTGCTTCCTTTCAGGCCCGGCGTGGAGACGATTACGGTTTTCTTGTCCCAAAAGGTCGTCTGTCTCTTTTGCCCCAGCAGCAGGGGGTCGCCCTCCGTTCCGGCACTGGCCGGGTATCGGTCAACCTCGTCAGCAAGCAGCACCTTGATTGGGCGGCTCGCAAGGCTGGCCGGGGAATTAGCCCCGATGATGGTCACATGACCGCCGGGGAAATTCTTTTTCAGGATCGTGTTGCCGGAATACCGGCTTTTGGTATCTACGAGATCGCGCAGCACCGGCGTGTCCCGCAGCATGGGCGCAAGAAAGTCCTTGCTGAACGTCTGCGCCATGTCAAGCGTCGGCTGCATGACCAGCACCGGCGCGGGGTAGTAGTGCATATAGTAGCCCAGCATATTCATAAGCATGGCCGTCTTTCCGATCTGCGCCGCGCTCATAATGACCACCTTGCGGATATGCGGATTGCCGATTGCGTCCATGATCTCCCGCTGATACGGTGCCTTGTCCGTGTGCCAGCGGCCCGGCTCTGCGCTGTTTTCCGCCGACAGCATACGGTATCGGTCGGCCCATTCGGATAGCGTCAGCTCTGGAGGCGGTTTCAGAACTGCAAGGCACCGGGCGAACATATCCGCCGTTGCCTTTGGCAGCTCAACCGTTTTTCTTTGCCGCTCCACGCTTCGCACCCCGTTTCTCCGGCCATATCTTGCTATACGCTTCCCGCCTGCACTTCGGGAATAAGCAGAACACAATGCTCGTCCCCGTGTAGCAGCGCCACACGCAGCCGTCGCATTTATGCTTTTTCGGTTTCTTCTGTTCCATCTTCTCCGATGGGAACGGCCATGGCCGCGTTGTATTGGCTCATTTCCTCCAGCGCCTCGTCAATGGCGCGTTTCAGCGCGTCAAAGATACCGGCCTGATTTCCGCCCATGGCGGCAAGGCTCGGTGACAGCTTGGCCGGGATAATAAGAAAGCGGCTTCGCACGTTCAGCAGCATCGTTTTGATGCCCTTTTCAAAATCCGCCGTGCTGTGCAGCTCGCCCCGGCGTTGCTCGTTGTCCATTTCTGCGGCTTCCCGCTTTGCGGCGGTCAGCCTCCTGCGTTCTTCGTTCAGGTTTTCCTTGCCCGCTCCGCCGAGGTATTGGATATACCGGGCAACGGTCGGCTGTAGGTCATACAGTCCCGGTCTTGCTTCCTGTATCACGCCCTCGTCTCGGAGCTGCCTTACCCGCCGTTCCGTCAGGCAAAGCCATTGGGCAACCACCTTGCTTGTGTAGAATGTCATTGCGTTCACCCCAGATATTTTTGAACGCTGGCGCTGACAACAGCTTTCGCAGCTTCAATCGCTGCTTCCATGGCCATAGACCCCGCCGATTTGAGTACGCTCTTGACCGCTTTCCAGTTCTTTGTTTCCCGGATATTCGCAGTAAATTCATGCCCTTTCACGGTCAGGTCGGAAACCACGATTTTGTATGTTGAGCTGTTCCGCTCCGTGCGGATCAGTTCTGCGTCCTCGCAGTAGCGCACATGATAGAAAAGCATTTCGTTTGTATATCCGCGCCGCTCTTGCAGTTCTTCCTGATAACGCGGGATCGCCTCTTCATCCTCGCCCATGGCGCAGCAGACGGCTTCCATCTGTTCCTCGTCCATAAAGCAGCAGCGTTGGCGCAGACTTGTATTCTTTTCAACGCACAGCAGAATGTCGCGTATGCAATCCATATTCAGCTTCATGGCTCTCCTCCTGTGTCGTCAAAGGCTTCCGTTTCCTCGTCCGGGCCGCCGATGGGCACGGCCCCGGTCGCTCTCATGCGCAGGATTTCAAGGCGTTCCCGCTCCAACTCAATGCGCCGGTCGGTTTCCTCCATGGCCCGCAGACTGTTGGTGATGGTGGCGATCCGCCCCTGCACCTTGTAAAGCGCCTCCTGCAATTTCATCACGCGGTTAAAGGCGCTGTCCTTGGTGTACATGCCCATTTGCTGCCGCGCTCCGTCCTGCTTCTTGTCTCCGCGTCCCGCAGGCTCGCGCATATCAAGGACGCTGGACAGATGCAGCGTGTCCTCCGGCTCCGCTTCGTACATGGCGATCTTTGACATAATCCGATGCTCCCGGACTTTCAGCAGGCGCATTTCATGGATCAGCGCGTCCCGGCTTCCGACGGGCGCAGCGTCCGCTACCTCCCGCTCCTTGTCGGTCAGCATATCGAAAAGGACGGCGCTATAGGCTCCGTCCTTTTCCGCGTTCTTGTTTCCCAGTGGCGCTCCCTCGTGGCTGCCCGCCGCGTTTTGGTGCCCGGCGCTGTTTCTGTTTCCCGGTTGCCCGCCGCGCTTCCGCTTCGGCTTCGGCACAGCCTCGTCCCATTTGTCTGCCGCTTTCCAGTTCCGCAAGGTCTGATACGTTACGCCCTGCTGCTCTGCCAGCTCTCGCAGGTTGACACTTTCCCCCTTGCTTTTCCGGGCAATGTATTCAGCCTTGGCGGTGTCGCGCTTCTCGCTCCGCTTCGGCATTTCGCACCTCCAGATGTGGCATAATAAAAGCCCGCAGCGTCCGCCGCGAGCTTTCTTATACCTTGTCCATGCTATCAATCTACCACGGAAAACCTGTGAAAGTTGCTAACTCCGAAAAATATTTTTTGGCAAAAAAATAACACGCCCGTGCGTTGGGTTTTTATTTCCAACGCACGAGCGTGTTATATGCGTGCTATATGCGTGCTATATGCGTGTTATGTGATCTTCCCTTCCCGTGTGAACGGATCGTAAAAGACCTTGCTTGTGTCCAGCTTTTCAGTCAGAACCGGCGCGTACCCGAAATAATAGCAGTTGTCCGAAAAGCTGTCCCAAATATTCATGTAAGCCAGATTGTCCCAGTTATATTTTTCAAAGGCTTCCCGTGTCATAATCTCCGAAAGCCCCTCAATCACCATGTCATTGCCGTACTGATCCACGCCCGCAAGCATCACGTCAAAGCGCACCCGCTCCACTCCGTCGATTTGATAGGCGTATTGGCAGAAATGAATATAGCGGTTTACGTTCTGATAGATATAGCTTGTTTCGTCCAGCACCGTGTCCGGCAGATAGGAAACGACAAAGGCGCTGTCAAAATCGTCCCACTCCGCTTTCAGGTCGCTGTATTCAAAGGCAAACAGCTCCGCCGCCAGCTTTTCCAGAGAGGCAGCGTCCGCCGTGTAATTCTCCGGCTTGAACTCCGCCGCCGGTTCCGCCGTCGGCTCCGGCTCCTGTTCCTGTGTGGGCGGCGCTGTGTATGTATAGCTTGTAATCACCACAGGCACATTGCTTTCAAACATGGCATTTCTCTTGTAGTCCGTTTTTCCGTCCACGGAAACACTGAACACTTTGCCGTCGATAGTCTCCTTGTCTGTCTCCTTATGTTCCGCCGCGATATTGTCAAAGCCTGCCGCTTCCAGTGCGTCCCGCGCCTCGTCGTGGTGCATGGCGCTGAACTCGATGTTTGTTTTCGGCACCTTTGCCGGGTTTTCAATTTTCGTACAGCCCGCCAGCAGCAGGGCGACGATCACGGCGGAAAGGATCATGGTGCTTGTTCTTTTCTTCATAGCTCAACCTCATTTCCTTTACAGGCCCGCCGCTTTGTAAATCTTTCCGGCTTTTTTCTCTGCTTTCTTATGGTCTGTAAATCTTTATTACAAGAATACCAGAAAAAGATGCTACATTCAAGAGCGAAAGGAGGGTGCGCTTTGAAAATCTACAACTACGACGGCAAGGCGAATGTGTCCGGGGATCGAATACATCAGGCGCGGACGGCGAGGCGGATTTCCCAAGACGCGCTTGCCGCCAAGATGCAGATTGCCGGTGTCGGCATTGGCCGTGAGGCCATCAGCCGGATAGAGACAGGGGATCGTTTCGTAACCGACTATGAGCTTGTGATCTTCGCCCGCGTCCTCGGCGTGACAATCGAATGGCTCACCGCTGATCTCAAAGAATAACGGAGCAGCTACCCGCCCGGTGCCGCTCCGTTCCTTTTATGCCCGCTCCCGCCGTCCGGCTGTCAATCCCTCAAAGTTGCCACGAAATTGCCGTCGAATTTCCGCCAGTCTCCCGCTCGCCCGGCATCTCCGCGCATCTTGCACCAAACTTGCACCGCCGCTTGCCCCACCGTGCAAGATGCAGCGCCGTCACTCTCCGCCCGGCCCGCCGCCGGGCTTTTCCTGTACCTACCGGGCCGCCTCCTGTACCCACCGCCGTTTTTTTGACCCCCCTATATTTTCCGGCCCTGCCCCGCCGGAAGTGAAGAAACTACCCCATACCTAACAAATTTTTGCGCTTCCGAACCCGCAAGGCCCACGCGCGGGCGCACAGTACCTACGCGCACGCGGGCGCGTTTAGATCGTGCGGGCGCGGGCCTGTGCGGGCGCGTTTGGATCGCGTGCGTGGGCGGGGCGTGCGCGGGCGTTTCGCGCTCGCGGGCCTGCGTGCGCTTGCGGGCGTGTGGGCTGGTGTGCGCCTGCGGGCGGGCGTGTGGGCGCTGGTGCTGCTGGTGGAGCTGGTGCCGGTGCTGCTGGTGGAGCTGGTGCCGGTGCTGCTGGTGGAGCTGGTGC
>Ga0208297_1001051_pt1 | contig 33310 bp, 19 predicted proteins | sample LMS_cellobiose_e_FD_187367 | JGI IMG/M metagenome (GOLD analysis project Ga0208297, IMG submission 187367) | Rumen-fistulated moose microbial communities from Alaska, USA - LMS_cellobiose_enrichment (SPAdes) (version 2) | ecosystem: Host-associated > Mammals > Digestive system > Stomach > Rumen... | reverse complement strand
CAGTATTTTTTATTTTTTTTCGCTTTATGTTCCAAAAATAGCCTCCATTGCTTCCATAGTTCCATATTTTTCGGCTGCGGCCGATGAATGTTTTCAGCTATTCTGAAAGCCTCGTCGGGAGAAGGAAGGGGCGAAAGCGGCAGACAACCAATCCCTTGCGCTTTCGCAAAGCGGAAAAAGTGCACCCGGAAACACGCGGAACGCCGCCCCGCGCTATGCGCTCCCGTTTTTACGGAATATCGGATTTTTTCCGGAAAAAAATCATTTTTTCCACATCTGTTTTTTACACAAAAAATAGGAAAAAAAGCGAAAAAATAAAAAATGTTAAATCTCCTGTTTCGGCATTTTCAGCGTGCCTCGCCGAGGCCGTTTTTTTGATAATGGATAATGGACAATGTATAATGTATAATGGACAATGAATAATGTATTATGGGTGGCTTCGTCGTCCGTCTGAGGCATTTTTGCGGATAACCACAAAAAAAAACCAAAAAAAAGATAAAGAATAAAAAATAAGCCTTATATTTGCAGCGTAATTTGAGTGGAAATTAAACCGGATATGAGCCTCGTCTAATAGAATCAGAAAAACAGTTTATCTCGAAATTATTATTTATTCATCTATTGTTCAACTTTTTAAACTTCAAAAAACATGAGAAATTTATTACGCATTTCATTGCTTTCCATGTTTGCGTTGACATTCTCGACGCTGGCTTTTGCTGACGGTAAGGATGTTTCTGGCAAAATATGGAACGGGGACTGCCAAAGTGGACTCTCCGGTTGGGAAGTAACCTTCTCGACAGACAACAACGTTGACGGTAGGATTTGGAGAATCTCCAATCATACCGAAGGTATCAGCTCCGGCTCCATCGGCTACTGGGGCTTTGACAAGCAATGCCTCGAAATCTGGGCCGGCCAGACCGACGGCGTGGGCAACCCCGTCGGCAAGAACTCCATCACGCAGGTGGTTTCCGACCTGCCCACTGGTACCTACGTGTTTGGTGCGTTCACCATCGCTACCATCCAGAGCCATGGCACGGATGAGAACAAGACCAAATACATCCCCACGAAGGGTGATGTGGAGGGTGTCTATATGTTCGCCAACGACGTGAAGAGCTACATCGCCACCAACGACCCGGAGGCTGCCGACAGCCTTCCCGAGGCACATGCTGTGAAGCTCAACGTGGCTGCTCAGGTCATCGACGGCTCGCTTAAGTTCGGCTTCGGCGCCGAAGAGGGCACGCCGGCCTCGTTCATCTGCTTCGACAACGCCACCCTCTACTTCTTTGGTGACATGGAGCCCGATGCCGCTCTGGCCGAGGCTTACAAGATGGACCTCCAGAAGGCCATCGCAGCCAGCGACACGCTGAAGAAGTACCCGATGGCAGCCTCCGTGCTGGCCGACCTGAACGCCGCTGCCGAGGCTGCTGCCGACGCCAACGGCGTGGAGGCTTGCATGGCTGCCGAGGAGAACGTCCGTCTGGCCAGCCGCTATGCCCGCGTCTCCATCAACCAGTACAAGCGTCTGGTGGATGCCATCGACCACGCCAACAACGTGCTGGCCCAGGAGTGGAGCGGCTTCGTCGAGGAGCAGTACGAGGCTCTGAAGGAAGCCACCGCTCAGGCTGAGGAAGACCTCAAGGCCGGCGAGCTCGTGGGCGACGAACTGACCGCCTACATCGACGAGTTCAACAATACTATTAATAAGGTAGAGATTGACGAGCTTTACGACCTCCTCGATGCCCTTGAGCAGTTCATCAACGACTTCGAAAGCATCAGCGAGGCTGATCCCAACCTCTTCTGCGGCGGCAGCCACCCGGGCTTCGGCGAGGAAGTAGGGCAGTATCCCTACTCCGAGCAGGAGAAGCTGGCTGCTCTGCTTGAAGAAGCTCAGGAGCTGGAAGGCGCCATCTCCGACGGCAGCAAGCCCGCTTCCGACGGTGTGGCGATGATTGAGAAAATCAAGAGCACGGTGGCCGCTTCTATGGCTGCAGCCAACAAGGAGCCCGTCCTGCCCTTCGACGCCATCCTCGTTCCCGATCCCGACGATCCCACCAAGCCCCTGCTCCGCAAGGCACAGAGCGGTCTGGCCAGCGACGCCGCCATCACCCCGTACAAGCAGACCAGTCTGCGTACGCCTGGTGAAGACCCCAACGTATTCCGCTATGAGTCGCCCGTGTTCGGCCTGCCCTATGCTGTCGATAAGCTGGTCATCACCGTCACCCACACCATCTACAACGACCGTCCGCGCGACGAGGGTTACAACGACGGCCCCTACTTCAACCTCACCGAGTTCTACCTCTTCGACGAGAATGGCGAGGAGATTACGCTCACCGAGGGCGACTTCAGCTCCAACGCCAAAGAGCCCAGCGAGGGTTCCTACGCCGGCCTGCTCGATGGCGACATCCAGACTTTCTTCCACTCACGCTGGAGCTCCAAGAACAACGAGACGGGCTACCATACCCTCGAAATCACCATGCCGGAGGATCTCTACAAGTTCAGCTTCGCTATGGAGGTCATCTTCAACGACACCCGCATCTCCAACATGCCTACTGAAATCGTCGTCTCCGGCATGACGCACACCAGGGCTGACCTCTCCGCTGCCATCTCCGATGCAGAGGGTCTCTCCGCCATGGGTTATGTGCAGGGCGACGAGCCCGGCTTCAACAGCGGCGACTTCACCAAGATTTTTGCCCTGAAGGAGGCCATCTCTGCAGCCAAGGCTGTGCTGAACAACGAGGACGCTACCGACGAAGAACTGGTGGCTGCTACGGAGGCTGTCGAACTGGCAGCTGCCGAGGCGGACGGCGTAGAGGGCCTGGAAATGAACCTTCCGAAGGCTGGCGTGGCTTACAAACTGGCCAACCAGGCTCCGTTCGTCAGCGGTCAGGGCAAGGTGAAGAACATGACCGTCTTCCAGGATTCCATCCTCTGGTGGGCCGATGCCGACCCGGCAGACGAGTATCAGGACTTCACCTTCGAGAAGGTTGACGGACCCGATGAGGAGGACATCTACTTCCACATCAAGAACGTCAAGACCGGCAAGTACATCGGCGTGTTCACCGAGCAGCCCGGCTTCGAAGGCGACAACGAAATCATCTGGGGCAACAACTGGTATGTCAAGCTTAGCGACACGCCCGCTCCCATCCGTATGCGTTCCCTCGGCTTCGGTCAGGTCCACTTCTGGTCGGCCGAAGATGTCGATGATACCACTTGGCTCGGCATCCACGCCTGCAACCACAACGGTGGTGCCGCCAGCACAGCTGCCGGCAGCCAGGGTGGTGGCAAGGGCTTCAGCGACCATCCCGATGGCTTCTCCATCCAGGGTGTCTGCGGCCCCATCGTCCAGTGGGGAACCGATGCCAACGGCGCTTCAGCATGGTACATCCGCCAGCAGGAAGAGCTGCCTCTGAGTATCCTCACGGGCAAAAGCTTCGAGAAGGTTCCGCACCATCTCTATCAGCCCGTCGATGTCATGACCATCCAGGCCGACAAGGCTTGCGACTTCGCTAATCTGCAGCTGACCGACATCCTTGGCGAGCCCATCGAATATACGGCCGAGCAGAGCGATGCCGTCTCCACCGTCATCACCTTCGCTAAGCACACCGAGACCTTCTACCTCAGCTTCGACAACGCCGAGGGCGTCGGCACCGTTACCGTCACCGGCGGTATTGCCGAGAAGTCCGAGCTGGCTAAGCTGCAGGAGGCTTACGACGCCGTGGCCGGCACGGAGTACACCGAAGGCAGCGACATCGGTTGCGTGAAGAGCCTTGCCGCTCTCAACGAAGCCCTTGCAAAGGCCGAAGAGCTGCTGAAGGGCGGCAGCGAAGCCACGGACGACGAGTTCAAGGCTGCCCGCGAAGCCCTCGAAGCTGCTGTTGACGGCCTCGAAGTGGTGATGCCCGAGGAGGGTAAGAACTACTTCATCGTCAACGCCTTTGACGTGTTCGAGGAGACCTTCGGTACCACCATGGCCCTCTTCTCCAACGCCGACAACGGCATGCCCGGCTGGACCTACATCTCCATCAACAACCCCGCCTACGAGTGGCAGTTTGAGTACGTCGATGAGGAGAAGAAGGACTTCCGTCTCTTCAACGTCGGCACGCAGGAGTACATCAGCGGCAGCACCGGTGGCGACCACGTGATGACGACCAGCAACGGCGGCAAGTACACCCTCATCGCCCGCGGCAACCAGAAGTTCAACATCCTCAACACCGACGAGGGTGCCAGCAACGACGGTAGCGCAAGCGGCACGTGGATGATTCACGCCAAGAACCACAACGGCGGCTCCAACCCCTTCGGCAGCATCTGCATGTGGGGTAACGACAGCCCGACGAAGTCTGAGTGGTACATCAAGGAGAGCGGTACCGTCAAGACCTCCATCGACGAAGTCTCTGTCGAGCCCGAGAACCTCTCCGGCATGGCTAACGGCACCTACGACCTCACCGGCCGCCGCGTCGCCAACCCCGAGAAGGGCCTCTACATCATGAACGGCAAGAAGGTTCTGGTGAAGTAATCCCATTTCCTCGGAAGAAAACCTGCGAATACAAATGTATTCCTCCTGCGAGGGGCGCGGCATGCCGCGCCCCTCGCTTCGTTCCTAAGCTTTAGCGTCCCGCTCATAGCGTTTAACGTTGCATCCGTAGCGTTTAACGTTGCATCCGTAGCGTTTAACGCTGGATCCGTAGCGTTTAACGCTGGAGATTTAGCGCAAAACGCTAAATCCACAGTCCAGTGGGTAAATCTGTTTTGTGCCACACGTGGTCAATAAAAAACAGGGAGAAGTCTTGCATGGAAGGGCTTTTTGTCGTATCTTCGCCGAAAAATATGTTTAGGCCTATGAAAAGAGCAAATGTACGTAGCCTGATGGCCGTGGCGATGCTGCTGTGTTGCGGGACGACGGCCCTGGCGTGGGAAATGACAAGTGTGAACATCAGCACGCCGTGGGCGGCTGACGTGACGCCGGAGAATGTGCACCGCGAATATCCGCGTCCGCAGATGGTGAGAAACGATTGGCAGAACCTGAACGGCCTCTGGCAATGGCAGTCGTTGAAGACGATGGACCAGAAGCTGTCGGACACGTGGCGTGAAATCCTGGTGCCGTTTGCGCCGGAGGCCCCTTTAAGCGGCATCGGCCGCCACTACGAGAGCATGGCCTATCGACGTCCGCTTCTGGTGCCGGAGGCATGGGACGGACGGCGCGTGCTGCTCCATTTCGAGGCAGTCGATTGGCGTTGCGAAGCCTTTGTCGATGGCCTCTCCGTCGGCACGCACGAAGGCGGCTACGACCCCTTCACGTTCGACATCACCGAGGCCCTCAAGCAAGGAGGCGGGGGGGGGAAAGAGCACGAGCTCATCCTGCGCGTCTTCGACCCGACGGACAACGATGCCGTGCCGCGCGGCAAGCAGGTGCTCAGCCCGGGCGGCATCTTCTACACCCCCACCAGCGGCATCTGGCAGACGGTATGGATGGAAGCCGTGCCGCAAAGCTACATCGCCGACTATCGCGTTGAGACGGATATCGACAAGGGAACCGTCACCTTCAGCCTCCTCACGGGCGGGGGAGACGCCAGCGCCGGCACGACGTTCGCCGTCGCCGTCCGCCACGGCGCCGACGTGGTGGCCGAAGGCACGGCCGAGGTGGGGAAGAAGCTGACGCTCTCCATCCCCGATGCCGAGCTCTGGGAGCCCGAGCACCCCTTCCTCTACGACGCCCGCCTCACGATGGGCGACGATGCCGTTGACACCTATTTCGGCATGCGCAAAATCAGCCTCCAGCGCGACGGCAGCTGGTACCGCCTGGCCCTCAACAACCAGTTCCTCTTCCAGATGGGCCCGCTCGACCAGGGCTTCTGGCCCGACGGCGTCTATACCGCCCCCTCCGACGAAGCCCTCCTGAACGACATCGTCACTATGAAGCGGATGGGCTTCAACATGGTGCGCAAGCACATCAAGGTGGAGCCGCGCCGCTGGTACTACTGGTGCGACCGCCTCGGCCTGATGGTCTGGCAGGACATGCCCGGCGAGAACTATGGCGGCAAGGGCGGCGTCGAGAACAACCCCGACTATTTCGACCGTGAGCTGACGGCCCTCGTCGAGACGCACTACAACACGCCCAGCATCGTCATGTGGGTCATCTTCAACGAAGGTGGCGGACAGGGCGGCAAGGACTACACCAGCCGTTTCGTGAACCTCGTGCGACGCCTCGACAAGACGCGCCTCATCAACGAGGCCTCCGGCTGGAACCACTATGGCTATGGCGACGTGAAGGACATCCATCCCTATCCTGCGCCCACCTACACCACCACCACTGGCAAGCAGGCCACGGCCTGCGGCGAGTACGGCGGCGTGCAGTACGTCGTCGAAGGCCACCTCTGGTCGTCGGGCCATTGGGGCTATGCCTCTGTGGAGAGTCCCGAAGAACTCGACGACACCTATACCGACTATGCCCGCAAGCTGGCCTACTACAAGAGCCAGAAGGGGCTCTCGGCCGCCGTCTATACGCAGCTGACCGACGTCGAGGTGGAGGTGAACGGCCTGATGACCTACGACCGCGTGGTGAAGTCCGACCTAAGCCGCCTCTATGCCGCCAACCGTCTCGCCATCGAGAGCGAGGGGCAGCCCCTCACCTACCTGCTCTCCCCTGCCGACGAGGAAGGCGAGACCTGGCGCTACACCACCGCGCCGCCCACAGCCCCCACGTGGTATGCCCCCGACTTCGACGATAGCGCCTGGCAGACGGGCAAGGCCGGCTTCGGCGCCAACGGCCTCGCCAACATGCACTACGGCACACGCTGGACCACCACCGACATCTGGATCCGCCGCACCATCGACCTCGACCTCACACCCGAGGAGCTGGCCAAACTGGTGATGCGCATCTACTACGACGAGGATACCGAAGTCTATATCAACGGCACGCTGGCCTTCTCGGCTACGGGCTACATTACCGACTACAAGAATGTTGCCATCAGCCCCGCCGCGCTGGCCGCCATCGACCCGCACGGCACCAACACCCTTGCCGCCCATTGCAAGCAGACGGCAGGCGGGCAGTTCATCGACATCGCCCTCTTTGTCGATAACGGCATCCCCGTCAGTAGTGCCACGCAGGCCGTGCGTGCCACGATGGAGTATGACCGCTCGTCCGAGCTCAGCTTCACCCTCGGCTGTGCGCAGAACACGTCAGCCGCAGCCCCCGAGTTCACGCAGACGGTCACCCGCCTTCCCCTTGCCTCTGCTCCCGCCACGCCCGCCATCGGGCTGGACGATGCCAGGCTCGTCGGGGTGCAGGACTTGCTGTTCGACGTCAGCACGCTTCTGAATAAGGTCGATGTCACGAAACCCGTTAAGCTCTTCTTCCGTGTGAACACCACCAAACGCGGCTTCGGCAAGGGCGTCGTGCACGGCGCCCGTTATGAGGACTCCTCGACGGAAACCACGCTGGCCGCCCCCTTTGCGCCCGCAGCCATCCCCATTCAGGGCGGCGCCGACAGCGAGTGGATGACCACCGTCTTCGACCCCGCGACGGCCGTCCCCGCGCCGGTTGACACCACCTCCGTCGGTACCGACCACCTCGGCTTCGAGGTCACCCCCTCCGCCGTGCTGAAAGGCGACAAGGTGTTCCTGCAAAACCAAGCTGCGCAGGCCCCCAGCCTCGTGGCCTGGGAGATTGAGGGCGGAGGCAAGCGCATCCTCATCGCCGGCGGCAACACGTCGTTCGTCCCCGAGGTGGCAGGCGTCTATACCGTCAGCCAGCAGGACGTCTCCACGGGCGCCCGTCTCACGCGGCCGGCTGCCTTCACGGTCAGCAACGCCCCTTCCGGCAACGGCTGGTCTTTTCGCGAAGGAGCGTACGTCTGGATGGCGTCACCTCTGACGGCACGCTCCTATAAATATACGTTCGACTGGTGGATGCGCCCCGAGGACGATACCGACGGCTGCTATACCGTGTATGACGCCAGGCGCGAGCAGTTCCTTCTTACCGTTGGTGCCGACGGCGCCATGACGGTCACCAGCGGCCGGACAACCGCCGCCTCACCCGCAGCCTACGTGGTCAGCGGTGAGTGGCACCACTATGCCTTGGTCTATTACTATTCGCGCTACTATTTCTACCGCGACGGCGTTCTCATCCACAATACCGCCGCTCCCTCCAACACCCCCGCCTGGGAGGAGGGACTCATCGTCGATGGGCGCCATTGTGTCATCGACGAGTGGCGGTTCTGGGGCAACCGCCTCACGCAGGACCGCCTGTGCGAGGTCTGCGTGGCACCCCTTGCCGACCCCGCTGCCGAGGTAGCCTCGGTCTCTGCGCTTGCCGTCTATATCGACTTCGACACGACGGACCCCGCCATGGGCACGGTCAACGTGGCCCATCCGTCGGAACACATCTCGCTCAGCCGGGGCGGCGCGTGGGTGCCCTCGCTCGGCATCTTCTGCCTCGACTTCAGCAAGAACGCCGGTCAGGAGAAGCCCGCCGACGTGACGGCCGACTATCTGACCAACTACCGCAAGCCCTTCGCCCATACGGCCGACGGAGCCTGCGACGACTACGCCTGGCGCTACAAGGAGCTTGAGATGGGTACCGCCTCGTCCCTTTGGGAGGCTCCCGAAGGCTATCCCGGTCTCATCTCCGTCGATACCCAGCGCTCGGACGCTCTGCTGATTCAGAACGGCTGGTTCGGGCCTTCGGAGCCGTTCGCCAGCCCCGCCCTCCCCGCCCTCCTGCAAACCGTAACCCTCCCCGCGGGGACGTACACCTTCTCCGTCTCGCTCGCCGAGGCCTCCACCTGCTGGCAGAGCATGCTTCAGGTATGGGGACATGACGAACCCCTCGTTGTCCTCGCCCCGCTTACCGACGGGTCTGTCACCTTCACCCTCCTGCACGACGACAAGGTCACGCTGGGCATCGGCATCACCCTGGGCGCATACGGCCGGGTGGTCGTTGATGCCTTCAAGCTCGTCCGCCATCCCATGGCCGTCCTTACCGCCAACGGCGAGGAGCCTACGGCCATCGTTCCCGCTGAGGCCGCCACGCCGATGCCCACAGAAACCTACACCCTGCAGGGCATTCGTCTTGACCGCCCCGTCACCCCTGGCATATACGTCCGTAGCGGACAGAAAATCCTCATCAGGTAATCAAAAACGCTATAGTTTCTATAGTATCTATAGTTTCTATAGTTCTCATAGTTCCCATAGTTCCTATCAATTCCCATAATTTCCATCAATCCCCAAAACCTCTCTTATCCCCATGAAAAAAGCCAACTTCCTCGCCGCCTTGTTCCTCCTTTTCTGCGGCGTGCTCTCTGCCCAGACCATCCGCGTCTCCACGTCCAAGACCGACCTCGTGCTGCGTGTCGGCGGCGACGGACGCCTCCACCAGTCGTACCTCGGCGCCCGCCTCGGCGGCGATGCCGACCTCGCCCACCTCTCCGTCGGTCCCGAAGCCTACATCACCCACGGCATGGAGGACTACTTCGAGCCCGCTCTCGAAATCCGCCAGCCCGACGGCCGCTCCTCCATCCTCCTGAAATACGTCGAGCATAGCGTCAACACCCTCTCCGAGGGCGTCAAGGAGACCGTCGTCACCCTTGCCGACGAGGTCTATCCCGTTACCGTCCGCCTGCGCTTTACCGCTTACGAGCGCGACAACATCATCCGTGCCTCTACCGAAATCTGCAATACCGGCCGCGGCCGCAAAGCCCCCGTGATGACGCTCTGCCGCTACGCCTCGTCCATGCTCCACTTCGCCGGCGGCGACTACCGCCTGACCGAGTTCTCGGGCGACTGGGCCGAGGAGGCCAAGATGACCACCGTGCCCCTGACCTTCGGCAAGAAAGTCCTCGACACCAAGCTCGGCACCCGCGCCAACATGTTCACGCCCCCCATGTTCATCGTCTCGCTCGATGGCGAGGCCGACGAGCACACGGGTACCGCCCTCCTCGGCACCCTCGGCTGGACGGGCAACTTCCGCTTCACCTTCGAGGTCACGCAGACGGGTGAGCTGCGCGTCATCAGCGGCATCAACCCCTACTTCTCCGAGCGCGCCCTGCGCCCCGGCGACACCTTCACCACCCCCGACTTCATCTTCACCCTCTCCACAACGGGCCTCGGCGACGCCTCGCGCGACATCCATCGCTGGGCACGCGACTATCAGCTCTATCAGGGCCACGAGGAGCGCTACACCCTGCTCAACAACTGGGAGGCCACCTACTTCAGCTTCGATGAGGAGCGCCTCATTCAGCTCATGGACAACGCCGCCGACATGGGGGTTGACCTCTTCCTGCTCGACGACGGCTGGTTCGGCAACAAATACCCCCGCTCGTCCGACCGCCAGGGTCTTGGCGACTGGGAGGAGACGCGCGACAAGCTGCCCGGCGGCGTCGCCCGTCTGACGCAGGCCGCCAGCGAGAAGGGCATCCGCTTCGGCATCTGGGTAGAACCCGAGATGGTCAACCCCAAGAGCGAGCTCTACGAGAAGCACCCCGACTGGGTCATCCACCAGCCCGACGTCCGCGACGAGTACTACTTCCGCAACCAGCTCGTCCTCGACCTCTCCAACCCCGCCGTGCAAGACTACGTCTTCTCCGTCATCGACCGCCTGATGACCGACTATCCCGACATCGCCTTCATGAAGTGGGACTGCAACAGCCCCATCACCAACATCTGGTCGCCCTACCTGCGCGAGAAGCAGACGCAGCTCTACGTCGATTACGTCCACGGTCTCTACGACGTCCTCGAGCGCATCAACGCCAAATACCCCGCCCTGCGCATGATGCTCTGCTCGGGCGGTAGCGGCCGCATCGACTACAAGGCCCTCAGCTACTTCACCGAGTTCTGGGCCAGCGACAACACCAACCCCATCGACCGCCTCTTCATCCAGTACGGCTACTCGTTCTTCTACCCCTCGCGTGCCGTCTGCGCCCACGTCACCTCGTGGAACCGCCAGGCCAGCATCAAGTTCCGTACCGACGTCGCCTCGATGGGGAAGCTCGGCTTCGACATCCGCTTCAGCGAGCTCGACGAGCGCGACCAGGCCTACATTCGCCAGGCGGTCAAGAACTGGAAACGCCTCTCCTACGTGATTGCCGACGGCGACCAGTACCGCCTCTACTCGCCCTACGACGGTCCCCACGCCGCCACGCAGTTCGTCAGCCCGCGCGACGGCAAGAGCGTCCTCTTCGCCTTCGACGTCCACCCCATGGCCTACGACCGCACGCGTCCCCTCCGCCTCGAAGGTCTCGACCCCGACGCCGACTACACCATCGAGGAAATCAACCTCGTACCCGGCACCCGCAGCAGCCTGCGCGGCAACGGCCAGACCTTCTCCGGCCGCTACCTGATGACCGTCGGCCTCGACGTCTTCACCTCCGGCGACCTCCGCAGCCGCGTCGTCGAAATCACGCGCAAGTAGCCCAAGCCCCTTCGAGGGTTGGGGAAACAAGGATGTCCTGATAGGACATAACAGAGTCAGGCAGGGGTGATGCTACGTTTTACCCCTGCCTGTTTCGGTCTCGTCCTTTTGGAACTATAAACTAAAAGGAGGGGATGGGTGGAATGGGTGTGGCGACGGTACGGAGGAGGGGGCTGCGGTAGATGTCGGCGGGCATGATGCCTTCGCCTGCGGGGAGGGCTATGCCGGCAAGACGGCAGAGCTGTTCCCAATAGGGGGGAATGGTGAACTCGCTTTGGTCGGGACCCGGGCGCTGGGGATTGGCGTCGGGGCCGTCGGGGTTGCCGCGGCGGGCGCGGGCAGGGGGAATGGTGCGGAGGTCAATCTCGCCGAGGGGGAAGAGGGGCTTGCCGTCGGCATCGAGGTAGCAGAGGTGGACGAGCTCGCTACAATAGAGGTTGCCGCCCGGGCGGAACTCCATGTCGTAGGGCACGCCGAGGTGCTGCTTGGCAAGGGCTATGGCAGCCTCGCCCGCAGCCTTGGTGGAGCCCTTCACCCTCATCACCTCCAGGCGGGGCAGGCGGCCGCCGTTGAGCGTGAACTGGCGGAGAAGCGTGTCGAGCGGGTGACGATGGACGCCATACCTGAGCGTGGCATCGATGACGTAAACATCCTGTTGACCCGTTGTCTTGCCTGCCTGCCCGCCTTCCACCTCCAGCATGGCCACGTGGATGAAGTTCTGGATGTTGGAGGTGGGGTAGTGGGTCTTGTCGTCGAGGTCGTAGTCGGCGGGTATGCTGATGAAGAGGAGGTCGCCCGTCTGGATGGGTTCGGCGGGGCCGATGGTCTGCACGACGGGACGGATGGTGCCGTCGGGGTTGTAGAACATCTCCTCGTAGCAGACGCTCCGGCGGCCTGTGGCGGGGCCGTAGCCGTGGAGCGAGAGGGTGCTGTTGTGGTAGAAGAGATAGGAGTGGCCCTTGAAATCGACGACGCCCGGGTGGATGGTGAAGCTGTCCTTGGCGGGTCCGGTGAGCTCGCCGCGGAACGCCCAGGGGCCGGTGACGTCGGGCGCCATGGCGTAGGAGATGGTCTCGCCGCGGCTGCCCATGGAGGCATAGACCATGTACCACCACGTGCGGCCATCGTCGGCACGACGCTTGTAGAGCCAGGGGCCTTCGACGTAGTTCTCCATGGGCAGGGCCGTGATGTCGCCGTCGAGCTCCGTCATCGAGGGTTTCAGGCGGGCGAGGAAACAGGTGCCGTTGCCCCAGCTGAGCCAGGGCGTGCCGTCGTCGTCGATGAAGACGGTGGGGTCGATGTCGTTCCACCAGCCGAGGGGGTGGGCGTTGGGTGTCATGCTATCGACGATGAGGGGCCGGCCGATGGCGTCCCTGAAGGGGCCCGTGGGGCTTTCGCCGACGGCTACGCCGATGGCCTTGCAGTTGGGGTCGGCACATTGGGTGCTGACGAAGTACCAGTAGCGGCCGTTCTTTTCCACCACCTGCGCGGCCCACGCCTCGCCGCTGGCCCAGCTGAAGTCGGCCGGGCTGAGGACGACGCCGTGCTCGGTCCACGTCTGCATGTCGGCCGTGGAGAAGCAGAGCCAGTTGGTGATGTTGAAGCCGTAGAGACCTTCGTAGCCTACGCTATCCTCGAAGCACTCGTCGTGCCCCGTGTAGAGGTAGAGGCGCCCGTCGATGACCACGGGGGCGGGGTCGGCGGTATAGCACGAGCGGACGAGCGGGTTGCCCTCGTTCTGGAAGGTCACAGGGGAAGGACTTTTCTCTGCGCAGGCGCAGAAGAGGAGAAAGAGGAGGGAAAAATAGAGAGCTCTGGCAGACATGTTTGGAGGATAATAGAGAATTATAGGGGACTATAGAGGACTGAAGAGGAGTTTAGGCCATTGACTTAATTAATCAGATAGGTCTTTGTCTTGCCCTTCCAGGTGGCCTTGACGGTGGCGCGTCCTGCGGCGATGGGGCTGACCTCGAACTGCACGGCGGGAAGGGCCGTAGGAGACGTGGCTTGAATCTTGGAGCTGCTGCTCAGAGGGGCATAGAGCTGATAGTGGGCGCAGTCGGTATAGCCGTTGGCGTTGGTGCTGTAGAGGGGCGTGGCGGGGATGGCGAGGCGCTTACCGTCGACGGTAATGGTGATTTCAGGGGCCTCCGTGTTTGGGACGACGGCAAAGGGAGCCTTGGAGAAACCTATTCCGTGGAGGTCGAAGAGACCCTGCGGGCGCTGGGAACCTTGACGGCGTCCGAACTGCGGACGGCCCTCGGGCTGCTGGGGCTGCTCAATCTCGGGTCCCTCGACGACGAGGTAGATGGCGTGCTTGCCCGTGAGGCCATCGACGGCTTCGACAGGCAGAGTAAAGTTCCTGGCCTCGCGCGGCGCGTTGGCAGGCACATCGAGGACGGCAATCTCGCGTCCGTTCCACGTGCTGTTGGCGTAGGGGCCATCGAGCATCACGTGGATTTTGAAGGCGCCATGTCCGCCAGGGGTGAGGAAAAGGTTCAGCTGGGTGTTGCCCGCCTTCTGCGTACCCTCGAAGGCGGGCACGCCTTTCGTGGTCTGCGCCAGTCCGCCGAAGCCGAAGTACTTGAAGCCGACGATGCCTCCGTTCTTGATGCCGGCGAGGTCCATGTGGTTCTTCCACACGTCGTGGTTGTCCTGCATCCATTCTTTGCTGCCCGGGCCGGTCATGTAGCAGGCATATCCGGCGGAGTAGTAGGCGTAGGGGGGCAGGCCGAAAATCTGGAAGCCTTCGCTGGTGACCTCGGCGCCGCGATACTCGTTGCCGTCGGAAGCCTTGGCCGTCCATTCGTTATTGGCGGCGAAGGGGTCGTAGCCCGTGATGCGCACCTGTCCGCCCTTGGCGACGGACTTCTTGTCCCACTCAATCTTCACGGGCGCCACCATAGGCTGGCGGGCGTTGCCGAAGCCGCGCGGCGGACGGTGGTAGAAGATGTACCATTGGCCGTTGATTTCCTGGAGCGATCCGTGGGTGTTGTGTGCGGCGTTGGTGGTGGTGAGGTGAGTGCCGTTCTCGTTAGGTACGACGCCACGGCTGTCCACGAGCACGCCGCCCGAGCGCCAGGGACCGAGGGGACTGTCGCCGTAGGCATAGCGCAGGGCGCTGTTGGTGTTGCCCAGGCCGTACTCCTTGCCGCTATAGCCGCTGAACACCATCACGTATTTGTTGCCCACCTGGCGGATGCTGCTGGCCTCGAAGAAGTTGAAGTCGAGCGGGTTCTGTCCCTTGTAGAGGGCGGAGTAGGTCGAGCCCTCCCTGTCGAGCAGGCGTCCGTCGGCGCTACTGGCGGGGATGAACGGGTCTATGCGCTCCGTGCCCGGGCGCTGGCTGTACATGGTACTCTGGTCGAGCTCGACGGCTGTGGAGTGCTGGAAGCCGTAGAAGACGTAGGCGCGGTAGCCCGTCTGGTAGTCGGGGTCTTTCTTATTGGTGATGTTCTCGACGAAGACGCTGGGGTCGAAGTCGATGAGCGAGCCATCGACACATCGCACGCCGTCAGGCGTAAGGTTCACGGGTGTGAAGGGTCCGTCGGGCCTGTCGCCCTTGCAGACGGTAGCCACGCGCCCCCAGCCGCGGCTGTGGGGGTAGAGCCAGTAGGTCTTCTTGCCCGTCTGGCGGTCGATGGTCTCCACGAGGTCGGGGGCATACATGGTGTCCCATTGTCCGTTTACGAACCACGTGAAGATGGGGCCTTCGTCGCGCCACTCCGTCAGGTTCTCGACGGGTGCCGACCACATGCGGATGTCGGGCCCGCAGTAGGCGGTATAGGTGACGTCGTGCGAGCCGATGATGTAGGCGCGCAGCTTGCCCGGGTTGTCGGGGTCCTCGAACACACGCGGTTCGCCGTCGGGCAGATGCTCCCAAAGGGGCAGATAGGGATTCTGGGCACCCGCGCCCAGCACCATCAGCAGCATGGCTGCAAGGGATATCAGTTTCGGAGTTTTCATTGTGGTAAAAGTATGAAGTGGATATTTTCTGCAAAGAACGGCATTTTTCTTCGTACTTCCAAATTTTTCCGCTACCTTCGCGGCGAAAAAAAAATGAAGATTGATGATTGGTGATAGATATTTTTCGATTAACGTTTATTATTTAGTGAACAGAGATCAGTGAACAGTGAACAGATAATTGCATAGGAGCCGAATGCCAAGCTATCATCTGATCACTGTTCACTGTTCTCTGTTCACTTAAACGCCGTCCACGGCACCTTCCCCCCCTGCCGCCCCGGCACCCCGGGCTACACGCCCGGGCTGCTTCCCCGCGACCTCCGCCGGCCCGAATACCAGGGGGCCTTCGTGGTGTGCGACTACTTCATGGCCCGCCACTTCCGCGCCGACATCGCGCGCCTCAGGGCCGAGTCCGCCGCCGTACATCCGAAACCCGACGTCTGGGTGCGCACGGACGCCCTGCCCGCTGATGCCAAGAGAGTCACCATCGGCGCCGGTAGCCATTCCTACAGGGACTACCGGACGGAGAACGTCGCAGCCCGCACCGGCGGCCTCCGCCACGAACAGCTGCTACGTCCTCACGGCCCACGACGACCGCCCCGGCACCTTCGGCCCCGACGTCTTCTGCGGGGGCGGGGGCGACACCTTCCCCTACTACCACACCCCCCCCCCCGGCGACGTGGAGCACATCCGTTCCGGTAGCCCCCTGCCCGTCATGCAGCCCGTCACCCGTTTCATCGGAAAACCCTGAAAGGCGGACGGGCAACAGGGACGTGAAAGCCCCGTTCAGGGGCTGTCCTTTGTATGCAAGCGCATCTGGCAAATCAAGCCCATGGGGGCTTGGATGCTATGGCTGGGGCGCGAGGGGGGAAGGGCGCCGAAAGGGGGAAGGGCAGGCCTCTTCCCCGCGGGAGGTGGGATGCCGGGTTGCCGGTCTGTGTCGGAACGGGCTATGTTGCGGCCGGGAAAGGCCGGGCGGTCGGCGAGCCATCGCCCCGAGCGTGGCCATCCCCTCGTCGTAGGAACTGACGCGGTAGGCGGCAAACATCCCCGCGGCGCCGGACGTGAAGGTGCCATCAGGCAGAAAATCGCCCACGATGATTCCGCCCATGGGGAACCCGCCAAAGGGAGGGAAGGCGCCGTGGGGGGCGTCGCGTTTCTGCTGCTCGGGGCTCCTGCTTACGCTCCTCGCTCACCAGCAGCTCGGGGTAGGTCTGGAAGTGGTGGTCCTTGGCGTTAGCGAGCAGCTGCGCCTGGCGGTCGATGAAGCCGTCGATGGCCTGGTTGCTGAGCACGGTCCGGCGGAGGACCTGATAGCGCGTCTTGACGGCACGGCGGAAGGCAGGGTCCTGCAGCAGCCGTTGCCACATGGCCGGCGTGGGGTTGTTGCTGGCGCCCTCGTAGCACCAGGCCTAGAGGTCGTCGGCATGGGCGAAGTTGCAGTTCCCGTAGGCCAGGTTGTAGTCCCACACGGGCCCGGCCACGAGCTTGCCTCCGCTGCCGTCGCGCTTCTGCCGCTCCTTGTAGAAATAGGCGCTACGCTTATAGCCGTCGGCGTTGAGGCTCAGCTCGGTATGAATGAAATAGTCCACGAACGAGGGTACATCTATGTAGGCGGCATAGCCCTTTGCGGGGTCGGCGAACGAGTCGGACAGTATCACCTGCTCCACCCTGTCCACATAGCGCCGGATGTAGTCCAGCTGTTCGGGCTGCAGATGTTTCTTCTTCGGATAGATGCACGACCAGACGACCTCGCTGGACATGATGCCCTCGCCGATGCCCGGGACGTTGGAGGCGAAGGTGGCCTCTTCGTCGCTGAAGGTATCGATGCGCAGCAGATAGCCGCCCGTCAGGTTGCGTCCGCGTGTGTCGCCAGGCTTCATTCCGCTGATGTCCACGCGGTCCTTGCCCCGTTTGATGGCCTCGCAGAGGATGTATATGCCGCGGTAGTCGCCATCGACGGTCAGTTCGCACATCACGGTACGGGGTCCCCAATGCCCCATGTCGCGCCAGAGCTTGAATGCCAGCGGGTCGCGTGTCATCGAGACGTCGTTGTAGGGAGCAAGCAGCACCCCGTCGCTATGGGCGGGCATGCCCAGCAGGCCGACGGCGAGCGGCTTGCCATCTTCGTCGCGTGTCTCGAGAGTATATTTCTTCTGGTTGAAAGCCAGCGAGCTGTTGCCGCGCAGCTTGATGCCGATGCGGCCGTCGTAGCCGACCGTTGTGAGGCGGGCGTCCACCTTTTCCCGGGCGTTCAAGGGAGTGGAGGTGGTGATGGCGAGCATGGGCAGGCCCTCCTCGGCGCGGATGCCCTCGCGGGCGCCCGCCACGCAACAAAGCAGCAGAGAATAGACTTGTATTTCATGTCCTTTTATTTTGGTTGTTGCACGTCTGCATTAAATTCAGCACGTCTGTATTTAATCAGCACGCAAAGATAGGCATAATCGACGAAAAAGCCAACTTTTTTATAGCATAAAGCGGACTAAAAAAAATATAATAATCAGAAAATGAATTTATAATTTTTTTGACACCAATCATAACTGGTGCCGCCCCGCTCGGGACCTATTTCTTCCGCTTGGACTTGGGGAGGGGCAGATGGGGCAGGGTGACCCTGATGAGCGCGGCGAGGTAGTCGCGATCGTCGATGTCCTCGATGTAGAAGTAGGGCCTCGCGCCTTCGTAGGGCGGACGGAGCACCTCGTCTTTCAGGACGGCGCGGCCGGCCTCGGTGACCTTCACGTAGAGGTTGTCGTCGCAGATGAGGCCGAAGAGCGTGCCGTCGCAGTAGATGCAGTAGTCACCCATCATCTTCTTCACGTCTATCACTCCGGCGCCTGAGCATTGGTCTATGACGTATTGTACGAAATCGGGTTTGCTGGACATTTTTTTCAATTGAGAGTTTTATAATGTTTGCGGATGGTCATTTTATTTAATTGCGTTTTTTGACTTCCCCGTCCCTTGGGCGTGTCCTGACTGGGATGGCGCGGGCGGTGAGGGTGTCGGGCGTGAGGGTGAGCTCGGCCATGATGGCCTGGCGTGTGGCGGGGGACGTCTGGTCGAAGACGAAGTTGCCGAGGCTGTAGAATACGGGTTTGCCTGCCGTTTGGCCGACGGGCTGCACGACGTGTGGGTGGTGCCCTATGATGGCGTCGCAGCCTGCGCCGACGAGGGCGGCGGCTCCGAGCCGCTGGCGCATGGAGGGCGTCGTCTGGAACTCCATGCCCCAATGGAGGACGGCGATGGCGTAGTGGTCGGGGTGGGCGGTCTTGTAGGCGCGGATGTCGCGGGCCAGGGCTTCGGCGCTGAGCTGGCAGACGTCGGGCAGGCTGTCGGAGGGCAGCCAGTTCTCGAGGGGGAAGGTTACGGCCCCCCAGAGGGCGGCCGTGATGCCGTTCCCCCGGATGAGCACGGGCCGGGTGCGCTCGGCGGGAGTAGTGCCGTAGCCGAGGGGCGTGATGTCGGCTTCGCGCAGGGCGCGGGCCGTGGAGCGCAGGCCCCGCCGGCCCTGGTCGTTGGCGTGGTTGTTGGCCATGCAGGCGTGGGTGATGCCGGCAGCCCGCAGCCCGGCGGCCCAGCGGGTGTCGGCACGGAAGATGTGCTGCTTGCCGATGGGCGAGAGGGTGTCGGAGAGGGGACATTCGAGGTTGATGATGACGGCATCGGCACGGGCGAAGTCGTCGCGGACGTCCGAGAAGAGGTATTCGACGCCCCTCTCTTCCACCACAGGCCGCACCCCGCGGTCGAGCAGCACGTCGCCCGTGAAAAGGAGGACAAGGCCTTCTTTCTCTCCTGGGGAGCAGGAGAGGAGAAGGAATGAAAAATGAAGAACAAACAGAGCAGCGAGAGCAAAAGAGCTTGCTCGTTTTGCCGAGTCGCGTTGTTTGAAAACAAAGTTAATGAAGAATGAAGAATAGAGTGCTTTGCGAGTGGTGTGCCGTGTACGGGACATTTTATTTTTCATTTTTCATTCTTCATTTTTCATTAAAAAGGAGGTACTCCTTTTTTCTCAGCATCCTGTGGAGTAGATGTACTTGTCGCCGACGGCGGCGGGCTGGGTGAGGAGCCAGGGGGCCATCCATTCGGGCACGGCGGGAGCCTCGCCGCGCTCGAGCATCTGCTGCCATTCCTCGTCGGTGAGGCGGTCGGCGAGCGGGCGCACGAACTCGTAGTAGCTGAAGGTGGCGCCGCGCGTGAGGTACGTCTCGCCGCCCACGCGCACGAGGACGTAGATGGTGTTGGCGTTGCCCGTGGCCTCGTAGAGGATGCCGTCCTTGGGGCAGCCCTCGACGTTGCGGGTATAGACGTCGGCGACGAGGGCGATGGAGCGCTCGGCACCCTTGATGTCGCCCCACCTGGCGACCTGCTGCTCGGGGTCGAGGATGGAGAGGGTGAACCACTCGATGTGGCTGCCGAGGATGGAGAGTATCTGCTGCTTCTCGGCAGAGGTGGTGCGCCCGACGTGCTCGTCCTCGGCGACCTCGAGGCAGAGCTGGGTGAACTCGCGCAGGCGCTCGGACTTGTCGAGGAGGTCGGGGTCGGTGATGCCGACGCTCTTGAGCACGGCGCCGAGCTTGTCGATGAGGGCTGTCAGCCCCTTCCAGAAGGGGATGTTAGGCTCGACGTAGTTCACCTTGACGAGCTCGGGGAAGTCGCTCCCCCCGCCGCACTCGGCAGCCATGGGCTGCTCGGCATAGAGGATGGCGTCGTGCTTGAGCTCGGCCCACGAGGCGAGGGCGGTATTGAGGTTCTTGCATCGCCAGGCGGGCGTGAGCGTGAAGCCTGGGGCCTCCTTGCCGACGCTCTGCATCTGGACGAGCAGGCGCATCCACGCGGCGTACATGCTGTCGTCGGCATAGTGGGCGAAGATGTTCTTCAGCTTGTTCATCTCGGGGGTGTACTTGTCCCACGCGGCAGACTCGTGGTAAAGGGTGTCGAGAAGGGTATCGGCGGCGCGGACGCCGAAGGCGGAGAGGATGTCGAGCCCCTTGGGGTAGGCACGTTCGGCATCGGGCCTGACGTCCACCAGACGGCCGAGGATTTCGGCATCGGGGGTGTAGCGCTGGGGCATGAAGTTGACCTTCTTCACGCAGTCGTTGGCGATGGGCGGGGTGATGCGGTTGCGCTTTTCGAAGAGCTTGTCGATGGCCGTCTGGATGTCGTCGGCATTACGGCAGTTCCAGAGCTCCTCGACGGAGAGGTTGTCGGCCTCGCCCATCAGGAAGTCGAGGGGGACGATGACCTTGTGGTAGGCCTCCATGGCCTTGCTGCCGGCGCGCCCCAGGAGCGCAGCCATGAAGAGGCAGGGGCTCTCGGAGGAGACGTCGTCGGCACAGAAGAAGACCGTCTGCAGCCACATCATGGCGCGGAAGTAGCGCTGGGCCTGCTCGTTGCGCGTGTAGTGTCCGCGGGGCTTGAAGAGGCTGTAGCCGAACTGGGCGTTGGAGGGGTAGAGGAGCGAGACGTCGTCTTCGAGTGCCTCGATGCGAGCCAGCTCGCCGGCATAGATTTCGTCGTAGCCCTGGGGGACGGCGACCCGGGTGTCGTCGAGCAGGCGGAGGGCGATGGCGAAGAAGGTGGCTGCGCGGGCGGTATTGTCGCGCGTGTAGGCAGGTGCCGCAAGGAGCGTCTTGTACTCGTTCATGGACTGGTGGTAGAGCGAGGTGCAGAGCGTCTTCAGGGCAGGGATGAACTGGAAGGTCTCCAGGTACTTGAGCACATAGCTGAAGTACATGTGGAAGGTCTGAAGGAAGAGGTCGGAGGTGATGAACGACGGCATCATGCGGTAGTCGTTCTCCTCGTAGACCTGAAAGAGCTGGTAGTAGTCGGAGGGCTGCAGGGCGAAGTTGTGGTCGCGCAGGTGGGCGTCGAGCGCCGCGGGCTTCTGGGCCACCTGATACATGTTGGCTGCGAGCGAGGGGTTGAGCAGATGGCTGTGGATGAACGTTTCGCCCCTCATGGCCTCCATCAGCTCGTCGATGCGGCGGACGAAGTCGCGTTCCTCATCGGTAAGGGGTGTGGCGGCCTTCTCGGTCTCGTAGTCGCTGTCGAACGGATAGCCGTCCTTGTAGCGGTCGAGGCAGGCCTGGTAGTACCAGCTGCTGCGGAGGTCGAAGAAGGCGTTGATGTCGCTCTCGACGAACCAATGGCCGTGGAGGGCGTAGGGGTAGGCACGCAGCAGGCGCAGCTCCTCGTACGAGCAGCGGCTGAGGTCCATGGTGACGTCGAGGGTGGGCGGAAGCGAGTCGAGCGAAAGGATGGAGACGAAGGCGGGCGTCGTCTCGTCGGTGGTGCGGGGACGCTTGCTCTGGGGTTTGCAACTGGCCAGCAGGGCTAAAAAGGAGAGCAGGAGGATGAATGACTTTTTCATAATGAAACAGGTTTTATTCCAAAGGAACTGAGTTTGTAGGTACGATGGATGAGGCTGTCGGAGGCGTCGCGCTCGGTGGTGCGGATGAGGGTGCCGTCGAAGCGGAAGTCGTCGAGCCATGCGCCCACGTGCGAGCCCATCCAGAGGGGACGTATGAGACGCCCTTCGGTGAGGTGGAAGAGGAAGAGGCGCTTGTCCGGCTGGGGCGAGAAGCGCGTGGGCTTGATGACGCCGACGCCGATCTCGGGGATGCCGTCGGCCGTCAGGTCGCCGCAGCAGAAGCGGTACGTGGGGTAGGGAAGGCGGAAGGCCGACACCTCGCGTCCGTCCTTGGCGAAATGGCGGAGGATGCTGAGCGAATCATTCACCACATCGAGTCGTATCTCGCCATCGGCATAGCGGTAAACGCCCTCCCTGTCGCCTGAACTACAGGCGAGAAGGAGGAATGAAAAATGCAGAACAAACAGAGCAGCGAGGGCAAAAGAGCTTGCTCGTTTTGCCGAGTCGCGTTGTTTGAAAACAAAGTTAATGAAGAATGAAAAATAAATGGCCTTCATTTTTCATTTTTAATCACACTCCCCGTTTGGCGCGGAGGAGCTGCTGGGCAGACGTCAGGTTGGTGGTGGGGACGTAGCCAGGCAGAGGCCGCATCTTCTCGTGGATGGCATCGAGGAACCACGAGGGCTGCGGGAAGAAGGCCTCCTCCAGCTCGTGGCAGGGGGTAATCCAGTTGCGGGAGCCGAGGACGACGGGGGCGGCATCGAGGTAGTCGAAGCAGAGGTCGGCGATGTTGGCGGCAAGGTCGTTAAGGAACGAGCCGCGGGCTGTGGCGTCACCGGCTATGATGATGCGGCCGGTCTTCTTCACGCTATCGATGACGGGCTGGTAGTTGAAGGGCACGAGCGAGCGGGCGTCGATGACCTCGGCCTCCATGCCGAACTCGGCCTTCAGGCGGTCGGCAGCCGCGAGGGCGCGGTAGAGCGTGGCGCCGATGGTAAGGAACGTAACGTCCTTGCCGACACGCTTCACGTCGGGCTCGCCGATGGGAATCTCGTAGTACTCCTTGGGTACGCCACCGGCGTGGAACTCCTCGCCCTTGTCGTAGATGCGCTGGCTCTCGAAGAAGATGACGGGGTCGGTACCCTGCAGGGCGGCGTTCATAAGGCCCTTGGCATCGTAGGGCGTAGCCGGGAAGACGACCTTCAGACCCGGGATGTGGGTGCAGAGCGACGTCCAGTCCTGGCTGTGCTGGGCACCATACTTCGAGCCTACGCTCACGCGGACGACGACGGGCATCTTCAGGATGTTGCCCGACATGGCCTGCCACTTGGGCAGCTGGTTGAAGATCTCGTCGCCGCAGCAGCCCAGGAAGTCGCAGTACATGATTTCGGGGATGACACGTCCGCCGCACATGGCGTAGCCGATGGCGGTACCGATGATGGCGGCCTCGGCGATGGGGGCGTTGAAGAGACGATGGGGAGGCAGGGCCTCGGTCAGCCCGCGATAGACGGCAAAGGCGCCGCCCCACTCGCGGTTCTCCTCGCCATAGGCTACGAGGCTGGCATCCTTGTAGAAGCGGTCGACGATAGCCTCGAAGAGACCGTCGCGGATGTTGTAGGACTTCATCTTGCTGACGGCCTTGCCCTCGGCATCCTTGTAGAAGCGCTCCTTGCCGGCAATCTGGCGGACGCGCGGATTCTCGTCCAGGGGATGGTTGACCTCGGGCACGGCGTCGGAGAGGCTGTCGACGGACTGGTTGGAGAACATCATGTCGCCCAGCAGCTCGTCCTGCCTGACGAGGTCCATGCGGGGCGAGAGGGTGTCGTCGATAGCCAGTTTGTACATCTCGAAGAGTACGTCGCGCATCTGCTGCTGGATGGCGTCGAGCTGCTGCTGCGTGGCCACGCCGGCTTCGATGAGCTTCTCGCCGAAGGCGACGATGCAGTCCTCGGCCTGCCAGGCCTCGAGCTCCTCCTTCGTGCGGTAGGAACCCTGGTCGGAAGGCGAATGGCCGCTATAGCGGTAGGTGACGACGTCGAGCAGGCAGGGGCCTTCCTTGCGCTCGAGGGCGGCCTTCTTGCGGCGGAAGGCGTCGATGACGGCAAGGGGGTTGTAGCCGTCGATGCGCTCGGCCTGCATGGCGTCGGGACGGAAGCCGGCGCCGATGCGGGCGGCGAAGTCGTAGCCCATCGTCTCGCCACGCGTCTGTCCGCCCATGGCATACTGGTTGTCCATGATGCTGAAGAGGATGGGCAGGCCGCCCTTCATGTCGCCCTCCCAGAGGGTGCGGAACTGGTCCATGCTGGCGAAGGTCATGCCCTCAAGGACGGGGCCGCGTGCCAGGGCGCCGTCGCCGATGTTGCAGACGACGATGCCGCGCTTGCGGTTGACCTTCTTATAGAGTGCTGCGCCCACGGAGATGCTGCCCGAGCCGCCCACGATGGCGTTGTTGGGGAAGATGCCGAAGGGGATGAAGAAGGTGTGCATAGAGCCGCCGAGGCCCTTGTTGAAGCCCGTTTCGCGGGCAAAGATTTCGGCTATGGCGCCGTAGAGGAGGAAGCGGATGCCCAGCTCCTTGACGTCGTGGCCTTCGTAGCCGCGCTTGGCCACATCCAGCGTGGCGCCGCCCCAGAACTCCTCCATGACCTTCGTAAGTTCTGCGTCGCTCAGAATCTGAATGGAGCGGAGGCCCTTGGCGAGGATCTCGCCGTGGCTGCGATGGGAACCGAAGATGTAGTCGTCGGTATCGAGGTTGTAGGCCATGCCGACGGCGGCTGCCTCCTGCCCCGCGCTCAGGTGGGCCGGGCCGGGGTTGTTGTAGGCCACGCCGTTGTAGCCGCCCGTGGTCTTCACGAGGTTGAGCATGGTCTCGAACTCGCGGATGGTGAACATGTCGCGGTAGATGCGCAGCAGGTCGTCGCGGGTGAAGCGGCCTTCGGCGGCCTCGTCCTTGACGCTCCGCGCGTACTGCATCACGGGGATGGTGGGGAGCTTGAGCTCTCCGGCTTTCCGAATCTCTTTCGGGTCGATGTAAAGTGCTTTGGACATAAGTTTATTTACAATTTGACAATTTACGATTTACGATTTGGCGCGGATAGCGGTATTTACAATTTGACAATTTACGATTTGTTTACGATTGGACTTGGTTATTTTGGGGTACGATGCAACGAAAATTGCTGAATATCTAAATCGACAAATCAATTGTAAATAGTAAATTGTCAAATAGTAAATTAAAGGCTGAATGCTGTCTCCTTGATGATTTCGCTCACGGTGGGGTGGGGGAAGATGACCTCGCGGAGCTGCCCGGCGGTCATCTCCTGCTCGATGGCCATGCAGCAGCTGTGGATGATTTCGCTGCACGGGTTGCCCAGCATGTGTACGCCCAGCACCTCGTGGTACTCCTTGCCGACGAGGAGTTTGCAGATGCCCTCGCCGCCCTCGTTCTCGGCCACGAAGCGTCCGGCAAACGCCATGGGCAGCTTGAGGACGTCGTAGCCGATGCCGCGTGCCTGGGCCTGCTCCTCGGTGAGGCCTACGCCTGCCACCTCGGGGTTGGTATAGACGACGCCGGGGATGGCGTCGTAGCGCATGCGGTCGTCGTGGCCGAGGATGGTGGCCACGGCCACCTCGCCCTCGCGGCTGGCGGTATGGGCCAGCAGGCTGAAGCCCGTCACGTCGCCCGCGGCATAGACGCCCGGGATGTTGGTGCGCATCCGCTCGTCCACCTTGATGCCCACGGGGCGGCCGCCCTTGTTCAGCGTCATCTCCACGCCGAGGTTCTCCAGCCCGAAGCCGCTGATGTTGGCACGACGGCCCACGGAGAGCAGTATCTTCGTGCCGCTGACGCGCCGGGTCTGCCCGTCGGGGTCTTCATAGACCACGGTATGGCCCTCGATGGCGGTAACCTTGCAGCGGAGGTGGAAGTCGATGCCCTTCTTGGCGTAGATGGCGCGCAGCATGGCGCTTATCTCGCCGTCGAGGCCGCCCAGGATTTCGGGCAGCATCTCTATGACCGTGACCCTGGTGCCGAGGCTGTTGAAGAACGAGGCGAACTCCATGCCGATGACGCCGCCGCCGATGACCACCAGCTCGTCGGGGCGTTCGCGCAGGGCGAGGATTTCGCGGTTGGTGACGACCGTGTCGCCCGCCTCCTTCAGCCCGGGGATGGGGGGCACGGCGGCCTCGCTGCCCGTGCAGATGAGCAGGTTGCGGGCGGCGTACGTCTCTTCGCCCGAGCGGATGGCGATGCCGTCGGCCGAGCGCCCTTCTATCATGGCCTCGCCCTTGACGACGGTCACGTCGTGGTTCCGCATGGCGGCCTTCACGCCGCCCACCAGCTTCTTCACCACCTTCTCCTTGCGGGCAACGATCTTGCCATAGTCGAAGGAGGCGTCCGCCACGCTGATGCCGTACTTGTCGCCGTGGCGGGCGTAGTCATACACCTTGGCGGAGTAGAGGAGGGTCTTGGTGGGGATGCAGCCCTCGTTGAGGCAGACGCCGCCCAGCTCCCGTTTTTCGAACAATACCACTTGCAGGCCTTGGGCACCTGCTCTCTCTGCGGCTACGTACCCGCCCGGGCCGCCACCAATGATAGCCAAGTCAAACATAATGTATCTTTTTTGTAAGTTCTTTTTACATTTAGAATGTGATGTCGAGGTTTTCGATTTCCACGGCAATCTGCTTGAGGAATCGTGTGGCCTCGCCGCCGTCGATGGAGCGGTGATCGTAGGTGAGGCTCAGGCCGATGTAGGGCACGAAGGCATAGACGCCTCCGCCGAGGTCTTTCGGCCGGGGCACGATGGTGTTGACGCCGAGGATGGCGCTCTGCGGCACGTTGATGATGGGGGTGAACATCTCCACGCCGTAGTTACCCAGGTTGCTGACGGTAAACGAGGCGGCTTCGGGACGCAGCAGGTCGGGGTTGATGCTGCCCTTCTTGCAGTCGTCGGCCACCCGCTTGAGGGCCTTGCTGAGGCCGACAATGTCGAGGCCGTCGGCGGCGGGTACCGTGGGCACCATCAGGCCGCGCTCGGTATCGACAGCCAGGCCGAGGTTCACGTCGCGGAAGAGGCGCAGGCTCTCGCCCAGCAGGTGGCTGTTGACGTTCGGGAACTGCTTCAGGGCGCGGATGACGGCGTAGCACACCAGGTCGTTGATGGTGACGTTGGCGTCGATGCGTCCCTCCTCGTATGCCTTTTTGGCCTGTCGGCGCAGGGCCAGCATCCGTCGGGCGTCGGCACCCAGATGGTGGGTGAGCTGCGCCGAGTTCTGCAGGGCGTTGTACATGGCGCGGGCTATCAGCTTACGCATGTTCGTCATGGGAACATCATCGTAGGATTTACTATCTGCCGATTCGGTATTTTCGATTTGCTCCTTCAGGTCGCAGCCCCTGACCATGCCTGCCAGTCCGCTGCCGCGGGCTGGAGCTTCGAGGCCGCCGCCGGCCATCATGGCGCGGGCCTTGCCGCTGAGGGTGCCCCGGGCGTGGATGGCAGCCTCCACGTCCTGCTCGATGACACGTCCCCCCGGGCCCGAGCCGCTGAGGCTCCGCCAGTCGATGCCCTTCTCTTCTGCCAGTCGGCGGGCACGGGGAGAGGCAAATGCTTTCTCAGACGGACAGACATCTATTTTAGACTGACAGACTTCAGACTTCAGACTATCAGATGAATGTTCTGTTAATGATTCAGTTGCAGCACTATTGTCTGAAGTCTGAAGTCTGAAGTCTGAAGTCTTCTCCGGAACAGCCTCGCCCTCCTCGCCGATGACCATGACGTCGGTGAGGCAGGGCACCTCGTCGCCCTCCTTGAAGAAGCACGCCAGCACGACGCCCGCGAACTTCGACTCCTCTTCGAACGACGCCTTGTCCGTCTCGTAGGCAAACAGCACGTCGCCCACGCTCACCTGGTCGCCCACTCTCTTCCGTATCTCGGTGATGATGCAACTCTCCACCGACTGCCCCTGCTTGGGCATTATCACCATGTTTGCCATTGTCTTCTATTTGTCAGTTTCCTAATTCCCAATTCTTAATTCTTAATTCTTAATTCCTAATTCCTAATTCCTAATTCCTAATTCCTAATTATTTATACAGTCCCTTGTAGTCCATCTTCACCCAGTCGGGGATGGCGATGGTGGGGTCGTCCACAGTGGTGTCGATGATGTACCGGCCACCCTGCATCACGTTCGTCTCCAGGAAGCGCAGCTCCTCGTGGATGAGGTGCGTCATGCACGAGGCTATCTCGTGGCCGTGTCCGTCGAAGCGGATGGCCTGGTAGTTGTAGCCCTTCTTCCTGTACATCTTCGCCAGCGGCTCCAGCCCGCCGAAGAAGAGGCGCCCCAGCTTCATCCGCTTGAACGGCACTATCTTGTCGTCCGTGCCGTGGAAGAGCAGCGTGGGGCACGGCTCGTTCTTGTACCACGGCCCGCCCTGATAGCTGTAGAGGGCTCCGCTGAACGACATCACCCCCGCGTAGTTGAACCCCTCGGGGATGGCCGCCGCCCGTTCCGTGCGGTTGGCAATCTCATACTCCGCCTGCAGCACCGTGATGGCGCCTGCCGACGAGCCGCTCACCACCATGTTTGCGGCGTCCACGCCATACTCGCGCCCGTGCTCAATCAGCCACAGCGTGGCGCTGAAGAGGTCATCGACGGCCATGTCGATAGCCCCCCTCACGGCGTGGATGAAGGCCATGCCGAAGCCGCCGCCATAGCCCTTCAGCCCCAGCCGGTAGTCGATGGCCACCACGGGGTAGCCCTCGTCCGTCAGCCGCTTGAACCATTGCCGTTCGTTCGCGTTGTTGCGCTCGCCGCCGATGAAGCCGCCGCCGAAGACGAACAGCACCGTCGGCTTCTCCCGTCCCCCGATGCTCGTCCGGCTGCCCTCGGCAGGGCGGTAGATGTCGAGGTAGAGGCTACACGTGTCGCGGTCGGCAAACTTGAACGTGCCCGATGGGGCAAACACCCGCTCCTGTGCCGCGCCCGTAAGCGCCATGGCCAGGAGGGTAAGCATTAAGGCAATTCTTCTCATAACGGCTGCAAAGATAGGGTGAGCCGAGCGAAAAACCAAATATATTTGAGTTTTTCCGAGGCGACCCCTATCTAAAAGCCCCGAAGGGGATTAAAGGTAATAAAAAACATCATCATTTCAGCGTATGTTCTGAAAAAAAAGTGTACCTTTGCCGCCAATATCAACCGGATAATTTCGTCAATCGGAATGAAAACCCCCTTTCGCATACGTTTGAGGCCGCTTCTCCTGCTCCTTTCCCTGCTGCTTGTCTGTGGCACGGCCAGCGCCCAGAACATCTCCGTCAAGAGTTTCAAACCCCTCCCCACCGACCTGACGGCCAACCTCGAGGGCACCAAAGAGCTCGACCAGAACGGCGAGCCCGCCGCCCTCATCAAGGTCATCACCACCGAGACGGGCTTCGTCTTCGACGTCGGCATGCTCGGCGTCGTCAGGACCGTGCAGCAGGTGGGCGAGATATGGGTCTATGTGCCGCACGGCATCCAGCGCATCAGCATCAACCACCAGCGCCTCGGCCGCCTGGCCCAGCCCTACTACTTCCCCGTCCCCATCGAGGCGGCACGCACCTACGAGCTCGAACTCACCTCCAACCGTGTCCGCACCGTCGTCGAGGAGGATGCCGGAGGCGGTTTCCTTGCCCTGAAGGTGACGCCCCCGTCGGCCATCGTCTTTGTCGATGACAAGCCGCAGGCCCTCGGTGCCGACGGCTCGGCCTCGCTCTTCCTGCTCTACGGCGAGCACACCTGGCGCGTCGAGGCCCCGGGCTACCAGCCCAAGTCCGGCACGCTGAACGTTGCCTCCGAGGAGACGCAGACGCTCGACGTCACCCTCGTCTCCACCATGTCCCGCCTGACGCTCACCACCCCTATGGCCGATGCCGAAATCTGGGTCAACAACGAGCTGAAGGGCACGGGCCGTTGGGAGGGCACCCTCCCTGCCGGAGCCTACATCGTCGAGACCCGCAAGACAGGCCATCGCACCCAGCGCACCACCGTCACCCTCGCCGAAGAGGACGAGAAGACGCTCATCCTTCAGGCCCCCGAACCCCTCTTTGGCCGTCTGCGTGCCGAGAGCACACCCCTCGCCGCCGAGGTGTGGCTGGGGGACAAGCAACTCGGCGTCACCCCCGGCATCTTCAACGATATCCCTGCCGGCACCCACACGTTTCTATTCATAAAGGAAGGCTACGCGACAAAGAGCGTGGAGGTCACGGTGGAGGAGGGCAGGATTGCCACCGCCTCCGTCACCCTGACGGTCCTCGACGACACAACGCCCGGGCAGGAAGCCCAGCCCCGGAAAGAGCCGGCGCCCAAGCCCCAGCCTACTCCTAAACCCCGGAAAGAGAAGGCGCCGCGCACCTCCTTCTTCCCCTCCTCCGGCGTCTATGCCGACCTGCATGTCTCTGCCGCCGGCGTCCCCTCCTACGGCGTGTCGGTGGGTGCGCAGCTCGGCGGCGTGCATGTGGAGGCCGGTTACGACCTGACCACCCGGAAGGAGGAAACCGTCACCTGGTATGTCCTCGACAGCAACGGCACCCTCACCAACTCCTTCGCGCAGTACTACTACGCCTCGTCGCTCCTTAGCGCCCGCGCAGGCTACGCCATCACCCTGTCCGGCCGCCTGCGCCTCACCCCGCTGGCGGGCGTCGGCGTCCTCGCCGTCAAGGGCACCGCCAACGGCGCCAGCGGCAGCAGCGAGCAGAAGACCTACGTCCTCTCCGGTACCGCCTCGCTGCGCGCCGAGTATGCTCTCTTCCGCCACGTGGGGCTTTATCTTGAGCCTGCCTACAGCCTGCCCCTCCGCCGGGGCGAAATCCTGACGAGCGTCATGCAGCAGAACCCCGCCTTCGCCCGCTGGGGCAGCGGCCTCTCCTGCCGCGCCGGCATCAGCTTCAACTTCTGAACCGTTTTTCCGACCCATCACTCCCCCCGATATGAAACGTAACCTCTCCCTCTTTTATATCTATACCGTCAGCCTCCTCTGCCTGCCCCTCGCGTTCACCTCGTGCGTCGAAGAAGGCATCTATGGCAACAACTACGTCCTCACCTTCAACCCCTCCCTCGCCCCGGGCACCAACGAGGTCAGCCTGCCGGCCACCGAAGCAAAGCAGACGGTGAAGTTGTCGTGCAACACCTCGTGGACGGCCTCGTCGGGCGCCTCCTGGCTGACCGTCACCCCCTCGTCGGGCCGTGGGCCTGCCACGCTGACCCTCGCCGCCACGCTCAACACAACTACCACCCAGCGCACGGCTACCGTCACAGTAGTGTTGGCGGACGACGAAGCCCTGAGCCGCACCATCGCCGTCACGCAGGACGCCATCGACGAACCGCAGTACGAAGAGATTGACGGCCACGCCTATGTGGACCTCGGCCTTCCCTCGGGCCTGCTGTGGGCAACGATGAACGTGGGCGCCAGCTCGCCAGAGGACTACGGCGACTATTTCGCCTGGGGCGAGACGGAAGCAAAGGACGATTTTAGCTGGAGCACCTACAAGTGGTGTAACGGCAGTTATACATCATTGACGAAGTACAACTTCGACAGTTCCTATGGCACGGTTGATAACAAGACTGTTCTCGACCTCTCCGACGACGCAGCCCAAGCGAATTGGGGCGGCAGCTGGCGCATGGCTTCCAAAGATGAATGGCAGGAAATCAAGGACAATTGTACGTGGACATGGACGACGCAGGACGTGCACAATGGCTACAAGGTGACCAGCAAGTCAAATGGTAACTCTATCTTCCTCCCCGCCGCGGGCTTCCGCCACGACACGAGTCTCGACGACACGGGCTCGTACGGCTACTATTGCTCGTCGTCGCTCAGCGAGAGCGACCCGTTCCGCGCGGTGAACCTGTACTTCGGTTCGGGCGGCGTAGGTAGCGGCAACATCTACCGCTACTGCGGCCAGAGTGTCCGGCCCGTCCTCCAGCCGAATGCTCATTTCGAGGTTTCAAGAGAAAGTGTTGCTTTTTCATCTACAGGCGGCACGGAGGGCGTAACGCTCACGACGAACCTCCCGTGGACGGCGTCGGTCAGCGACTCGTGGATAACAGTCTCTCCGACGTCCGGCACAGGCGATACAGACATCGCCATTACCGCCGAGGCCAACACCTCCACCTCCGCCCGCACAGGTAGCGTAACGTTCACGGCAGGAGGGACCTCCCTTGTCGTAGCCGTCACGCAGGACGCCGCCGAGCCGCAGTACGAAGAGATTGACGGCCACGCCTACGTTGACCTCGGCCTTCCCTCCGGCCTGCTGTGGGCGACAATGAACGTGGGCGCCAGCTCGCCAGAGGACTATGGCGACTACTTTGCCTGGGGCGAGACGGATGCGAAGGACGATTTTAGCTGGAGCACCTACAAATGGTGTAACGGCAGCTCCGAAAGCCTGACGAAGTACAACACCAAAAGTTCATACGGCACGGTCGATAACAGGACCGTTCTCGACCTTTCCGACGACGCAGCCCATGCGAACTGGAGCGGCAGCTGGCGTATGCCGACGGAAGAAGAATGGCAAGAACTTAGCAACTATTGCACGTGGACATTGACGAGTCAGGGCGGCCATAATGGCTATAAGGTGACAAGTAAATCAAACGACAATTCCCTCTTCCTTCCCCTCGCAGGCTTCTACGATGCGACTCTCTACAATGTGAACAGCAGCTGCTACTATTGGTCATCGTCGCTCGTCGAGAGCGTCCCGTATCTTGCGTGTGCTGTGCTGCTCGACGTAGAGCTTGGCGTGGACGTCGGGCGCTCCGGCGCCCGCTGCGATGGTCGGGTTGTCCGACCCGTCTGCCAGCCGAATGCTTACTTCGAGGTTTCAAGGGAAAGTGTCGCTTTTTCATCTACAGGCGGCACGGAGGGCGCAACGCTCACGACGAACCTCCCGTGGACGGCGTCGGTCAGCGACTCGTGGATAACAGTCTCTCCGGCGTCCAGCACAGGCGATACAGACATCGCCATTACCGCCGAGGCCAATACCTCCACCTCCGCCCGCACAGGTAGCGTAACGTTCACGGCAGGAGGGTTCTCCCTCGTCGTAGCCGTCACGCAGGACGCCGCCGCCGAGCCGCAGAACGAATAGATTGACGGCCACGCCTACGTTGACCTCGGCCTGCCCTCGGGCCTGCTGTGGGCGACGATGAACGTAGGCGCCAGCTCTCCCGAAGGGTATGGCGACTACTTCGCCTGGGGCGAGACCACCGCGAAGAGCGACTACAGCTGGATTACCTACAAGTGGTGCAACGGCAGCTCCGAAAGCCTGACGAAGTACAATACCAGTAGTTCCTACGGTACGGTTGATAATAAGACCGTCCTCGATTCCGCGGACGATGCCGCCCACGCCAACTGGGGCGGCAGCTGGCGTATGCCCACCCATGCCGAATGGACGGAGCTAAATGAAAATTGGACCAATAGCTCATTTTGCAGGATGCGCCCCCTTCCAAATATTTGTTTCACAATTGTTTTGAGCGATTGAAACTTTTCAGGGTACAATTTGACGGTTGAAAACGCACAATAGCTCAATTTGCAGGATGCGTCCTCCCTGTTAGATTACTGCTAA